>ERZ1026776.1769-NODE-1769-length-11537-cov-11.747866_pt1 | contig 11537 bp, 15 predicted proteins | sample MGYA00380125_ERZ1026776 | MGnify/ENA primary metagenome ERZ1026776 (study PRJEB33269, sample SAMEA4719761) | human gut metagenome | biome: human-associated habitat; feature: organic feature; material: feces | place: Cameroon | collected 2013-10 ... | reverse complement strand
ATTAAGTCGGACAGAGCAAAAGTCGTTATGACCGCAGGCTGTATTTCGAAAAACAAACCTATTTCCCACATCAAAAAACCTCAGAACTTTTGCTATACAAAGTTCTGAGGTTATTTTCATCTGGTGCGATTGGCGCGATTCGAACGCGCGACCCCCTGCTTAGGAGGCAGATGCTCTATCCAGCTGAGCTACAACCGCGACAGATATAGTATATCAAATTATCTCATTCTAAGCAATAGCCAAATAGGTGCTTATACCCCCATTTTATCCTGGCGCTTTAGCCAAAGGCTTAAGAAGAAGCTTCCCTTGATTCAGCCTCTACAGCCTTTTGCTTAGCACAAAACTCATGATATTTCCTTTTGTTTTCATACATCATATGATCTGCCTCTTTGTACATCTGAGGTATTTCCTTGCTATTATCCTTAACACAGGCATAGCCAATAGAGGCAGATAACATCACGCCATGAAGATATAATCCTGACAGCTCAAAATGTAGCTTTTGCACCAGTTTCTTGGCCCTAGCCTCATCTGTTTTGTTGCAAATAATAGCAAATTCATCACCACCAACCCGAAAGGCAAAATCACCCTTACCAAGATTGGCTTCTATAGCCGCAGCCACCATGCCCAGCAGCTCATCTCCCGTCTTATGTCCATAATTATCATTTATATGCTTGAGATGATTACAATCCAATACCAACACAGCCAAAGGATATTCTATGATCTTACTATCCTGCCACTTATTCAAATAATTTCTATTATAAAGGCCTGTCAGCGCATCTCTCCGATAGTAATGCAACAGCTTTTGCTCCAAATTAACCTTTTCTGTTACATCGCTGGCAATACAGGTAATACCCGCAATATTACCATTATCGTCGTATACCGGAGTTTTGACAATCTCATAATATACCTTGTGCCCATCTATAACTGAACTGCACTGAGTTTTTATTTTCTTGCCAGTGGCCAAAACCTCCAAATCCTCACTGCGACATTGCCTAGCCATATTTTCGTCTAGCTGAACATCACTATCAAATTTGCCAATAATACTAACTCCAGGCTTGGCCCATTCCGGATTAGGTCTATTGGTAAAAATATACCGTCCCTCTGCATCCTTCATAAAAACCTCTGCTTCCAAAGCTTCCAAATACCTGGAAAAATTATTTTTAAAATCAAATTCCATAAAAACACCATACCCGGCCTAGGCAATCCCTTAGCCATCGTCCCAAAATTTTCCTTTCCCAAAATCCCTTTGATTCTTTACTATGATGATTATATAGTATTTTTGTCTTATATACAAGCTATAGCCAAGCCATTGCAAAATTATTTTTTCAGTACCTCGTGATCCAACTCTGTCCCATCAGGCAAATAGCAATAGAAATTCAACTGGTTTTCTGTAGCCTGCATGGTCATGTAGTTAGCCGTTTCCGGCTGAGGCGCTACATACTCGTCCAAGGCATGATTAATCCAAAGATTTGGATAGCGCACATTGCCTGCTACACCAGTAAGGATATATAAAGGCCCTGAGGCATCATGTTGAAAATTCCGAATATGCCCCCGATTCCTGTAAGTGTGAAGATGAGCTGAAAGAACCGCATCTACCCCCATTTCCTCAAATACAGGCATCCACACCAAGCCCTCCTCATCAAAGCCCTCTTGACGCTCTGGTCTGCCGTTAATCCTGTATTGCAAAGCATCACGGTGCATCAGCACAACCTTCCAAGGCTTTTGGGAAGCCGCTACATCCTGCCGAAACCAACGAAGCTGTTCCTCCCGCAAATCTGGACTCATTTCCTTTAGCTCCTGCAGCTGGGTATTCAGCACAATAAAATGCACCGGCCCATAGTCATAGGAATAATAATATCTGCCATATTTGCTGCTGCCATTATCCGGCACAGCAAATTCTTTCAAATAAGCCACTGGCTCCCTTACCTGCCAATCTCTATCGTAGGTTTCATGATTACCCATGATAGGTGCCACAGGTATTCTGTCTATAATCCCTGCCAAAGAGTTAAACCAAGCCTCCCACTGACTGTGATCCTCTCCATTATCCACCAAATCCCCCATATTCACAAAGAATTTTGCCTCTGGATTTCTCTTAGCTGCATTTTGAGCCAATTCCTGCCATCCACTATAATCACTAGACTGAGAATCTGGAAAAATCAAGGCCGTAAAAGCTCCACCATCATCTGTAGACAGATTGTGCCACTTTCCTACTTGTCCATTGCCAATAAGGCGATATTCCAGCTTGGCTCCTGCCGGTAAATTTTCCAATCTGGCTGTGTACAACATAAGATTCTGCCCATCATCAGTATAGATTTCACCCTTGGCTCCGACTCTATTTACCTTATTATCACCAACCTGTCTATACTCCACTGCTCCATCAGCAATAGGCTCATCAGATTGCCACATAATAGCCCTGCTGGAAGTATTATCCTGAGCTACAATCTGCCGAACAAATTTGACTCCTGGCAGCTCCTCCTTGGTATTTTCCTGAGCTGATAATATATCTCCACAACCTGCTGCTAATATAAGCAGGACAAATAAACCTAACATTAACCACAAATTATTAATTCTTTTTTGCATAAGGTCCTCCTTCACAGATAAATCAATTTCTCAACTTCATTTGCTCTCTAATATGAAAATACATTTTTCCATGCCATCTCATCATCCCCATACTTGTCTTTTGACAATATATAGATTTTTTTATAAAATATATTGTAATACTTAAACCTAGCTTTAGGTCAATACTATGAGGTGATTTTTATGTATAATATTGGGCAGGTTTCCCAAATGTTTGACATTCCCGTTTCCACCCTTCGCTATTACGACAAAGAGAATCTTTTTACAGAAATTCCCCGCAAGTCTGGCATTCGCAAATTTTCCCCTACTGACCTGAATCGTCTACAAATCATTCAGTGTCTCAAAAAATCCGGCCTAAAAATCAGCCAAATACGAGAATATATGGACTTGTGTGCTCAGGGAAGCCGCAGCTATCAGCAGCGAAAGGATATTTTTGTTCAGCAAAAAAAGGCTGTGGAGGAAGAAATCAAACACTTAAAAGCTACTTTAGATATGCTGAATTACAAATGCTGGTTTTATGATATAGCCATTGAGGATGGCAATGAGGAACGGCTCCAGAAAATGATGGCCAATCCTGAATTAATGCCTCCTAAAATCCAAAAGCTCTACAAAAAAACCCATCGCAAATTTGATTAATTCCTAGTATTCAGATAGTAAAAATCCCATTTATGATAAAAAGATGATATAATAGACAGATAGACTTACTAAATAATAGGCTGACAAATTTTACATGACATCAGCTTCTGATATTCAGTAAGGCAAATTGTGTATTGGAGGATTTTTAAAATGAGTGAAGAATGTTCCCATGATTGTTCATCCTGTGGGCAGGAGTGCGGCGACCGCAGTGAGCCTCAGAGCCTGTTGGCCCAGTCCAATCCTGATTCCCATGTCAAGAAGGTTATTGGCGTAGTCAGCGGCAAGGGCGGCGTTGGCAAATCTATGGTTACCTCTCTGCTGGCTTCTGCCATGCAGAAAAAGGGCTATAATGTAGCCATTCTGGATGCAGATATTACCGGCCCATCCATTCCAAGAATGTTTGGTCTGGGTGGTCAAAAGCCAACAGGCACCCCAAATGGTCTTACTCCTGCTACTGCCAAGAATGGCACCAAGGTAATGTCCGTTAATCTGCTGCTGCCTAACGAAACAGATCCTGTTGTATGGCGTGGCCCTATTATTGCCAACACTGTTACCCAGTTCTGGACTGATGTCTGCTGGGGGGATGTGGATTATATGTTTGTGGATATGCCTCCAGGAACTGGCGATGTACCTTTGACTGTATTCCAGTCCCTGCCTGTAGATGGCATTATCGTTGTAACCTCTCCTCAGGAACTGGTAGCTATGATTGTGGAAAAGGCTGTCAAAATGGCTGGCCTGACCAAAACCCCTGTCATGGGCCTGGTGGAAAACATGGCTTATTTTGAATGCCCTGACTGCCACAAAAAGCATTATATCTTTGGTGACAGCCATATTAACGAGCTGGCTGCCAAGCATGACATTGAAGCAACCGCCCAGCTGCCAATCCAGCCTCAGCTGGCCGCTGCCAGCGATATGGGCGCCATCTTTGATGTAGACACTCAGGATTGGCTAAATGGCCTGACTGATTTCATTGAAAAGTCTCACCCAGTAAAATAACAATCCCATAAAAGCAAAGCTCCGAGAAGCTTCTGCCGCCATTATGGCTGCACTGCCTCCCGGAGCTTTTTATTTTTCACATATGCTTACAGATTCTTAAAGGTCCAATCCAAATACAAAGCCCGCATTTGCTTTTGCTCTCTACTGCGCACCACAGCCCGCAAGCCGTCAGACATAACAAAGGTGTCCTCCTCCAGCCCCTCCACATAATGCATATTGATAATCACACTACGATTCACCTTCAAAAAACAATCATGCTGCAAAAGCTCCTCAAATGTATACAAAGGGCAATACTCCTGGACAATACCACTAACAGTATGAATATAACACAGCTTGTCCCGAATTTCTATGGACACAATTTTATCTATATTAAAAGACAAATACCGGCGACCAGTATCTATCGTAATTAACTGGGTGGGATGAAATACTTCCAGCTTATCCAGCGCACCCCCCAAGCTAGCCTCTGTTACAGGTTTAAGCAGATAATAATCAGCCCCCACCGCGTAGCTTTCCCAAGCATGGCTGTTGCTGGTGGAGACAAATATCAAGCTAAAATTCTTTTTAGCCTCTCTCAGCTCCTTGGCCAGCTCTGTCCCCATAGCCTCATCATCCAGATAAATATCCAAAAAAACCACATCAGGCTCCTCCTGAGCCAGATAATTATGAAAATCCTGCTGAGTGGAAACACCCTGCACATCTGCTTGAATATGTCTTTTGCTTAACAAGGACTCCAAAAGCTCTGACAGCTGAGTCAGCTCCTCCAAATCATCATCATAGATAAGTATCTTCATTGGAATCCCTTCTTTCCGCAAATAGTTTTTCTCTCAATATTTTATGCTCCCCAAAAACAATCTGCAAGAATTTTCTTCACAAAAAAAAGACAGCCTGCACTATTTAGCCACAGGCTGTCACATTTCCTTTTTGCTAATCAGCTAAGAAATCAATAGTCATCGTCCTCAACCCAAACATCACCGTCTGGATCTACAACAGCAACATTGCCATCCTCATCAGCAACTCCTACATAACCATCGTCAGTAACCACAGCTACGGTGCCATCTTCCTCATCGTAATAGTAATCATCTGCAAAGGCCACAGACTGAGTACCCATCATCAATAAACCGGCGGCCAACAATACACGAAGCTTCTTAAACATAGTAATTCCTCCTCTTCACTAAGTACTAATATTTTTCAACATCAGCTGTACCTGAAAACTGCCCTCTTCCTGATTTACCTTCAAATACCCCTGATAATTGTCTACGATAATTTTTACATTTTGCAAGCCCATTCCTGGAGTGGCAAAATCCCTCTTAGCAGATAGATAGCCCTCCTCTGTCTCAACCACATGATCAAGGCAGGGATTTTTTACCGACAACAACAGCATATCCCCCTTGGTAACCAGCTTTAACTCCAGGGGTGGTATGGACTTTTCTGGTTGTTGCTGGAACAGCTCCAGCATAGCCTCAAAAGCATTTTCCAGTAAATTTCCTAGAACAATCGCCATATCTATATCCCGGATATAGAGCTTGCCTACTGTAATTTTACCAGTATAGGCCAATCCTTCCCTACGGAAACGCTGCTGCCAATAGCCTGTAATACCATCTACAATCTGATTACCACATAGAAGCACTGGCTTTAGCTGTTCATCCAAAAGCAAAAGGTATTTGTCCAGGTATTCTGCTAATTTTTCATATTCCCCTTGGTCTAAGTAGGCCTTCATAGCCAAACCATGATGGCGAATATCATGCTGCAGCCGCTGAGTGCTTTCACAGTTTTCCACCAGCTTATGATAATATTCCCTTTGAGTTTTACGAATATTATCCAAAACCTTCAAATCATTGTGCAGCTCCTGATTGGCCCTAGCCTTTTCCACCAAGGAAAAGCAAAGGAAAAAAATGTAGAAAACTGCACCAAAGATTAAGATTCTTCCTACCAGCATATGCCAGCTTCTATCTGTGGAAAAATCCCTTAGTCCAATGGCAGCTATTAACATCAAGGTCATAGCCAACAAAAAATATCTACGGTTAACCACATCCTGATTATCAATCCAAATGTACTGTTTTACCCGCTTCACCAGCAATCTGGCTGGATAAAACACCATACCATATAGTCCTGCCAAGGTAACAAAATGCACTAGATAAGGAGACATACCTTCTGGCGCCATTGCTCCTAGCAACAAGCTGGCACTTTGTGTCAGAAGAACCCAAGGCCCTGTTAGCATCACACAGCTAATAGCCATGTCCCAAGGCACTCTTACCACAGCAACACACACTGCCGCATTTAGAAAGGAATTGAGATACAGCAATACGGCAGGATCTTTCCCATCATAGCTATATGTTATGGTCAAAAAGAAACCTAGCTGGATTAGCACCAACATGCCTACAAGCCAGCCTAGAGGCAATCTAAGCTTGTCCCGGAAAGCTGTCAAAAACAAAGTCACAAACAGTACAGGGCGAATCAGCATGAATAACAAGAAAAAAATATCCATAGCATCTGCCTCCATCTATATTAATTATACTACATTTTCAAGATGCACTTATGTCTATTCACGGAATATATTGCAGATTCACGGAATTTTTTCTTTATTTTATGGATTTTAGTTGAAATTGTCTAGTTTTTGATAACAGACATCTCCCTTTGTATAATCAAAAAGCAACCATGTATCCTGTTTTTCTACATGACCGTAGGCCAAATTTTGCACTGAGTAGGTAAAATATTCAATTTGATAATTTCGGCGAATCTCCCGCCAGGTAGTAAACTGGAAACCTGGCAATAGCTTTTCAGCTGTAATATCCCCCTGATTACGCCAAAAACCTGCTGTTAAATTTTGGTATTTTTCCAAATTCCAATTCAGCTGCTCCGGACGAATTTTGCCATTATCTGCCACCAAGGCATCAAAACGCAGGAGATTGTCCCAAAGCTCGCTATCTGCCAGCTGTGCGCTATAGGCTTCCTCAACAAATTCCTGCAAAAGACCATAAAGATGCTTGGCACTATGAGGCTGATGATGATAGCCCTTGGCCTGCCAAAAGTTCGTTAATTTGCTGTAAAAGCCAAAAGCATCTCCCTGCTCCTGAGTGGCAATCAAATAATTACAGCTATGACGACAACGGCCTGCATTGTGATACAGCTCAAAAACAGCTTCAAAAATATGAAGCCAATGGATTTCCTCATAGGTAAGGCAGTCATTGGACAACACTTCATAGGGGCCAATATCCATATACTGATAACGATATTGCTCCACCATCTCCATCATGGCAGCACCCTTCAGGAATTTCAAAAAGCCTAACTGCAGCATATCTGTATTGAGGGTGTACACCTGATTAAAAGATCTTTTAAAAGAAGCCATATCTTCCCCAGGCAGGCCGATGATCAAATCCGTATGAATATGCATATTACCCTTAGCCAGCAGAGCCTTGATGTGGTGAGCAATCCTATCCCAGTGATTTACCCGCTGAATCCGCCTTAGAACCTCTAGATTGGTGCTTTGAATGCCAATTTCCAACTGTACCCTGTGCTTGGGCAAGCTTTGCAACAAAGTAATAACCTCATCATCAAGATAGTCCACCGCCACCTCAAAATGGAAATTCGTGCGACAGCTATCTGGCAAAGCCTGAATAAATTGCAAAATAGGCATAAAATGCTGTTTCTTGGCATTGAAGGTTCTATCTACAAATTTTACCTGACGTACATTGTGATTCACAAAAAACTGCAATTCCTGCTGAACCAACTGCCAGCTGCGATACCTCACCCCTGCCGTAGCACAGGACAGGCAATAGGCACAACGGAAAGGACAGCCTCGACTGGTTTCGTAGTATAGAATTCGCTCCTGAATCTCTGCCATTTCCTCTGGTTCATAGGCAAAGGGCAGAGATATCTCGTCCAGTTGAGGCACATCTACCACACCTCCATCCAGATAATTACCTGAATTATCCAGATAGGCAACTCCCGCCAATGGCTTTTCTTGGCTATCAGCTATTGGCTGAGAAAACAGCCTTTGAAGCAAAGCTGGAAAGGCCTGCTCTCCTTCCCCCCGAATCACAAAATCCACCGCAGGAACTTCCCGCAAAAAAGGTTCCGTACCATAGGAAACCTCCGGCCCGCCGCAGATAATAATTGTCTCTGGCAAAACTTTCCGCAGTAAAGGAAGCAGCTGCTTTATCAGCTGAATATTCCAGATATAACAGCTAAAGCCCAGCACTCTGGGATGATATTCAAAAATCTGTCCCAGCATTTCAGGAATATAATTATTGATAGTCAGCTCCAATAGTTCCGGCTTTCCCAGCCCCGCCTGAAAGCAACTCTCCCGTAAATATCGCAAAGCCAGATTGGTATGAGAAAACTTGGCATTCAAAGCCACCAACAAAATATCAGTATGCATAACAACATCCTTTACCAGATAATGAAGTGTCCAATATCTCCACCTCTATAGGTAGCTGGATATGGGTTGGTTTATTTCAGTGTCTATATTTGTCTTGTATGTCATTCCATAGCGCAAGAAGGTATTCAGGGCTTTCTCTCCATACGCCAGTTTCAAAATCAAAAAGAACATTATACACTGGAGAATCGGTAAATAACAGTAGAGCTTCATCATATGGAATATCCTGCTGATAAGCAATTTTGGCCACTGCATCACGCATATTCAACACTGCACAGTTTTCACGCTGCTTGTCACTAAGCTCATAAGTTAATGTCGCCATAACGCTCACTCCTAATAAATTCAAGACAATTTATAGCATCCTGGGTCTTGAAACAAAATTGGTCCTGCAAACGTTCAGGAATAAGTTGTTTTTTTGCTAAATCTATATCCTTGATTGCCGTATAACTGCCATGATACAACAACATTCCGTCAAATAGCTCAATCATACAGCTACCCCCTTGTTGTGCAGCAAGGTTTCTACATCATCAAGAGCACAGGCGTAGCTGTTCAGATGCAGACTATCATAGCAATCAGCAAGAAATCCCAAAATATTATATTTTTTAAAAATAGCAGCACATTCCTTTGGAGATATATTCCATTTTACTTGTGCCATACGGAATACCCAACACTGCATATCGGCAATATCTTTATCATATGAATGCATTTTTCTCACCTTCTTGCGTATCAAAAGAATCATACACACCAACCTTAATTATTCATCTGACACTCCCCCTACCCAGTGGGAGAACACTGATTTACTATTAATTAAACTCTACAAAATATTTACTACCATAGCTACTATATCTTGGCGAGATACCCCCTCCTGCAAAGTTATAGAATAGCTATAGCCGTTTTTGTGCCAGATAGCTGTGCAAAAACTGCGATTGTCCCCCTCTACAATCACAATATCTTTACCTACAGCCAATTTTTCAATATTGGCATATTGTTTATAATCACCGCTAATATCATCTATGGCCTTGGCCTTACGCACCCTGGCTATTTCCTGTCCCTTGACATCCTGATAGATAATTTCCACCAACCTATCTCCGGGCACACTGCGCCAAACAGCCTGATGTCCACCAAAAATTTTCTCTGGAGCCTGCAGCTTTATATCTGCGGCTTGACAAGCGGCTTTCAGATTACTATATTCCTGCCAGGGATTTGGTATACGCAAATTATCCTCTATAGGCATAATTTCGTGGTCATAATTTGCTGTTGGCTCCGCCATAGCCACCTGACTCATTGCCATCAACCCAGTCAACATTAAAACAATCTTCTTTTTCATACTGCAACCTCCAAAACGCTTACTAGGCTACTTTTACTCTGCTATAATCAGTAATAACTACTTCATTTAATGCCTGTCGTGCCTGTGAAACAATTTTATCCAGCTGTTCCATTACATCATCGGTAAAAAAAGTTTCTCCACACTGTACACATTCCAAACATGGCACATGCTTAATTACTACTACACAATCATCAAAAGCCACCACATGAGTGGTAGTACCTGCTTTTGTTTCCTTGCTATGACAAAACATACACATATAAATTACCTCATAGCTTTTAAAACATCTAAAAATTTTTAATACAATTTATAACATCCGTCCTCAATATACCTCGTTGTTGTATTCTAGCAGCAGCATGTGTAGACCAAAGTATTTTTCGTTGCTGACAACATTCTTTTAGAACTTCTATATCCATAATGCAGTATCCCCCTATACTTATTCTAACCAATGTTTTTGTGTTTTTCAATATTGCCCGGCTAATCATTTTGTAATGTAAAATGTACTAAATATAGAAACTCCTATGGCATTTGCATATATTTTACAAAAAACAATTGTAAAATATTTTTGTGGTTGTTTTTCAGTTGTAAAAGGGTTATATTTTTTATGATTGAAAATGTGGTTATCGTAGATTGGCGATATAGAAAGAAGGTACAAAAATGAGCGAATCAATTTTCCTATGCTATCCCCGTTGCTCTACTTGCCAAAAGGCGGAAAAGTGGCTGGCAGATAATGATATCACCGTTAAAGTGAGAAACATCAAAGAGGACAACCCTACAGCACAAGAAATACGCTTATGGCATGAAAAGAGCGGTCTTCCTCTCAAGCGATTCTTTAACACCAGTGGACTTAAATATAAAGAACTGAAACTCAAAGATAAACTGCCAACCATGACTGAGGAGGAACAATATGCACTCCTAGCCACAGACGGTATGCTGGTCAAACGTCCGATTTTTGTAGATGATGAAAATATCCTTGTTGGTTTCAAGGAGCAGGAATGGCAAACAAAATTGAAGTAATAATGCTGGCAGATATCCGTTGATAAATTCTGATTTGTAGAGTCAACGACTTATTTGCATAATGGCATACATATACTCTTTACTGAGGCATGGCATATACCCTTACAGGCACGCTCGCGCTATATTGATGTGCCTCACGCTGCTAAACTCATTTAATCACATGAAAAGCTTCACGATGTTCATCTTTTCATGGCTTAAATTCGTTAAGAAGCGAGGCACATCGATATACCTGTGAAGGGTATATGTCATGCCTCTCATTTAGTGTATTCATCACAATTTTCCGCCTTTGCACAATTTGTAGATTTTGGCGTATTGACTGGAATAGAACAGCAGATGATAGTACCCTAAGAAAACTCTTGCTAAGCCTCAGTGCTTAATGAGTTCAAGCCGTAAGGTGTAGAAGAAATTTAGCATCCGCTAGGCTCAGCTAGGAGTGGGCAATATGCCAGCGACATATTGCCCGGGATAAAGTGACCGCTGTGTCACTTTATTCCGCGATGAGCTATATTTAGTTCAGACTATCTCGGCTGTGGATATTTAGATAGAATCGGTAAATAACGATGATTCGGCAACAGCCGGAGGGGCATGACACTTTTGCGTCGGGAGACTCCT
>ERZ1026776.1761-NODE-1761-length-11564-cov-7.733600_pt1 | contig 11564 bp, 7 predicted proteins | sample MGYA00380125_ERZ1026776 | MGnify/ENA primary metagenome ERZ1026776 (study PRJEB33269, sample SAMEA4719761) | human gut metagenome | biome: human-associated habitat; feature: organic feature; material: feces | place: Cameroon | collected 2013-10 ... | reverse complement strand
ATATTATATGGTATAATGTAAAAGCTATTAATTAGATATATAGGGAGATGTGGCATGTCCAGTTCTTATGAAAAATATAAGAGGCAGAGAGCAGCAAAAGATATTGCTCGAGAAAATATTTCAAGACGAAAGGATAATAAATTTTTTACTAATGTGAAAATGTTCATTTTAACATCTTCTGCATTTGTTCTTGCAGGATTTGTTGCATTTAACTTGTACCTTTCTTCTCTTCCCCCAATTGAAAATTTGGAAGATTTAAAGCCTAATTTGGTGACTAAATTCTATTCTGAAGATGGTGAAATTATTAAAACATTCACGGCTTATACCTATGACAAAGTTGAGTTGAATGATGTTCCTGATGAATTGAAAAAAGCTTTAATTGCGACAGAAGATAAAAATTTCTATCATCATCATGGTTATGACCTTTTTGGTATCGCAAGATCTTCTGTTCAAAACGTTTTAGCTCGGCATACTGTTCAAGGTGCTAGTACTTTAACTCAACAGTTGGCAAGAATTCTTTTCCTGTCTAACGAAAGAACAATTACAAGAAAAGTTAAAGAAATAGAAGTTGCAGCAAGAATTGAAAAAACAATTTCTAAAGATAAGATTTTAGAAATGTACTTGAATAATGTTTATTTAGGTGCAGGTGCTTATGGTGTTTCGGCTGCTTCAAAAATTTATTTCAACAAAAAACTAAGTCAATTGACATTACCGGAGCAAGCTTTACTTGCAGGTCTTCCGCAAGCTCCGTCAGTTTATAACCCTTATAATAATAAGGAACTTGCAAAACAAAGACGTAATCAGGTTCTAAAAAGAATGCTGACAATGAAATATATCACTGAAGATGAGTATAACAAAGCTATTGAGGCTGATATTCATTTGAGTACAATGCCGGCTTTATATACAACAAATAAAGCCCCATATTTTAGTGATTATGTAATGCGAGAAATGGAAAAACTCGGATTTGAAGAAACAGATATTATCCATGGTGGTTATAAAGTAATTACAACATTAGATTCTAAAGCTCAAGTTGAAGCCAATGAATCAATTTTGAGAAATATGAGAGCTTATGGCTTGACAAGGCCATCTCAACAGGCAGCGGTATTTTCATTCAATCCGATTGATGGTAGAATTCTTGTTTTTGCAGGTGGTAAAAATTACGGAGAAAGCCAATATGACCGTGTAACACAAGCTATCAGACCTCCAGGATCTGCGTTCAAAGCTTTTGTATATGCTGCAGCTATGGAAAAAGGGATTTCTCCAAACGATATAGTTGATGATAGCCCGATTACAATTGCAAAATGGTCTCCACATAACGCAGGACACAAATATAGAGGTAAAATTCCTATATATAAAGCCTTAATGATTTCATCAAACGTTTGTGCGGCTCGTGTTATTCAAGAAGTCGGTATTCGTTCGGTTATTCAAGTTGCAAAAGTTTTAGGAATTACAACTCCTTTGCAATATGATTATACAATTTCTTTAGGTTCAAATGGTGTTAAGTTGTTTGAATTTGTAAGAGCTTATGGTGCATTTGCAAATGGTGGGTACGTTGTTCAACCTTATGCAATTGAAAGAATTGAAGATTCAAGAGGGAGAGTTTTGTATAGAGCTTCTAAAACAAAATCTTCTCACCAGTTGAGCTTGAAAACGGCCGCAGAAATGACTGCAATGTTAAAAACAGTTATTTTAACCGGTACCGGTACAGCCGCAAATATTGGAAAACCTGCAGCAGGTAAAACCGGTACAACAGATGATTCTCGTGATGCTTACTTTGTAGGTTACACTCCAGATGTTGTTACAGGTGTTTGGGTTGGAGATGATAATAACAAAAAAGTTCCTGGGTTATACGGAGGAACAATTCCTGCCAGAATTTGGAAAGACGTTATGACTGTGGCTACTAAAGATTATGGTGATAGAGATTTTGACTATCCTGAAGTTGAACTTGAAAATTATCATGCCTCTTTTGGTAAAGCTAAAGTAATTGGTGAAGATGCAAAACAAACAATTGAAGAGAATGCAGAAGTTCCTACAAGTTCAGAATCTCCACTAGAACAAGAAAACAATGCAGAAGCCCCAACTTCTCCAAAACCATTGAATAATATTAATAACAACTCAACACCGGCAGATGTTGTGAAGAGTTATAAACAACAAAGCTCTGCACCTGTTCCCCAATCCGGTAGAGCTCCAATTCCAATGGCAGTTCCGGAAAGTTTGAGATAAAGAAAAGTAAATAATCAATCAAATTTTAAATATGTCGTATCTTTTTATTGAGGGTACGACATATCTGTATGAGAAGTTATTCCTAAAGATTTGTTGTTATCTATATCAATAACGTGTTTAATTACTGTATGCGCCATAAGAAGTAGATATGGATTTATTTCATTTGTTTGTGACATATTTATGTTTGCAGCCGCTTTTTCAGATACAGGTTTGATATCTTTATCAATTTCAAAATTTGTTATTGTATCAACTGCGTAACATTTTTTGTCTTTGTCAATTCTCAATTGTAATTCAGTTTTCGGAAATTTATCAGAACATTTTATAGACAAATGAACAGAGTTTGATGATTCTAAGACCAAAGTGGCAACAACTTGCCCATAGTTTACTGTTGTAATTGTTACTGTCAAAATGCTATCTGACTCATCGGCAGAAGATGATTTACTTTCAACTTCCAAATCAAAACCTACACCATCTTCAAGAGGAAGCCACGGAAGATATAACATTAATAATAATTTTAATGTTTTTTGCGGGTTATTTTCAGATGCAATAGAAATACTTGCATTTATCAATTTTGCCATCTCTTTCATCTGGGTTAAATCTGTAATTCCGGATTTTGAAGCCTCTGTCATTGACATGATGAGTTTTGTCAGTGCTTCTTTCCCATTTTTTTGAAGTAGTGAAGAAATTTCGGACAAGTTTATTACTCCATTTGAGAGAATATCCAGATTTTTCAAAGATGTTTGTAATTGATTTGCGATTTGAACATTCACGGCTTCTTTTACCGTATTTGTAGCAAGTCCTTGAAGTTGGGCGAGAATTTGAGCTTGTAATTGTGAAAGAGAATTTCTCTGTGCTGCAATTTGGTTTGCGAACATTTGATTAAATTGTGCTTGCGTCATGCCTCGTTGGAGCATATAGATAAATTCATTAATATTTTTAGGCATTTGCATCAAATCTTTTGCGTAAATTGCTCTATCTATACTTTGTAGAGTATTCATTTGTAAATGTTGTTCTACATGAACAGTTTGAGATTGTGCAATATTGGGTGTAGAATTTTGCATAACTTGTTCAGGCATTTTTTGAGGAACTTGTGGAGCAGGTTTTTGAATATTTGCATTATAAGCTCCTTTTGCCGTAAACATCTGAGGTTGAGCAAAATTGTTCATAAATTTTCTTAAATCAATGCCTGCCATATTTCTAATTTAACTGATTTTTCAACAAAAGTCTAGTTTTGAATTGGCATATAAGATTGCGGATAATTGTAATCTTCAATAAAACCAAGATTTTTGTATAATCTTAATGCTTGTAAATTGTTGGTTTCTGTTGTGGTATTGATTTCTGTAATCGGGCTTCCATAATTATCAATTTCCTTGAAAATCATATCCATTGAATGTTTTAACATAATTGTGGACAACCCTTTGCCTTGATGAGCTTCTCTAATTCCAACAAGTGGAATATTTACAATTGTGCCGTTTGTCAAATTCATGAATGAAAATCCAACGGGTTCTCCTTTATATAGCAAAACACTTGTTGCATTTGGCATAAATTCGGCATAGATATCTTTTACGATTTTATGAATAATATCGCTAACTCCGTCAAGAGTCGTAAACCTCGGGTCAAACAATGCATCAGATGATTCTTTGAATGCCTCTTGAATAATATTAACTGCATCTTCAAAATATTTATCATTCCAAGAAACAACTTCATAGTCTTGTGGGATTTGCACTACTCTGGCATGGGAGAATAATTCTCTTGATTGTGTACCATTCATCTTAAATCTTAAAACTTCAATTCCCACGAATTTAAAACCAAGCTTTGCAATAACACTGATTAGAGATTTTTGTTCGCCAAGCATTGGGTAGCAAACGATTTTTTCTTTTCTTAGGTTTTGAGTTACTTCTAAGAACTTTTCCAAAAGTGCTTTTGAATATTCAAGAAAATGTTCTTTTTCTTTACAATGAATTATGTTCAATTCAATTGCTTCTGAGATTGCTGTTGTATAAACCAAAAATGCTGCAGCCTTTGAATTATCATCATAAAGTACAATACATTTTATCAAATCTTTGTCAATGGCTTCAAGAAATCCATCATAGTCTAACGGTTCTAATTCAAAATTATATTCATTTGCAGCTCTCTTGCGAAAATCTTCATAAAGATTTTCAAATTTTCCATAACTGTCAGCTGTTAAAAGTCTTATATCCAACATCAATCTCGCTCCTTATAATGAGTGGTGCATTTTTTCTTTTTTTGTTTCTAAGTATCTTTTGTTATATGGTGTAACTTCTGATGATACTTTGATTGTATCAATAATATTCAAACCATAACCTTCAAGTCCGATAATTTTTTTCGGGTTATTGGTGATTAGCTTAAAGTCTTTGTAACCCAAATCTACAATAATTTGAGCTCCTGTTCCATAATCTCTCAAATCAGATTTAAATCCAAGCGAGATATTTGCTTGAATTGTGTCTTGTCCTTCTTCTTGCAATTTGTAGGCTTTAATCTTGTTGCAAAGTCCAATTCCTCTTCCTTCGTGATCTGTCAAGTAAACAACAGCACCTTTCCCGTAATCATTTATGTATTTTAGGGCATTGTGCAGTTGAGAATTGCAATCACATTTCAAGCTATGGAATACATCGCCTGTTAAACACATACTATGAACTCTTACTGCCGGAATTTTATCAGAACCGTCATCTTTAACAAGAGCAACATGTTCTGCTCCATTTATGTGATTTTTATATGCGTATAGTGTAAATGTTCCAAACGGGGTTGGAAGGGTTGTTTCTGCTTCTCTTGTTACAAGTTTTTCAGATTGCATTCTGTATGCAATTAATTCTGCAACAGAGATGAATTTCATATTATGTTCATCAGCAAATTTTCTTAAATAATCACGTCTTGCCATGTGTCCATCTGGAGCCATAAGTTCACACATAACACCAGCTTCTCTATGTCCGCAAAGTTTAGCTAAATCAACAACTGCTTCGGTATGTCCTGTTCTTTCTAAAACACCACCACGTTTTGCAACACAAGGAAACAAATGCCCCGGACGTCTTAAATCAGACGGTTGTGCATCATAAGCTGTTGCAACTTCAACTGTTTTTGCTCTGTCAAATGCCGAAATTCCTGTTGTAACTCCATATTTTTCAGCGGCATCAATACTTATTGTAAAAGCAGTTTTCATTTCTTCTGTGTTTTGGTCAACCATTTGAGGTAAATCCAGTTGTTTTGCAATATTATCAGAAATCGCAAGACAAATTAATCCTCTTACCTCTGTTGCCAAAAAATTGATAATTTCCGGGGTAACTTTTTCAGCTGAAACAATTACGTCGCCCTCATTTTCTCTATCTTCATCATCAGCTACAATTATTGGTTTTCCCGCTTTAAAATCTTCAAGTGCTGATTCAATGCTGTCAAATTTAAATTTATTTTCTTCCATTACACAAATCCGTTCTTTTGCAAAAATTCTAAACTAATTCTGCTATTATTATCTTTCGCAGATAATAATTTTTCAACATATTTGCCTAAAATATCTGTTTCAATATTAACAAAATCTCCAGTTTTAAGGTCTTGGAGGTTTGTATTTAAGTATGTATGCGGAATTACGGCAACTCTAAAGATGTTTTTGTCTATGTTTGCAACTGTTAAACTAATACCGTTTACTGTAATTGAGCCTTTATACACAATATATTTTTCTTGATTTTGAGGAATTTCAAAGTCAAAATTATAAAAATCAGAGAGTTGTTCTTTTTTGATAAGTTTTCCAACACAATCCACATGTCCTGATACAATATGCCCACCGAGTCTTGAATTTAGGGTTAATGCTCTTTCTAAATTAACTGTATCTCCTGATTTTAGAGAGGTAAAATTCGTAATATTTAGAGTTTCATCACTTACTCTTGCGCTAAAAAAATCTTCTTTAATATCAACAACTGTTTGGCAACAACCGTTAATTGCAATGCTATCACCAAGTTTTGTGTCGGCTAAAACATCTTTGCATTTTACAACAATAGTTGCCCCATTTGAGTTGTGGGTAAAGGATTTTATCTCACCTATTTCTTCAATAATACCTGTGAACATAACCTAAGTTTAGCATATTTTTTCAATCTTTGAGCAAAACATGACAAAACCTTTACAAATAAAACGCTTAACATTTATTCAAAAAATAGCAAATTTTTTAAATTTTGAATTTTAGAATCATATCAACCCAGAGTAAAAATATATGTAAAATGTGCATATACTTTACAAAAAGCCGCAAAATTGCTATAATCATAGCAAAGGTTAATGATGTAAGTAAAAGGATTAAGGGGTTAATCCTAAAAATTGAATACAAAAAAGGAGTGTTAGTATGGCAATAGCACCTATTAACAGTGTTAGTTTTAAAAGTAACTACAACGATAAGATTCACTTTACCGCAAATAATAGAGATGAAGAAAATGATAATACCTCTCCAGAGGGCTATCCGTTCCCAAGACGTGCAGCTCGTAACTTAGCAACAGTACCGGTAGTTGTTATGATGACAATGTCGCCATCATTGTTGAATGCTGCTGCGGCACCTGAAAAATCTGTACCGTTAAACACACAAGCTTTGACAGAATTGGTTGAAGCTCAAGAATCACCAAAGACAGAAGTTTCAACCTATGTTATGGCTCCTCAACAAACTGGTGTGATGTCACAAGGTCAAAGAACTTATTTTGAATCGAACAAAGATATTATTCCTTTTAAAATGTATGCCGGTTCTGGGGCATATATAGCATTTTCTGATCCTCTAAAAAAGAGGGAAATAATGTATGTGGAGTATGTTCCGAAAGATTTTAAATATACAAATATGTATGATGCTGTTAATTTACCTGTTGTAAAAGAAATGGTTTATCATAAAACAGGTGATAGTAGAGAGTATTGCGGACTTATTCTAAGAAATAGTGTAGAAATAAATGGACAATCGTATTTCAAAGATACAGAACAACGAATCACAGATGATGCTGCAAATGCAATTATTGATTTACTTAATGGAGATTCAAAGTTTACAGATAATACAGGTTTAATGGTTAGAATTGTAAATACACCAAATTTAACACCAACCAAAATGGTTAAACCTACAAATTCGGACTATTAATTTTTGTAAACATTTTAAGTAATCTTGAAATAGAGCTCCTTTATAATTTTTCATGTATTTAGAAGTGCAGAATAGAGAAATTGTAAGAAAAAAATGCCAATAAAAAAATTAGAAGACAACAAAATTATTCAAACACCCCCGACACCCAAACAAACGCCTGTCGGGAATGTTGCTTCTAAATCTACAGTCAAAGCGCCTTTAAATTTCCCTAAAGCTGACAATCAATCTAAAAAATCAGACTTAGGGACTTTAGATAGTGAAAAATTACAAAATAAAAGTGTTGAAACTCCTCAAATAGAGTCTAAATCTTTAGCGGATACAAAGCATTCAACAGTTAAAGAATCTACAATTGAAAAGGAAATTAACGCATATATTGAGGAAAATAATTTATCATCAATGAATATTGATGATTTACGTGTTTATTTATTAAAGAAAAAGGATAAAACACAAAAAGAACTTGGAATGTTAGCTAAAATTCAAGCACAATTTGAAGAAGTACCTAAAGAACATTCAGTTCATAAAAAACATGAACCGCTTGTTTCTGTAGAAGAAATGCTTGATAGCAATTGGATAAAAAAAGATGCTAAAGAAAAAATGAGTATCGTTGCTGATAAGTATTTTGAAAAAACTGATGCAAATTACAAAAACTTATCTCCGGAAGAAAAAACTGTGTTAAAGCAAAAACAATTTGCTTCAATTTCACAGGATTTGAAAGGAGAAAAAGATACTCCACAAGAATCTGCAATGAAAGTTCTTGGGTTATTAGAAGCATTAAATGACAAGAAAATGTCAATTGACGAATATAATAAATTGTCAAAAGATGAAAGAGTTAAGATTTATAGAGATCATCAAGCTGAAACCTTGAAAAATATTAAAGACTTGGTTTCTCCGGAATTCCGTCAATCTAAAAAATGGCGTAAGATGTCCTCTGATGATAAGCTTAAATTGTATGCTGAGAAATTTTTAGAAAAAGAATATCCGGATTTTAGTGCTAAGACCAAAGAGGATAAACAAAAATTTATCGACAGTAAAGCACAAGAGCTAATTACATCATTTGTTCCGGGGTGGGACAAGATGGAAGACTCTCTTAAGGATACTGTTTTTTCAAGTACATTGATGACAATTGATGCGTTAACCTCAAAAGGTATAAGTTATGATGAATTTAAAAACTTAGATGAGCGTAGTCAATTTGGTATTCTTAAACAGTCTTGTAAAGATGAGAAAGCTCTTATGCAACTTTCTGTAACTAAAGATGTTTTTGAATTTATAAAAAAATATGGAAAAACTCCAACTGTTGCAGATTTAGAAAAGATGAATAAGCAGTCTGATTTACCTCTTGAAATAAGAGAAAGAAAAGCAAAATTTTTAGAGTCTCAAAAAGATTTAAAAGGTGAAAAGACTCTTATTGGTCAGCATGGAGATATCAATGTAATTGCATCAAATAATAATAAAACTGTTGAACAAGAAATTTTTGATAGAGTTAATGATATTAAATCTTTAAAACCTGAAGAACAAAAAGCTGAATTGAGAAAATTGTATTCTCAAACAATGGGTGACAAAGATTACATTGACTATATTGATAAATTAACCGGAAAAAATGGATTAAGTAAAGTAGCAAGAAAAGTTTCTAAGGAGATGAACCTTGATGCTGATATGGTATCCTGTGCGGTATTGAATGATGATTCTAATGCATATAATAGTGCATTGGATCGTGCAATGGCAAATAAAAATACAAGAGTTGCGAAAGTGGCAGCTGCAAAAGTTACAAAATATTTGACAGAAGAAAAAAGTCAAGATGTTGGTGTTCATATTACCAATGATATACCTCAACTTGTCGATAATTTTTCAACAGGTGTAAATAAGTATGTTGAAAATCCTGTTCAATATACTTCTCAGTTCGTACAAAGAGAAGATTTGTCAGAATCTGGAAGAGCAAGATTTACAAAATCTGTTGTTGAAACGGCTCCAACTCCGGAGCGTCAAAAGGCTTATGCCAAAGAACTTTCAGGATTAGGTAATGAATCCGTTAATGAAGGTTTGGCGGCTGCATCAAAATCTGTTGATAAAAGTGTAAGAAGTGAATACAATTCTTACATTCAAGATGCTATCAAGAATTATCCACCTGAAAAACAAGCGGCAATTCAAAATGCAATGAAAACAGGTGAGATTTCTCAAGAAACACTAGCAAAAAATACCGTGAGTGTTTCAGAAACTTCTAATGGTTCTAAAAATCAACCATCTCAACAATCTTCTGCAACAAGCCAATCTGTCGCAAAAAGTAGAGTTTCACAAAGTGGGGGCAAATCACAAACTGTATCTGCTCAAACTACAGTTTCAAGTGCTTCATCAAAAACAACAACAAGAACATCTGTAAGTCAAAATTCTGTTGCGCAAGAAGTAAAAGCTTTGCAACAAAAGAAAGATGCTTTAATTAACAAAATTACTACTTATGAAACCACTAAAGCAGAGAAAACTATTGAACGAGAAAAAGCAAAAGCTGAAAAAGTTCAAACTCCTACTTCTTCAAAAAATAGCGAAACCGCATCTGTTTCTGAAAAAACCGCTACTAAATCAACTGAAAGTGCAAAAACAACAGATAATGTTGAAAATCTTAAATTGTCAGAAGATGAACAAAATACTTTAAAAGAAATTATTACAGATTTGTTCCAACAAAACAGTGTAAGCGCAGCATATTCTCAAATTAATGATGAAATCAAGGACAAATTTATGCAAGCATTTGCAACACAAGGTAAAGAATCTGATGTTATTTCTTTTGCAAATGATTATAAAGGCAATCCGGATACAATTGTTAAATTGATTAACTATTGCAACAATGATGGTTTGAAACTTGATTTGACAAGATTACTTCCATCTAGCAGAATCAATGAAATAATTTCATCTGGAAAACTTTCTTCAAATAATATTTCAAAACTTGCTAAAGAGGGCAAAGTTGATAATAAAATCCTTATGGACTATTTGAAAAATAATAGAGATTCAATGACTTACGACCAAATCAAAGAGTATATGAAATATATGCCACTTGATTATAGCAGTGAAATCTATGATTTATTAAAGGCTATTCCGGGTTCTCCTGAGTGGGAGGAAGCAAATAATAACAATATGAAAACTGCTATTACTTCAGATACGGAATCAAATACCGCCCCAAGTCTTGATGATGGGATTGCAATAGGTTCAAACAAAATGGCTATGAGAGGACAATACGACAAAATGAAAAGAAAAGGTCCATTCTATTTGAATGCGTAATTTCTTTACAATCTCTTGCTTTATAAATTTTTTCGTGTTGTAATTGCATTACAGCAGAATTTTTTCTGCGAGTTCATTTGAAAGAAGACAATTTAACATTGCCGAAAGAAATTACATTAGCAAAGTTTGCAGGTTTCTGTTACGGAGTAAAAAGAGCCGTTGAAACTGTAAAAAAATTGAAAAATGATTACCCAAATCGTAATATTTGTGTGCTTGGAGAACTTATTCATAATACACAAGTTATTGATGAATTGAACGCAATGGGTATTAAGTCTTTGAAAGAATTACCGCAAAAAGGTGACGGCATTTGTGTTGTTAGAAGTCATGGTGAAAGCCCGGAGGTTTTTGAACAAATTAAAAATGTCGGATTTGAGGTTTATGATTTAACTTGTCCTGATGTTAAAAAAGTTCAACAAAAAGCAATCGAACTTGCAAAAAATGGTTATTACCTTGTAATTGTTGGTAAAGCAACCCACCCTGAGGTTATTGCTATTGAAGCTAATGCAAAACAATTTGGCGAAAATGTTCTTGTAGCAACTGAGGTTGAGGAACTTAAACCTTATGAGTCAGAATTGAAATCCGCAAAAAAAATTGGTGTAGTAGTTCAAACAACTCAAATGCTTTCAACTCTGAATAAAATTGTTGAATATTTAACACCTTTGACTAAAGAGCTTTTAATTGCAAATACAATTTGTAAAAGCACATCTATGCGTCAGTCAGAGGCAAAGGAACTTGCCAAAAGCAGTGATTTGATGATTGTTGTTGGTTCTAAAAAAAGTGCAAATACGACACATTTAGCTGAAATTTTGAAAAATATTACACCTACAATTCATATTGAAACAGAAAAAGAGTTAGATAACCACAAAGATTTGATTGAAAAAGCTCAAAAAATTTCAATAACCGCCGGAGCCTCAACTCCGGATAGCGTAATTGATAAAGTAATTAATCTGTCTCTTATACACATCTC
>ERZ1026776.1760-NODE-1760-length-11569-cov-4.737711_pt1 | contig 11569 bp, 7 predicted proteins | sample MGYA00380125_ERZ1026776 | MGnify/ENA primary metagenome ERZ1026776 (study PRJEB33269, sample SAMEA4719761) | human gut metagenome | biome: human-associated habitat; feature: organic feature; material: feces | place: Cameroon | collected 2013-10 ... | reverse complement strand
AATTCCGCGGAAAGTAGAACGGGCTGCGTAAGGTGGAGATGATTCCGGAGCCATCAGCGTCAATGTGGCCGACGATGCGGCGGGCGCGGACAGGCTGTGACCGCACTAATTCCGCGGAAAGTAGGACGGGCTGCGTAAGGTGGAGATGATTCCGGAGTCGTTGGAGCCTATGTGACCGACAATGCGGGTGTCGCTTACGGGCTGTGACCGCACTAATTCCGCGGAAAGTAGAACGGGCTGCGTAAGGTGGAGATGATTCCGGAGCCATCGGCGTCTATGTGGCCGACGATGCGGCGGGCGCGGACAGGCTTGCGGTTGTAGAAATCGGCAGCGCTGGAATCCAATGAGTTGACACGTACGACCTGGGCGGAGTGGATGAACTTGCCGTTGCCGATGTACATACCCACGTGCGTGATCCGCTCCTTTGTGCTGTCAGTCGCGGCCTTGCCCCAGAACAGAAGGTCGCCCGGAAGCAGACCGCTCCAGTCAACGTCCCCGTTGTCCTTGAATATTCCCACATCCTCTCCGATCCTTGCCTGCTGGGAGGCGTTGCGCGGCAGGAGCACTCCGTTGGCGAAATATACGCTGCGGGTGAATCCGCTGCAGTCCACATTCTTGATGGACGTACCGCCCCACATATATGGAACGCCGAGGAACCTGTAGCCCGTCGCCAGAAGATCCTGCCTGAAATCATCCCCGGCCAAAGTCCTGTCCTTTCGGTCTTTGGCCCATTTATAGAACACGGCTACATCCTTCGCCGGAACGTAACCAGTCTTCCCGGACGGAAGCACGACACCGGCGAACTTCTTCTTCAGGACGGCACGGCCTTCCTCGTAGCCTTTGTAGCGGCCGCTCGTGTGCGTCTTGACACCGTACATAATCCTGACCACGTCTCCGAGCACGAAATCGGTGATGATCCTGGAATCCACCGAAGGCTCCTCGTAAATGTGTGAGAAAGTCGCTGTGCAGATGTATTTCGGAGCCTCAAGGTAGTCCTGAAGCTCTTTCTCGCTCATCGGCACGAGTCCCATCTCATTGACCCAGGCCGTGTAAGGCTCCGGACTCTTTATCTTGACCCAATAGCTTGACTTGTCCAGGACCTCGACCACCGTACCCATCAACGCCTGGTCTCCAAGCTCGGCGGCGTAGTCCGGTGCCTCGCGCATAAGGTTGGCGGAAAACTCAACCACAGCCCATTTCTTAGGTGCTTCCTGCGCTGAGACGACGCAATTGAATGACAGGGCGACCGCGGCGGCGGAAGACAAAATTTTCAGGAATATGTTCATATCGACATCTGTTTATAATCAATAAACTGTTCTGTTTGAAATGTCTTTTCGAGGTTCAAACAAATCAAAAACATTCTCTTTCCGGAACCAATGACAGTTCCAACTTGTAAAAATATTCACAATTCATTAGTTTTGCAAGGAATATGTCGCACTTTTCAGCGGCACGTGTCAGGGAAAAGGAATTTAGCAAGGGGATAGGACAATCACATCCAGACGTGGAACAGGAATTCTCCTTAATGGATTTCTTTGAAAACCGAATGTCCGGAATAGGATAATCACATTTGAACGTGAAGCGGAAGAGGACGCGAAGGAAAAATGAATCGGTAGAAGTCGGGCTGCATTATGTTTGGTTTTTCAGAAGGGAAAAGATATAATTCGTTCGTGGGTTATTACCGCCGCAGGTACGGTGAGAGACTCCAGAAGCTGGTTCTGGACGCTGGATTCTCGTGCCCTAACCGGGACGGAACCGTGGGGCGGGGAGGGTGTACCTACTGTGACAACGCCGCCTTCCATCCTGGCTACAGCACTCCGGGCAAGCCGCTTCTGGCCCAGATAGACGAAGGAATCACGTTCCAAAAGGTGCGCTATCCGAGAGCGAGGCACTATCTGGCATATTTTCAGGCATATTCAAACACCTATGGTTCTCTTGAGCGGTTGAAGGCTCTTTACGAGGAGGTTCTGAGCCATCCGGAGGTGGTGGGGATCGTGATCGGCACGCGTCCGGATTGTGTCGATGAGGAGAAGCTGGACTATCTGGCTGATTTGGCGGCGGGGCGTGTACTTCCCGGGTGGCAAAGGTCCCTTCGGCAGACTCAGGGACCGACTGCTCAGGCTACGGTCCCGGGTCAGGCCAAGATATCGACTCAGGCTCCGTTCCCAGTCCAGACCAAGACACCGGCCCAGACCACATTCTCCGCTTCGGCAGATTCGGTTTCTGAATCAACACCTCCGGTCGCTGAGCCTGTCGAAGTGACAGAACTCACCGCACCCATAGTGGTGGTAGAGTACGGCATCGAATCCTGCCACGACAGCACCCTCCGCCACATCAACCGAGGCCACAACTTCGAGTGCGCCCGCAAAGCCGTGGAAATGACCGCCGAAAGAGGCATCGACACCGGAGCCCATTTCATCCTCGGCCTCCCCGGCGAGACCCGTGAGATGCTCCTCGACCAGTGCGGCCTCATCTCATCGCTTCCGCTGCGCTCCGTCAAATTCCACCAGCTCCAGATCGTCAAAGGCACCGCGATGGAAAAGGAATATGCCGCCGACCCTTCAGCCTTCTACCGCCCCGGACTTGATGAATATCTTGACCTCGTCATCGACATCCTCGAACGTCTGCGCCCCGACCTTTACATCGAACGGGTCGCCGGCGAGGTCCCTCCGCGTTTCGTGAACGACACTCCTTGGGGACTCGTCCGCAATTTCGAGATCCTCCGCCTTCTGGATAAGCGCCTGGAGGAGCGTGACACTTGGCAAGGCCGTTTATATTCAAAGCCTTGATCAGTCGGCTGGCACAACTTTCGCTTGCCGGAAGGCCGGCTGTCGGGCCGGAAGCCGAATTTTTTGAGGCCATAGAGGCAGAACAACCCTCCAGCAAAGCCAACTATTGCGTGAAAATTCTTATATTTGTCAAATTTATTTGATTACAATGGCGAAGTTTGTAAACCGAGAGATTCCTGAAGGCCTCACCTTCGATGACGTTTTGCTGGTTCCGGCACATTCCGATGTACTTCCTCGTGACGTGGATGTCACAACAAATTTCACGACTGACATCAAGCTCCACACCCCGATCGTGTCGGCTGCGATGGACACAGTCACAGAAGCCGATCTTGCCATAGCGATGGCGAGAGCCGGCGGTATCGGCGTGATTCACAAGAATATGACCATCGAGCAGCAGTGCGAGCAGGTGCGTCACGTGAAGAGGGCCGAGAACGGAATGATCTACGATCCTGTGACGATCAGCCCGGACGCGAATGTCGGCAACGCCCTCGCGATGATGAAGAAGCATCACATCGGCGGCATTCCTGTCGTGGACGCCAACGGCTTCCTTATCGGAATCGTCACTAACCGTGACTTGAGGTTCCAGGAGGATATGCAGCTGCCGATTTCCGAGGTTATGACAAAAGAGAACCTCGTGACCGCGCCTAAGGGCATCACTCTGGCCGACGCGACGAAGATCCTCCAGCACAGCAAGGTCGAAAAACTTCCTGTTGTAGATAACGACGGCAAGCTTGTCGGCCTGATCACCTACAAGGATCTTATGAAGATCAAGGACAACCCTATCGCCTCCAAGGACAGCAAGGGCCGTCTCCTTGTGGCCGCCGCCGCCGGAATCAAGTCCGACACGCTCGACAGGATCGGTCTCCTGATCGACGCCGGAGCCGACGCAGTCGTCCTCGACACCGCCCACGGCCACTCCGAGGGTGTGCTCAGGATGATCAAGAAGGCCTGCGACGCTTATAAGGATTTCCAGATCATCGCCGGAAACGTCGCCACCGCGGCCGGTGCCAAGGCTCTCGCCGATGCCGGAGTCAAGGCCGTGAAGGTCGGAATCGGTCCTGGCTCGATCTGCACCACGAGAATCATCGCCGGAATCGGCGTGCCGCAGCTCACTGCCGTTATGGAGGCGGCATACGCCCTCAAGGGAACTGGCGTGCCTGTGATCGCTGACGGCGGTATAAGATATTCAGGAGACATCGTCAAGGCGCTTGCCGCCGGTGCCAGCACCATTATGGCAGGCTCCCTGCTCGCCGGAACGGAGGAATCCCCAGGCGAGACCATCATTATGAACGGCCGCCGCTTCAAGTCCTACCGCGGAATGGGCTCCCTCGAAGCGATGGAGCAGGGCTCGAAGGACAGGTACTTCCAGGATATGGAGTCAGACATCAAGAAGCTCGTTCCAGAAGGAATCGTGGCCCAGGTGCCTTACAAGGGAACCGTCTCAGAGGTTGTCTATCAGCTTGTCGGCGGACTCAGGGCCGGAATGGGCTACTGCGGAGCGCATACTGTCGAGGAACTCAGGAACGCCCAGTTCGTGCGCATCACCAACGCCGGCTTCCTTGAGAGCCACCCGCACGATGTCACCATCACCAAGGAAGCCCCTAACTATTCCCGCTAATCAATGATGCTCAGGAGGTTCAGCATATTCGTAATGGCAGCCGTCGTTGCCGCCCTCCCGTCCTGCAAGGCAATATCCTCGCTGATTCACGACGGGGAGGTTGTCGCCAGGCTGGGAGACCATAAACTCTATCGCTCGGAGCTGGACGATGTGATCCCCAAGGGCACGTCTCCGGAGGACAGCGTGAACCTTGCGAACCTCTACATCAACTCGTGGGTGAAGGACAAGGCTTTCCTCGACATAGCCCAGCAGCGTCTCTCCAAGGAGGAAAAGGATGTCTCGAAGGAGCTTGAGGCCTACCGCCAGTCGCTTCTGCGGTACCGCTACGAGCAGCGCTACATCAACGAGCGCCTCGACACCACCGTCTCAAAAAAGCAGATTGATGAATATTATGGCTCCCACAAAGAGTCCTTCAAGCTGGAGCGGCCGATCCTCAAAGCCCGTTTTATGAATATTCCGAAAGATTCTCCGAATCTTCAGAAGATCAAGAAGCTGATGTCTTCGGACAAGGTTGAGGACGTGGTGGCCGCTGACAGCATCGCCTTCAATTCGACCCAGCGTTACCATGACTATTCCAATGGCTGGATAGACGCGGTGAAACTGGCCGCCGAGTTCGGTGTGGACTATGTTCAGATGCTCTCACAGCGTAGCGGCAACTTCATAGAGATGCCGGACGGGGATGCCAACATCTCTGTCGCGTTCATAGTGGATTACCGGAGGGCCGGGGAGATCGCTCCGGTGGAATACTGTGAGGACAGGATAAAGGACATCATCATCAGCGGAAGAAAGCACGAGCTCCTGGCCGGTTTGGAACGGGACTTGATAGAAGACGCCAAGGTTAAGGAGAATTTTGAAATATATTCGAAATGATAAAGAAAACAGCAATCACCATCTTCGCCCTCGCAGCGACCTGCGCGATGGCTTCTGCCCAGAAATACAAGTACGTTGACAAGACCGTCGCCGTTGTCGGCAACGAGGCGATCATGATCTCCGACATCGAAGGGGCGGTCAAGGACCGCAGCGCCCAGGGCTTTTCATCAGACAGAAATGTCCGCTGCGAGGTGCTGGAATCGATTCTCGAATCGAAGATATTCCTGATGCAGGCCAGGATCGACTCTCTCACGGTCAATCAGGACATGGTTGAGGGAAGCCTTTCCCAGCAGGCGGACAGGATGCTGACCTACCTCGGCGGCGAGGACAAGGTTGAGGAATATTTCGGCAAGCCTCTCTACCGCCTCCGTCAGGAATGGCGCAAGCAGTACGAGGACATGAGCCTCACACAGCAGGCCCAGCAGGAGATCATGAAGAAGATCCCGGAGATGACACCTTATGATGTAAAGGAATATCTTGACACGGTTGACACCAAGAACCTTCCGATAGTTCCTATCAAGTACCAGCTCAGTCAGATCTGCCGTTATCCGGACCGCGAGGCCGCGAACATGGCCGTGCGCGAGAAGTTGCTGGACCTCCGCGAGAGGATCATCAACGGAGAGAAGTTCTCCACTCTTGCTCGAATATATTCGGAGGATCCGGGTAGCGCCCGTAAGGGTGGCGAGCTTGGAATGGCCTCGAAGTCAATCTTCTGGCCTGTGTTTTCAGACGCCGCTATGGCTTTGAAGCCGGGTGTTATCTCGCAGATTGTCGAAACTCCTGACGGATTCCACATCATCGAGGTCATCGAGAAGAAAGGCGACATGTTCAACGCCCGCCACATTCTGATGAAGCCTAAATACACTGATGACGACAGGGATAAGGCGTTCAAGACTCTGGACAGCCTCCGTACCGAGATCAACAATAACGCCGTGACGTTCCAGATGGCGGCGAACTTCTACTCACAGGATCCGGCCACCAGGACCAACGGCGGTCAGATGTCCGATCCGAACACCGGCTCGGCATATTTCGAGATTGACCAGCTCAAGCCGGAGGACTATCTGGCCATCAAGGACTTGAAGGAGGGCGAGATCTCCGAGCCTGTGGAGTCCACTGACAATGATGGCCGTCAGGATCAGGTCAAAGACTATGTCGTTGGAAAGACCATCTACAAGATCATCCGTGTTGACAAGATCATTCCGGCCCACACTGCGTCGTTTGAGGAGGATTTCAGCCAGCTTCAGGAGCAAGTCCGTCAAGACAAGCAGATGAAGGCCATCGATGACTTCCTCGCCGGCAAGATCAAGGAGACCCACATTGTCATCGACCCGATGTTCAAGGACTGCGAGTTCCGTCGTCCGGGTTGGGCTTCAAAGTTCTCTGAAGACTGATGCTTGCGAGACGTCTGGCATATTCATTAATCCTTCTGCTGGTTTCGTTCGGCCTTTTCGCCCAGAACACCGAGCAGAAGGACAGTCTTGTGCGCCTGCTGGGATGTGATGAGCTTCAGCAGGTCGAGGAATATGGCCAGAGCTACAGGAAGGCTTTGGGACATGCCAGATTCGAGCACAATTCAACTCTTCTGATCTGCGACACCGCCTTGTGGAATGTCAACCAGAATGTTATAAACGCTTTCGGCAACGTCCAGATCATTCAGAACAACACAGTGCTCAGCAGCGAGAGCCTCGACTATCTCATCGACCAGAACCTCGCTCAGTTCAGAGGCGCGCTGGTCCAGCTTAGGGACAAGGACGGGAACACCCTGCGTACCACTGACCTGGACTATAACACCAAGGACAGTGTGGCCGTGTTCAGGAACGGCGGTGCCTTGCGCGACAAGGACGGCCAGATCATCGAGAGCGATGACGGCCATTACTATTCCAAGCTCAAGACGTTCAGTTTCACGAACAACGTCAACATGTACACTGACTCGATATTCGTGAAGACTGATGATCTGGACTACAACACAGGCACGAACGTAGCCACTTTCGGAACCGGCACCAACGCATGGAGGGACAACAACATGCTTTCTTCTCAGGCCGGTTTTTACGAGCGGACTTTGGAAAAGTTCACGTTCTTCAGGAACGTGCATATTCTTACCGAGAACCAGGAGGCATGGGCTGACACCTTGGTATATTACCGGGTTCCGAACAATGTGGAGATGTTCGGCCATGTGGAACTGCTTGACACGACTCGCAATGTGGCCGCGGTGGCCGGTTATGTGCAGTATATAGATTCCTTGTCATTCATAAAGTTGACCCGTGAGCCGGCTGTGATAGCGATCAGCGAGCAAGGGGAAAAGAGAGATACAGCTTACATCGGTGCGGACACATTGATTCTGCGCTCCATACCGAAATGTGATGTGGATTCATCGGAGATTTCCAATTCGGCAAGCCGTCTGAAAGAGATAAACGTGGATCCTGTCACGGAGTACCGTCGCAAGGCCTACGAGGCAGCCAAGGCCGCGGCCGAAGAGGCCCGCAAGAAGCGGGAAGAGGAAGACCCTAACGCCGCCGGAGCCTCCGACAGAGGCGCCTCCGCTGTCAAACCAGGTGGAAAACCGACCGGGAAACCGGCTGGCAAGGCAACTGGAACGGCTATAGGAAAGACGGCGGGAACAACGGCTGGAAAGACAGGTGATAATTCAGGAGGAAAGACGATCTCGAAATCCGGAAAACTGTCAGGTGACGCGATGATTGGCGATCCTGTGACGAAAGGCCGTCAAGGCCTTCCCGCTCCATGGGATGATGTCATTGAATATGCTCCTCCACGGTTCCAATTGCCGGATACCCTGAAAACGTCGCCCGACACTGTACGTGTTCCAAGCGACAGTCTGGCGGCGAAGACCCTTTCCGCGGTCACTGAACCTGTTTCGGTCACTGAGCCTGCCGAAGTGACCAATCCGCAATCACCGGATTCCCTTACCGTCCCTACGGATTCCCTTACCGTCCCTACGGATTCCCTTACCGTGCCGGGTGATTCCCTGCATGTCCCCACTGACTCTTTGTCTTTGGCCCCCAAGGATTCCACGAAGATCAGTTTCATCTATGGCATACGTAACGTCAAGGTGTTCCGTAACGACATGCAGGTCGCATGCGACTCTCTTGCCTACACGGATCTTGACTCTTTGATAAGGTTGTATGAAAACCCGATTGTCTGGAATGAGATCAAGCGGCAGTACAGTGCCGACAGTATAACCGTCATTGTCAAGAACCAGTCCATTGACCGCGCCAGCTTGATGTCCAATGCCTTTATAATAGTGCAGGAGGACACCTTGTCCTATGACCAGATCCGTGGAACAGAGATGATGGCATACTTTGACAGTACCGGTGCGTTGAGGCGGTTCGACTCGATGGGTGGCGCGTCCGGAGTCTTCTACATCGAGGAGAACGGAAGTCTGGCCACCGTCAACAAGTTCGAGTCAAAGATGTTGACCGCGACATTGAAGGACGGTAATATTCAGGACTTGAACTACTTCGATGCCGTGAAGACAGATGCCTACCCGGTCGTCCAGATGAAAAAGGACGAGAAGATTCTGAAGGGATTCGACTGGCAGCCGGACAAACGTCCCAAGGGACCGGAGGACATCACGCCATATAAGCCGCGAGAGTCCCAGAGGAAAGTCTATGAGAATGTGCCGAGAGCCGAATTCGCGCAGACGGACATCTACTTCCCGGGCCACATGAACAGCGTCTATAAGATGCTGGCCAGACAGGATTCCTTGAAACGGGTCCGTAACGCTGAGCGCAGAAGGCTTGAGGCCGAGCGCAAGGCTGAGGCTGCCAGGATTGCCGACAGCCTTAGGATCGTTGCCGCCGCCGACAGCCTTGCTTTGGCGGACAGCCTTGCCCGTGCCGACAGTCTGGCTCTGAGAGACAGCCTTGCCAGCCGTGATTCTTTGGCGCGACAGGACAGCCTTGTGGTTTCAGATTCGTTGTCGGTCAGCAAGGCCGATTCATTGGCCAATGATCCTTCGGCCATAAAGAAGGCTGAGCAAGAACGCAAAAAGGCTGAGAGAGAGAAGGCGCGAAAAGATCGTCAGGCGGCCAAGGAGGCCAGATGGGCTGAACTTGACGCCCGTGATGCCGCCAAGGCTAAGGCCAAGGAGGAGAAAGCGTTGAAAAAGAAGCGTCAGAGGACCCTCAAGACATTGAAGGCGATGGAGAAACGTCGTGCTAAGGAAGAGAGGATGCTTGAACGCTACAAGGCTCGTTACGAAAAACAGAAAGCCAGAAAAGCCGCACGGAAAGCCGGTAAAAAATAAGGACTGACCTGAAGGCCAGTCCTTGATCCTTTATAATAGAATCCTTTTTTAGAGAAGTTTCTTCTTGAGGGCGTCGATCATGTCCACGGTCATGGTCTCCAGATCATAGGACGGTGCCCATCCCCACTCCTCGCGGGCGCAGGAATCATCCATCTTGTCCGGCCAAGAGTCAGCGATCGCCTGACGTACCGGATCCACCTCATAGCGCATCTTGAATCCAGGAATATGTTCCTGAATCTTGTGGTAGATAATCTCCGGATCAAAGCTCATGGAGGCGATGTTGAACGAGTTGCGGTGTTTCAGCTTGGAAGGATCCGCGTTCATGATGTCCACGGCGGCCTTCAGCGCGTCAGGCATGTACATCATGTCCATGAATGTCCCGGCCGCGATAGGGCAGACAAACTCTTCGCCTTTTACTGCCGCATAATAGATCTCAACGGCATAGTCTGTCGTGCCGCCTCCAGGAAGTGTCACATTGGAGATAAGTCCAGGGAACCTTACCGAACGGGTGTCCACACCGTATTTGGTGTGATAATAGTCACTCAGCAACTCGGTGGCCACCTTGGTCACGCCGTACATCGAACGAGGCCTCTGGAGCGTGTCCTGAGGAGTGTTCTGATGCGGAGTCTCAGGGCCGAACGAACCGATCGAGGATGGTGTGAACACAGCGACATTGTTCTCCCTCGCGATCTCAAGAATATTCATGAGTCCGTCTATCTGGATGTGCCATGCCAGCTGCGGCTTCCTTTCCGCGACAGCCGAGAGCAGGGCGGCAAGATTGTAGATTGTGTCGATGTTGTACTTCTTCACGATGCCCAGAAGTTGCTCACCGTTGCAGACATCAGCCTCCTCGGCGGGACCGCTCTCAAGCAGAACACCCTTTGGCTCAGCACCTTTGATGTAGCCGGCGACAACGTTGCCATCCGGGTACATATTCCTGATTTTCATTGTCAGCTCCGAACCGATCTGTCCGGTCGAACCTATCACTAGTACATTTTTCATTGCGGATCGCTTGTTTATTGCTAAATTAGCAAGTGCAAATTTACATTATTTTCTGACAAGAGCCCTTATTTATAATAAAATATTATCGATTTTGTCAAAAATTAATATATTTGTCAGTGCGAAATCGAAACGTTTTAAAATTTTATCAATATGTACGGAAAATTCCAGGAACATCTACAGGCAGAGCTTGCCTCCATCAAGGAAGCCGGACTCTACAAGAACGAGAGAAACATCGCCTCCGCCCAATCCGCCGAGATCACTCTCCAGGACGGCAGCAAGGCTCTTAACTTCTGCGCCAACAACTATTTAGGTTTGGCTGATTCCCCGAGGCTCATCGAGGCAGCCAAGAAGGCTATGGACGAGAGGGGATTCGGAATGTCCTCTGTACGTTTCATCTGCGGAACCCAGGATCTTCACAAGGAGCTTGAGGCTGCCATCTCCGACTTCTTCCACACAGAGGACACCATCCTCTACGCATCATGCTTCGATGCCAACGGTGGGGTGTTCGAGCCTCTGCTCACGGCTGACGACGCCATCATCTCAGATTCCCTGAACCACGCCTCCATCATCGACGGAGTGCGTCTTTGCAAGGCTGTCCGTTACCGTTACGCCAACGCTGATATGGCCGACCTTGAGCGTTGTCTCCAGGAGGCTCAGGCCCAGAGGTTCCGCATCATCTGCACCGATGGAGTCTTCTCAATGGATGGCAACGTCGCTCCGATGGACAAGATTTGCGAGCTGGCCGAGAAGTATGACGCCCTCGTGATGGTTGATGAGAGCCATTCCGCCGGAGTAGTCGGCAGGACCGGCCACGGAGTCGCCGAGCAGTTTGGCTGCTACGGCCGCATCGACATATTCACAGGCACTCTCGGCAAGGCTTTCGGTGGCACCGTCGGCGGATTCACCACAGGCCGCAAGGAGATCATTGACATGCTCCGCCAGCGCTCACGTCCGTATCTCTTCTCCAACTCTCTGCCGCCAATGATCGTCGCCGCCGGCATCGAGATGTTCAAGATGCTGAAAGAGAGC
>ERZ1026776.1759-NODE-1759-length-11578-cov-7.433568_pt1 | contig 11578 bp, 10 predicted proteins | sample MGYA00380125_ERZ1026776 | MGnify/ENA primary metagenome ERZ1026776 (study PRJEB33269, sample SAMEA4719761) | human gut metagenome | biome: human-associated habitat; feature: organic feature; material: feces | place: Cameroon | collected 2013-10 ... | reverse complement strand
GGCTATAAATTCTAGCGACCGTAGGGAGCGCTAACTCCTTTAACTTCTGAATTCTATGAACTTGCGAAAGTTCAGTTATATATATATAATTAAAACATTTATGATAATGAATAAACGAATTCAGCGTTCGTCCACCAATTGTATGTTGGGTGGCGTTTGTGGTGGACTTGCCGATTACTTTGAACTTGACCCAACCCTTGTTCGTGTGATTTATGTGCTGCTTACAGTATGCACAGCATTCAGCGGTACACTCGTATATATCCTACTTTGGATTATAATGCCGAAGGAGATAAGCCCAACTCCATAAGGAGCGCGGCCTACTTCTCTATTAGTAATTAATCACGCCTCACATTCAATTCTCCTCACAAGGGGGGAGATGGTGGGGCTTCTCAATCACGTCTCACATACTATTCTCCTCTATATGTGGTAGAGTTAGGAGTGGGACTTTTTTCTTATAATATGAAAATAGGTATACTTGGCGGAGCCGGTTACACAGCTGGCGAACTTATCCGCATACTTCTCAATCACCCCGAAGCCGAGATTACGTTTATCAATAGTGAGAGTAATGCCGGCAACCTTATTACCGATGTGCACGAGGGTCTTTATGGCGAGACCGACCTGCGCTTCACTTCTGATATGCCTTTCGATGATGTGGATGTTGTGTTCTTCTGCTTTGGGCATGGCAAGAGCGAGGCTTTCCTGAAGGAGCATAAGATTCCGGATAACGTCAAGATTATCGACCTTGCACAGGACTTCCGCCTAAAGCGCGAGGGCAACGACTATGTGTATGGTTTGCCCGAGATAAACCGTGCCGATATAGCCAAGGCGCAGCATGTTGCCAACCCTGGTTGCTTTGCCACCTGCATTCAGCTTGGATTGCTTCCTGCTGCCAAGCTTGGTATCATCAACGACGATGTGTCTGTTAATGCTATAACGGGTTCAACTGGTGCTGGTCAGAAACCAGGTGCCACTACCCACTTCTCTTGGCGCAACAACAACATGAGCATATACAAGCCTTTCCAGCATCAGCATGTGCCTGAGATATGCCAAAGCTTGAATCAAGTGCAGCAACTTGCCGGCAATGGTGACTTCTCTGCCTCTATCGACTTTATTCCTTATCGTGGCGACTTTGCCCGTGGCATCTTTGCCACTGAGGTTGTAAAGACCGAACTTCCTATCGACGACATTGTTGCAGCCTACAAGGACTTCTATCATGATGCTCCATTCACCCATTATGTCGACAAGCCTATCGACCTCAAGCAAGTAGTTAACACCAACAAGTGCTTGATACATTGCGAGAAGTATGGCAACAAGCTCCTCATCACTTCTTGTATCGACAACCTTCTTAAGGGTGCTGTAGGACAGGCAGTGCAGAATATGAATGTGATGTTTGGAATTGAGGAAGACATGGGATTGAGACTGAAACCAAGTGCTTTTTAAGTGAAAAGTTAAAAGTGAAAAGTGAAAAATCCGAGTGCTTATGGACGATACCGCTTATAATAGGGGAAAGTCACCATTACATAATAAGAGCTATGCGTTTGCTATACGAATAGTTAATATGGTTAAGTATATTGATTGTCCCAATAAGATGATTTCAATGACAAATCAGATATTCCGATCTGGTACGGCTATTGGTGCGCTTGTAAGAGAAGCTGAATTCGCTCAAAGTTCTTCGGATTTTATCAATAAACTTCACATCGCTCTAAAAGAATGTAATGAAACTATTTATTGGCTGAATTTGCTATATGATACGGGATTTATAAGTGAAAAAGAATACGAGAGTATGGCAATTGATAGTAAGGAGCTTTTAGCATTACTTATTTCCTCTTTAAAAACAGCTAAGAAACGGAATGTTAAACCATAATACAAATAAAAGGTAAAGAGTAAAAGCAAGAAATAAAAGGTGAAGAGTAAAAGCAAGAAATCATAACACATGGATTTTTCACTTTTCCCTTTTCACTTTTCTCTTTTCCCTTTTCCCTTGTAATGAATGTTAAACAATAATTAAATAAAAAGAGAAGGCTAAAAAGTGTATAATCATAATATATGTGTTTTTCATATGCTTAACACATGGATTTTTCACTTTTCACTTTTCTCTTTTCCCTTAAGATTATGCATCTATTCGACGTTTACCCCCTATTTGATATTAATATCATCAAAGGTCTTGGTTGTCATGTTTGGGACGACCACGATACAGAATATCTTGACCTTTATGGCGGCCATGCCGTCATTTCTATTGGTCATTGTCATCCACATTATGTGGAGATGCTTACTGCCCAGCTGCATAAGCTTGGGTTCTACAGCAACTCAGTAATTAATACATTGCAGCAGCAGTTTGCCGAGCGTTTGGGCAAGGCATGTGGCTACGACGACTATCAGCTATTCCTTATCAATTCTGGAGCCGAGGCCAACGAGAATGCCCTTAAGCTTGCGTCATTCCATACGGGCAAGACACGTGTGCTATCTGCCGAGAAAGCGTTTCATGGCCGTACATCATTGGCGGTTGAGGCTACCAACAATCCTAAGATTATTGCGCCAATCAATGCCAACAACCACGTTACCTTCCTTCCGCTTAACGATCTCGAAGCATGGGAGACCGAACTTGCCAAGGGCGATGTGGCTGCCTGCATCATAGAGTGCATACAGGGTGTTGGTGGCATACGCTTGGCTACTGAAGAGTTTGCCAAGGGCTTGCAGGCTGCTTGCAAGAAATATGGTGCCGTGCTTATCTGCGACGAGATACAGTGTGGTTACGGTCGTAGCGGTAAGTTCTTTGCCCATCAGTGGCTTGGCATCCGTCCCGATATCATAACATGTGCCAAGGGCATTGGCAACGGATTCCCTATGGGTGCCGTGCTAATATCGCCTGAGTTTAAGCCTGTATATGGCATGCTCGGAACCACATTCGGTGGTAATCATCTGGCTTGTACAGCTGCCCTTGCTGTTCTCGATGTTATGGAGAAGGAGCAACTTGTGCAGAATGCGCACGAAGTGGGCGACTATCTTATCAGTCAACTCAAGGAAATGCAGAAGCAGAACAGTCATATAGTGGATGTTCGCGGACGTGGCATGATGATAGGCATAGAGCTCGACATTCCGCACAAGGAGGTTCGCTCGCGTCTTATCCATGATGAGCATTGCTTCACAGGTTGCGCATCAACCAATATCTTGCGTTTGCTTCCGCCATTGTGCCTTACAAAGAATGATGCTGATGAGTTCTTGGTCAAGTTTAAGAACTGCCTTACCCACAGCTGCTAAATAATCTAAAACATATATTTATGCATATATCAATAATCGGAGTCGGAGCCATGGGCTGTGCAATGCTTGAAGGCTTCTTGCGTTCTGATAGTTTCAGTGCTTCCGACATAAGTATATCCAATCCTCATACCGACCGCCTTGCTCCATATGCCGAGCAAGGCGTGCAGGTTTATGCCGACAACCGCAAGGCTGCAGCATGGGGTGATGTAGTGTTTCTTGTAGTAAAGCCATGGCTCGTAGAGAGTGTCATGGAAGAGATAAGCGATGTGCTTGATGCCGAGCGTCAGGTACTTGTTATTGTGGCTGCTGGCTTAAAGGCCGAGCAGGTAAAGTCGTGGGTGGAATACAATGGAAAGTGTCCAGCCACGTTTTTCGCTTTGCCCAATACAGCTATCGCTGTAGGCGCATCCATGTCGTTTATTACACGTGTTTGCGGAACCGATGAGGCTGAGCAACTTGTTATTGATGTGTTCAATGCTGCAGGCGAGACAATGTCGGTTGAGGCACGCCAGTTTGGTGCCGGTATGGCATTGGCATCTTGTGGCATAGCCTATGCCATGCGTTATGTTCGCGCTGCTACAGAGGGTGGAGTAGAGCTTGGTTTCAAGGCAGATGCCGCTAAGGATATCGTGCTTCAGACAATAAAGGGTGCTGCCTTGCTGCTGCAAAAGAGTGGAGCAAATCCCGAAGCCGAGATAGATAAGGTTACTACACCTGGCGGATTTACCATTCGTGGACTTAATGCTATGGAGAAGGAAGGATTCACCAATGCCGTGATTGAGGGACTAAGGAACAGTGTTAAATTTTGAGTTTTCAAAACTCAAAACTCACAATTCAAAATTCAACCAATGCTTACAGTAGTAAAAGTAGGAAGCAACATACTTACACGTGCCGACGGACATGTTAATGTATCGCGACTCTCTGCCATTGTCGACCAGCTTGCTGCCTTGCATAGCGCTGGCCATCAGTTGATACTGGTATCATCGGGAGCTGTGGCTTGCGGTAGGGGAGAGATGAAGGCTGTTCATCCATTAGACAGTGTTGAGCAACGTCAGCTCTATTCTGCTATGGGTCAGGTAAAGCTTATGAATCTATACTACTCGCTGTTTCGCGAGTATGGCATAAATGTTGGTCAAGTGCTTACAATGAAGGAGAATTTCCTGTCCGAGCGCCAATACCAAAACCAGAAGTCGTGCATCAGTGTGATGCTTGAGAACAACATAATACCAATTGTAAACGAGAACGATACGGTGTCTATCACCGAGCTTATGTTCACCGACAACGACGAACTGTCGGGACTTATGGCTCAGATGATGAAAGCCGACAACCTTATACTATTAAGTAATGTGGACGGCTTGCTTGGCAATCCTGACGCCGATGGCTCGCGTCCTACAATACGTAAGGTTCAGTCGGCAGAGGATGTGGCACAGTATGTCTCCGATAGCAAGAGTTCGTTTGGACGTGGTGGTATGACAAGCAAGTGCAACACAGCACTTAGTGTTGCCCATACCGGCATACATGTGTATATTGCTAATGGCACCCGCGAGAATATATTACAGAGGGTGCTGCAAGGCGATAAGGACACGCCGTATACCGAGTTTGTATAAGGACCCCTATTTTTCTTAATGCCTATGAATGATATATTTGCAAAAGTTCGCTGCGCCTCATATACCCTTAACCGTCTTAGCGAGACCGACCGCACTTCTCTGCTGTTAGATCTTGCCGACGCTACAGAGGCGCACATCTCAGACCTACTTGTAGCCAATGCCAACGACCTTAGTCGTATGGATAAGGACAATCCGTTGTACGATCGATTGCAACTTACTCCGCAACGTCTGCACGATATAGCTTCTGCCCTACGCAATGTGGCACATCTCGACAACCCGCTTGGCGAGGTGTTCGACGCCAAGACGCTGCCTAACAATTTGCGTCTGCGCAAGCAACGGGTGCCTTATGGAGTGGTGGGGGTTGTATATGAGGCGCGACCCAATGTCAGCTTCGACGTCTTTGCCTTATGCTTCAAGACAGGCAACGCTTGTGTGTTGAAAGGCGGAAAGGATGCCGATGCTTCCAACCGTGCCATAGTTTCGCTTATAAAAGATGTGCTGCGACGCCACAATATCAGCGATGATGTGGTGTGTCTGCTGCCTGCCACACACGAGGCTACACAGCAGATGCTTACAGCAGTTGGATATATTGACCTATGCATACCACGTGGCGGACGCCGCCTTATTGACTTTGTGCGGCAGACGGCACGCATACCTGTTATTGAGACAGGTGCTGGGGTGGTGCATACCTATTTCGACGAGTTGGGCGATACTGATATGGGTGCGCGCATCATCGAGAATGGCAAGACCAGACGCGTTAGTGTATGCAACGCTCTCGATTGTCTGCTTGTACACAGCAAGCGAATTGCTGATTTGCCACAACTGCTCGCGCCTCTTGCCAAGAAGAACGTCAAGATATACGCCGACGATAAGGCTTATGCCGTATTAAGCCAGTCGGCATATCCCGACAACCTTATTATGGCTGTGACGCCCGATACCGAGAACGAGGTATATGGCACCGAGTTTATGTCGTATACCATGGCTATTAAGACGGTAGACAGCATTGATGAGGCTCTGCAGCATATCCGCAGATATGGTTCAGGACATTCTGAGGCCATCATTACAGCATCCGAGTCGAACGCACAACTCTTCCAACAACAGGTGGATGCGGCTTGTGTCTACTGGAATGCACCCACAAGCTTTACCGATGGAGGCGAGTTTGGTCTTGGTGCCGAGATAGGTATAAGTACACAAAAACTTGGACCGCGTGGTCCGATGGGACTCCAGGCTTTAACCACATACAAGTGGTTGATAGACGGGGAGGGACAAGTAAGAGGGTAAAAAAATTATAATATGAAAACATTCTTCCATGCACAAGACCTTGGCGACCTTAATGCAGCTCTCGCCGAGGCACAAGAGGTGAAGCGCGACCGCTTCCAGTTTCAGCATCTTGGCAAGAACAAGACATTGCTGATGATTTTCTTCAACAACTCGTTGCGCACCCGTCTATCTACACAGAAGGCTGCCATGAACCTTGGCATGAATGTCATTGTGCTTGACGTTAATGCCGGAGCTTGGAAGCTGGAGACCGAACGTGGGGTTATAATGGATGGCGACAAGTCGGAGCATCTGCTTGAGGCCATCCCGGTTATGGGCAGCTATTGCGATCTTATAGGCATACGTTCGTTTGCCGGACTTACCGACCGCGAGTATGATTATGCCGAGACTATAGTGTCGCAGTTTGTTAAGTACAGTGGACGCCCAGTATTTGCCATGGAGACAGCAACTGTGCATCCTCTACAGGCCTTTGCCGACCTCATAACCATTGAGGAGCATAAAACCAAGGCACGTCCTAAGGTAGTGCTCTCATGGGCTCCTCATTGTCGTGCTTTGCCACAAGCTGTGCCCAACTCGTTTGCCGAGTGGATGAATGCCGCAGACGTAGATTTTGTAGTTACACATCCGCATGGCTACGAGCTCGACCCTAAGTTTGTGGGCAATGCACATGTGGAGTACGACCAGATGAAGGCGCTTGAGGGTGCCGACTTTGTATATGCTAAGAACTGGAGTTGTCCGGGTGTAACCAATCCTGACGATTATGGCAAGATTATCTCAAAGGATATGTCGTGGACTATAGACGACAAACACATGGCTGTAACCGATAATGGCAAGTTTATGCATTGCCTGCCCGTGCGTCGTGGTCTTATCGTTACCGACGATGTTATAGAGTCGGCCAACTCGCTGGTTATTCCTGAGGCTGCCAACAGAGAGATTTCGGCTGAGGTGGTTATGAAGCGAATGCTGGAGTCGCTTTAAGCCTTGTCTTTCTGAAGATACAGTTTGTATTGTCTTAAGGTATATTATGTCTTTCTAAAGGTATAATATACCTTTTTTTGTAGGCATAATTTTACTTGTAGTTCTTTTGTATGTAGTTCCCACAGAATGCACAGACCACACAGAAGCCTACGGGCTTAAGCTTTTCGAATCCACAGAATGGCCTACGCTTCGCGATGCAAGAATCCACAGAAATGATTGCTTGCGCCGCCATATGTGGCGAACAATACTTAACTTTGGCGACGCTACACAAGCTATCAATTCTGTGCTTTCTGTCGTATGACGCGCAGCGTCTATACGCTCTGTGTATTCCAAAAGCTTAATCCCGTAGGCTTCTGTGTAGTCTGTGCGTTCTGTGGGAACTACGAGCAAAGGAGATACAAGTACAAGAGCTTATCCCCGATAAACTGCAATTTACAATTCTATCACTCCAAATTCCGGATGTACCTTTAATGAATATAATATAAACGCCAGTACCAGTCAATATAAATTGCAGTACCATATAACTGAAACTCCAGTACCAGCTATATGGTACTGCAGTACCGATTATATGGTACTAAAAACGGTACTGAGGTTTTTTAATGAAATGCATAATTGTATTTATTCTATACCTCATTGTATTCATTCGATACCTCATTGTTTTCATTCAATTTGGCAATCTTTTTACGCAATGCTACATTTATTTTACGCAATGACACCCATACCAAACGAATAAAGTTGTATATTTGCGAACAAAATAGTACTAACCCGTTTAAAACAACACAAATTATGAAGCATTATTTACTTTTGGCAGGATTGTTCGCATGCGTATTGTCCGCCTCTGCTCAGAAAGTTGGCACTAAGCCTAACGTTATTAATCATGGTATTAACCCAATGACACAAATCGACAACCATGGTAGGTTTATCAACGATCAAAGAGTTCGTGATATGCAGCGCGACAATTTGATGGCTGATAAGCACAAACCAAGCCGCAGTATTGTGGTAAACAACGAGCAATGGCGCAATACTAAGATTGTTGAGAAGGATGCCAACGGAAACGTAACAGGTACAACCGAGTTTGAATTTTTGGACAATGGAAAAATCAAATCCCAAATCGTAAATTATTACACAGACGGTCAGATCGATGGTGGATATATGATCACTCACGAGTATGACGACAACGGCAATAAGATAAAGGAAGTGGTGTCGAACATGGTTGCTCCACCTAACACTTATGCAAAAACAAGAGAAACAGTATGGGAATACAATGATTCCAATCTTAACACATTATATTATTATCTCAGTTACGACGAAACCGGGGCTATTTCAGATGGCTATAAGGAAACTTCCCAATACAATTCATCTAACAATGTTACAATGAGAGAGGTTAGTTCTTATGGCATTAACGGTTGGATACCATCAACAAGAGAAGAGTATGGATGGGATGGAAACGTCAACTATATGCATCTTATATTGCTTGATTGGGACAATACCACAAAGAAGTGGCAGTCGGGAAACAAGGAAGTATCTGAACATTCTACATTTGGTAGAGTGAACGTTGTTTATGGAAAATATGACTGGGATGCCATCAAGCAAGACTGGGTTGTCAATGTCGAAAGTATAGAAGGCTATAACGATAATGGTGAGCTTACACTAAACTCGTATTTAGAGAACTCTGGGGGTACTTATTCTGGTTGGCGTTATAATGTAGATATTATATCCGAGCAGTACCGAACCATACATTACTACGATTGGAGTCAAGCTACAAACGATTGGATAGAAACAATGTATGGCAATGAAATATACGACGAGAATGGCAATATTGCAACCTCTAGTTTGTACTACTCTGACAACATGCTAAGATCTACATCAGAATACACTTGGGAGAAGTTCAACATAGGCACCGACGTTTACCCCGATTGCTATTTTGTGGGCGAGGCAAGCGAATGGCAGTTTGAGAATAGTTATGTTGGCAAGGATATGGGCAACGGTATTGTTGTGTGGAACGATGTAACTATCAAGAATGGCGAGATGTTTAAGTTTGCATCTGATGATTGGACGGAATTCAACTGGGGTACAGTCTACGAAGGAGAGTATATTCCTTTCGACCAGCCGGTGCAGCTAACATACAATGGTCAGAACATAAAGCTTGATATGGAGGGTACGGAGATGACCTTCAAATCAATTAGCCTTAATGTTCTTAAGGGTGTTGTTGCCTTCGAGACCTATCCTACAAGTGTTGGCAGTCCAGAAGCCAAGCGCGTTAACATCTTTGCCAATAACGGCAAGATTGTAGTGCAGAACGCTAAGGACGTTAAGGTGTATAGCGCAAGCGGCGAACTTATCAGCACTGCTGCCGTTACACCAGTAGAGAAGGGGCTGTATGTTGTCAAGGCTGGCGGCAAGACCGTTAAGCTTAACGTCAACTAACAGCAAGACGCTACTTGTTTGTAGCACACGCTTCTATTGGGTGTTGCAAACAATGGGCGTTACAAACTAAAAAACGAGGGTGTGCATTCTATAGAATGCACACCCTCGTCTTTTTTTGTTTATTTTTTATTTACTTCATTACCTTCTTGCCGTTGACAATGTACAGGCCCTTGCCCATAGCATTGATGTCGTTGCCCATAACCTGGCCGTCGATAGAGTAGACGCGCGAGTCCTTATAGGCGTTTGTGGCGGTTGTTGTAACCTTGTTTATGCCAGTAGGCAGAGAGAAGTCGTCGTTGCCTTTCTGTAGAGTGTATTTGCAACAGCTGTACCTGATACTCCATTGTAGAGAGGACCTGATCCTACAAGACCGAGAGCCTTATATGCTGAGATACCTGAGTTACCAGTAGAACCGTAGCTCACCTTAACCTGCAAGTCGTTGAGCCATGAGCGTGTAGGCCATACCAAGGTGTCAACAACAATGATATATATACGCTCAATGTTCGACCCCTCGCTTGCTGATGCCAATAGGAATATGCTCAAAAGGTTGGGAATGGAGTGATGGTCCACATCGTTCTCGTGTCAAAACCAACCATTAAACAGCAAAATATTTGGATTTTAGAAAATCTTTACGTATTTTTGTGGTGTATATTATAATAAGGAGGAGTTTTTATGATTCTTAGAATAGCCAACCCTATTTACGACTCGGTATTTAAATATCTTGTAGAGGATTTACGTATCGCAAAGATTCTAATTTCGGCTCTTCTTAAGAAAGAGGTGCTTGAAGTGGAAGTTAGAAAACACGAATACACTAACGGCACTCGCGACAACATCTCAATGTTTCGTATTGATTTTGGTGCCAAGGTGCGCGAGAGCGACGGCTCTCAACACTTAGTGCTTATAGAACTTCAGAAAACATGGCTTGAGACAGAGACTTTACGTTTCCGTCAATATCTTGGTGCCCAATATGCAAATCCCGATAATATAGGCAAGGAAGAGTCGCACGAATTTGGTATACCAATGGTGACTGTTTATTTGCTTGGTCATAAGGTGGGTGATATAAAAGAACCGATAATTTATGCCGTACATAAGGCATACGACTATTATGGCAACGAAGTAACAGAAGGCATCCCTGATCCGTTCGTAGAGAGTCTTGTCCATGATAGCATAATAGTACAGATTCCACGACTTCGTGGCAGGGTAAACAACAAGTTAGAGAAGGTACTTAGTGTATTTGACCAAACTCACAAGGACAAGTACAATCGTCAGATGCTCAATATCGACGAAGACAATTATGAAGACGATACAGATATGATGTATATTCTTCGTCGACTGCTTGCAGCCGCCTCTGATGCCAAGTTGCGCCAAGACATGAATGTGGAAGACGAATACTTCACAGCAATAGAGAATCGCGATACAGCTATAATGAATCGTGATAAGAAAATAGCAGAACAAGACCAGTATATAACTGAGCAAAAGAATCAGATTGCAGAGCAAAACAATCAGATTGCAGAGCGAAACAATCAGATTGCAGAACAAAACAATCAGATTGCAGAGCATATGAAGACATTGCAAGCTACAATCCATAGTCTTGTTAACCGTGGCATGTCGTTAGACGAAATCTCAGTTGTTATGGGAAAGACTGTAGAGGAGATAAAGTCAATTATTTGACAACAGAGTATTGTAATGATACATACAGAAGAGGGTGTCAAAAGTCGCAAGTGGTACGCCCCGAAGGGGCAGAAGCTCCTAGCCCAGGGCATCGCCCTGGGTGTAATGCATCCAAAAGCCAAGCGCCCTGTAAGGGCAAAAGCGTTTATTATCAACGCTTTTGCCCTTACAGGGCGTATTATTTATAACGTCCATTTACCCAGGGCGTTGCCCTGGGCTAGGCGAAATTTGGGCTTTCAGCCCGTATTGTTTGAGTTTTGACACACCCTCTGTTATTCCTTACATTTTAAAATATTATATATATACACTGACGCAATGTTATAAAGCAATCGTGTTTTAATATATTTTTAAACTTAAAA
>ERZ1026776.1748-NODE-1748-length-11615-cov-32.838581_pt1 | contig 11615 bp, 7 predicted proteins | sample MGYA00380125_ERZ1026776 | MGnify/ENA primary metagenome ERZ1026776 (study PRJEB33269, sample SAMEA4719761) | human gut metagenome | biome: human-associated habitat; feature: organic feature; material: feces | place: Cameroon | collected 2013-10 ... | reverse complement strand
TCGATGTCGGCGGCGTGGCAGGTCAGACGAATGGGGGTGCCACCCTGACCGCTTGTTATGCCACGGGCAACGTGACCTTAGAAATAGACCCCAAAAAGAATATCGCTGGCGGCGGTCTGGTGGGAATGAACGCAGGAAGCAGCCTCCTTGCCTGCTATGCCACGGGCAACGTAACCAGTACGGGTAGTAGCACTGGCTATGTACATATCGGCGGTTTTTTGGGAAGGTAGATTTCCACATCTAGCCGATTTTCGGAAAGGATTTCATCATATTTATTTTTTTAAGTTAATTCAAGCCCCACAGGTAGTATTCCTGCGGGGCTTTTTCTGTTTCATCGGCGTTATATGGACTATTTATCAGAAAAATCATATACGAAAATGGAAAAAATAGCATCAATTTGTAAGAACGTGAAAAAAAAAGTGCAGAATTAACATTTAAAAGAGGTTATTTTTCAAAAAATATGTTATCTTTGCAAATTATATATAGCAAGAACTTGCAGAAACATACACAATAAAAAGCAAGAGCTTGCAGAAAAACTACAAATAGAATACAAGAAACAAAAAATAAACTTTATGCAAAAAAATCAGTTTACCCCTAGTGCTTGCCGCTGGATTTTGCTAGGTTGTTGCCTCACCCCTCCATCCCTTGCCTCGATACAGGCACAGAATGTGAATGGAAACGGAGCAGCCCAAACAGAAATTGCTGTCAAGCAAGGAGTGATAGAGGGAAAAGTTTTCGATAGCGGGGACCATGAACCCATGATTGGTGTAACCGTAGCTATCGAAGGTACAACCAACGCCGTAACGACAGACATCGACGGACACTTCGAACTGCCTGTTAGGAAAGAGTGCAACATCGTACTCTCCTTCATCGGCTACAAAAAGACAGTCATCCGATTTACAGGCAGCAACTATGCCGACTTTGCCCGCATCATGATGAAATCTGAAGCCCAGAGTATCAAGGATGTGGTGGTTACAGGTGTATACCGACGCAAGAAAGATAGCTTTACCGGTTCTTCGGCTACCTTCAAGGGCGATGAACTCAAGAGCGTAGGTGCACAGAACGTGCTCCAGAGTCTGAAAACCCTGGACCCATCTTTCAAGATTATGGACAACGCACTCTCAGGATCCAACCCTAACAAGATGCCGGATGTGGAAATCCGTGGCAAGTCGAGCGTGGCGGGACTGAAGGAGGAATACGGTTCCGATCCTAACCAGCCACTCTTTATCCTGGATGGTTTCGAAACAACACTGGAAACCGTGATGAACCTCAACATGAACCGCGTAGCATCGGTTACGCTGCTCAAGGATGCGGCATCTACAGCCATCTACGGTTCAAAGGCTGCCAACGGTGTGGTTGTCATTGAGACCAAGGCTCCGGTAAAGGGAAAGCTGCAGATTTCATATAAGGGCGACTACAGTCTGGAATTCGCCGACCTTTCAGACTACAACCTGATGAACTCCCGCGAAAAGTTGGAGTTCGAAAAACTGGCAGGCGTATACAAGGACAATACCAACGATCCGTTCAACCAGATCAAGTTGGATAATCTCTACAATTCCCGTCTGCGCGATATCGAGCAGGGCGTAGATACCTACTGGCTCAGTGTGCCTCTGCGCACCGGATTCACCCATAAGCACAACGTATATGCCGAAGGTGGAGAAGGCAACGTGAGATACGGACTGGGACTGAACTTCGGACAGGTGAACGGCGTGATGAAGGGCTCAGACCGCCAGACTCTGGGCGGAAACCTCGACCTGATTTACCGCACCGGCAAATTCCAGTTCAGTAACAAACTCTCCATCGACTATCTGGAGACCAACAACCCGACCGTTAGTTTCTCGGAATATGCCTATGCCAACCCATATTACAAGAAGTATGGCGCCGACGGCAAGATTAACAAGTATCTTTACTATCCGGAAGAGGGGCTGAATGACAACCCTGTATCAAACCCACTCTGGAATGCGCATCTCAACAACTACGACAAGGGACAGCGTTTCGGCTTTACTAACAACTTCATCGCCGAATGGTTTGCTACAGATGATCTCCGTGTGCGTGGCAAATTCGGTATCACCAAGTATGATGATACCCAGGACAAGCGCCTCTCGCCAGAGCATACCGACTTCGATGACCAGGAAGCAACCCAGAAGGGACTATTCAAACACAGCCTGCAGAAATATCTCTACTACGAAGGTGACCTTTCTGCCACCTACGGCAAGCTGATAGCAGAGAAACATCAGATAAACGCCGTATTGGGTTTCAACTTCAGCAAGACCACCAGCAAGACCAATGGCTACTCAGCCACCGGTTTTACCGACGACCAGTTTGATGCCCCATCCTTTGCCAACAACTACCCTACAGGCGGCAAACCTAGCTACAGCGAGAGCATCAAGCATGCCTCCAGTTTCTATCTGAACGGTGGCTATGCCTACGACAACCGCTATCTGCTGGACTTCAACCTGCGCAACGATGGTGCCTCAATGTTTGGCACCGACAACAGGTTCCGTACCACCTGGTCAGTAGGTCTGGGTTGGAATATCCACAACGAAGAGTGGATGCAGGAGAACGGCATCTTCCAGATGCTCAAGCTGCGTGCCTCTGTGGGTAATCCGGGCAACCAGAACTTCTCTGCCTATCAGGCTTATACCACCTATATGTTCAACAGTCTGATGACCAACGTCTTCGGTACCGGTGTCATCATCAACAGCTTGGGCAACAACGATCTGGCATGGCAGGAGACCATCAACTACAACGTAGGAGCCGATATCACCACGCTGGGCAACCGTCTGAATCTGACGCTTGATTACTACATCAAAAACACCGACCCATTGCTCGCCATCATTACCACCCCAGGTTCTATGGGTGTAACGAGCGAGGCTCTGAATGCCGGTAAGCAGAAGACCAACGGATGGGAAGCCACCATCAAGTTCTCTCCTATTTATATGCCTCATGAGCGCATCAACTGGAATATCTCGCTGAGTGCCACCCACTCCAAGTCGAAATATGCCAACATCGGCAATGCTTTCAGCGCACTGAACGAGAGCGGAAAGACAGGACTTCACAACACCACCCGCTATTACGACGGCGGAAGTCCTACAGCCATCTGGGCAGTACGTTCTGCAGGCATCGATCCAGCTACCGGCAAGGAGCTGTTCATCAAGCGCGACGGCACCTATTCGTTTACCTATGATGCCAGCGACGAGGTAGTATGCGGCGATACCGAACCGGATGTAGAGGGACTGCTGGGAACCACCTTCTATTACAAGGGATTCTCATTCAGCTGCTTCTTCCGCTACCAGTATGGCGGCCAGCTCTTCAACAGTTCGCTCTTCGACAAGGTAGAGAACATCGGAACAGCCGACATCTACAACAACCAGGACCGCCGTGCCCTCTACGACCGCTGGAGCATCAACAACCGCAATGCCCAGTTCAAGGGCATCTCGATGGTACAGAAGACCGACAAGTCATCCCGCTTCGTGATGGATGAGAATACACTTACATGCGAGTCAATCAATCTGGGTTACGAATTCCCGCTCAACATCGCCAAGAAGTTTGGCATGCAGGCACTCTCAGTTCAGACCAACATGAACGACATCTTCCGCTGGTCTACCGTAAAAGCAGAGCGAGGCATCGACTATCCTTTTGCCCGTACTGTATCATTCTCAATAGGTGCAACATTCTAAAAAGAACGCAATGAAAAAGATATTATATACAATGATCATAGCCTGCAGCACGCTGATGGTATCGTGCGACAGCTGGTTGGAAGTGAAACCATACGACAAGATATCGGAGGGCGAGCTTCAGAAATCAGAAGAAGGCTACCAGAAAATGCTCAACGGTATCTACATCGACCTCAACAGCGATGCACTCTACGGTCAGTCGCTGTCGGTAGAGATGATTGAGGTGATGGGTGGTGCATACGCCATCGGTACCGACAACAGCGTATGGGGCAACTACAAAGACCTCTCCAACTACCAGTATGGCACAGAATACTGGCGCAACCGCCTGGACCAGACCTGGAACAAGGCTTATGCGCTGATTCTGAACTGCAACAAGATTCTGGAAAGTATCGACCAGAACCAAGGTCTCTTTACAGGCGGCAACTATTATGCCGTAAAGGGAGAAGCACTGGCACTGAGAGCGATGCTGCACTTCGACATGCTGCGCCTCTTCGGTCCGGTTTATGCCAAGGACAGCGATAAGAAGGCGATACCTTATTATAATAAGCAGACCAACAGTCCGGAGCCTATCCTCACAGCCAAGGAGGTGGCAGAGAAGGTGGTTGCCGACCTGGAGGAAGCCCGCATCCTGCTTGCCAACGACCCGGTGAAGACAGAAGGAACCCTGATGAGCGGTTCGCAGGACGGTACCAGCAACTTCATGCGCTACCGTGCTCTCCGACTCAACTACTATGCCGTAGAGGCCCTTCTGGCTCGTGTGAATCTCTATATGGGCAATAAGACCGAGGCGTTCAAGTATGCCACCGATGTCATCAAGACTGCCGACCAGGGCATCTTCCCATTCGTAGACAAGAGTCTGGTTATAGGTTCGCCAGCCGACCCTGACCGCATCTTCTCTTCAGAGGTACTGTTTGCACTGACCAACACCAGCCGCAGCAAGATTCACAAGAATTTCTACGATCCGTCACGATTGCCAAACTATGTGTTCCGCATGGACGACAACCTGATGAGCAACATCGTGTATGGCGGTGCAGCAACAACCGGCGGCTATCAGGACGACTACCGGTACCGTGCCAACTGGATAGCAACAGGCAGCAACCGTTATTTCTACAAGTATAGCGATATGGTGGCTAACGGAAGCATCCAGAACACGATGATTCCGATGATACGTCTGGGTGAGATGTTCCTCATAGCAGCCGAGAGCCAGAGCGACGACCTGGCAAAGGGAGTACAGTATGTCAACGCCCTACGCAGAAACCGTGGTGTGGCAAACCTTCAGACCCTGACTCCTGATTTGCTGAAGTATGAGTACATCCGCGAGTTGTATGGCGAAGGCCAGTTGTTCTATCTCTACAAGCGATTGAACAGCGACATCATCACCTCTTCTAACGCGAACAAGAATCCAAAGGCAAGCGACCTCATCTTCGTGGTTCCACTGCCTGACTCTGAGACAGAGAACTAGTTAATAGTTTATAGTTAAGACTAATTATATACGATTTTTATATGAAATATCAGATAAAGACTCTATTGATTGGAGCGATGGCAGCCCTATCTCTAGGCTCATGCAGCGAACAGGAACCGGATGTTTTTCAGAACATTAACGGCGTTTACCTGAACAATCGCTCCAATACCAATATCCTGCAGGCAAACACCAATGTGACCTTTGTCTATCAGAAAGGCGATGAGATGCAGGTGCCTGTCAAGATACAGCTGATAGGCCGTCCTACAGACCACCCTCGCGAGATAGCCCTCATGGTTAGCTCGGAGGATGCACAGGAAGGCACAGACTACATCCTGCCGGAAAAGGCTGAGATGCCGGCGGGCGAAACCGTACTGGAATATATGATTACGCTGAAACGTACTGCCATCCTGAAAACTCAGGAGAAGCATATACAGGTAAGTCTGCAGCCTAACGAGAATTTCACTCTTCCTGTTACCGAAGAGACAACAGCCAACGGCGATGTGGTTTCTACCCTTTCTTATCAGATTATCTTCTCTGACAAGTTTACCACGGCACCAAAGGCATGGAAAACCGATCTGCTCGGCGATTTCACCCAGCAGAAGTTCGAACTGGCTTGCAAGGTACTCGACCTGGACCCAGCCGATTTCAACGACAATTCTAAGATGACGCTTGCCATGCAGAGCTATGTAAGTTCTGAGATGCAGAGCTATGTGAGAGAGCAGCAGAAACTTCGCAACAACGGCGAGGCATACGATGCCGATGCATTCGATGCAAAGGGCAATGCGCTGACTTTCTATGGAGAATAAAAAAAACTGGAAGATTATGAGAAATTATAAAATAATGGCAGCGGCTCTGATGATGGCTACGATGATGGCAGGATGCTCGCAAGATGAGGGCAACTACGATTATCACAGTCTGAACGAGCCTACTATCACCGGCGTACCTGAGACCATCTCGGTACTCACCCATGCCAACATCGACCTCGACCCGAATTTGGGCGATAACATCACCGACCTCGATGCCTACAACTACGAGTGGAAGGTCATCAATAAGTCGGGCGACAACGAGGTGACCATACTTGGCAACGAAAAACATCTCATACAGGAAATGACGCTTCCTGCAGGAGAATATACCCTCTACTTCACCGCAACAGAGAAGAAGACCGGACTCTTCTGGCAGCAGAGCTATACACTCACCGTGAGCGATACCTCTTCAGAAGGCTGGATGGTGCTCTGTGATGTGAACGGCAAGACCCGTCTCGACATGATATCGAAGGTTACAGGCAAAACCTATCTCGACATCCTCAAGACCAGCGGAATGCCTGAGTTGAATCATCCATACAGCATCCAGTATGCGCCAAACAGCGGACATTCCGACTCTCCTTTCTATCTCTTTACTGCCGACGGAGCCACCCGTCTGTCAAAGAACAGTTTTGTATGGCAGAAGGATTACGACTTCAAGTACGAGGTAGCCAAGCAGACCAATCTGAAGCCACAGAGCATGGTATGCGACCAGAGCGGCATGATGAGAATGATTGTGAGCGACGGCTATGCATATTCGGCATCCAACATGGGTATCCAGGGACTCTTCGCTGCCGTCAACAAGCAGCCTGTTCTTGCACCAGCCGTGGGAGCCAACATCGGAGCATCCTCTTACGCATCCATCTATCTGCTTTATGATAATGTGAACAAGTGCTTCATGTCCTGCTGTCCATTCCTGCCGGGCCTTTCGCTCTCTGATGTTTCCTATCACAGCATGAAGGATATGGAAGAGATTGCTACCGGATACAAGGGATCGGATATGGTAACCGGCAAAGCCTTCAGCGAATATCCTACCGGCATGGATTTCGTCTATATGGAGAATACGAAATATGACCCGGGAAACGCCAAGATGGGCATCACCTATACCATCCTGCGCAGCGGAAAGAAATATGAACTGTATGGCATCCAGCTAGGTGATATGCTCTGCTATGCCGACTGCACCTTTGCACTGGGTAAGGCTTACTACGGCGACTTGAGCGACTGCAAAGACATCGCCAATGCCTCTTGCTTCGCCTTCAGTTCACAGAAGAACTACATGTATTATGCTGTAGGCGGTACCATTTATCGCGTGAACCTCTCGGAGAAACCATTGAAGGCAGAGCGCCAGTTCAGTTTCAGCGGCGAAACCATCACGATGATGAAGTTTAATTTCTATCAGAATTCAGCTTCAGCCCATGATTACGATCTCATCGTAGGTTCAGAGAACAGCAATGGTTCGGGTACACTCCGCATCTACGACGGCATGAGCGCAGAGGGCGATTTCTCTAAGGTTACACCTACCAGCTATTCAGGCTTCGGCAAGATTGTAGATGCTACTTACCGTGAGCGTACCAACTAATCATCAACTTAAAAAAAGAAAGTAAAAATGAAGAATAGAATATTATCATTGTTTCTGTTCCTGCTTGCAGCAGTGAACATGCACGCAGCTGAGGGCATCACCGTTAGATTTGACGTCAAGAATCCGGTGCTCTCCAATGTGGTACTCGTCTATCACATGAGCGTCAACGAATTTCCACTGACCGACGGAAAGGCTACCGTGCAGCTCGACGGCCTGGATGCTCTCTACGCCAACGTTTATTATGGAGAGAAGACCAAGAACGTATATCTTCAGAAGGGCGACGATGTAACCATCTCGTTCGATGCCAACGATTTCGACAACACCTTCGCCGTGAAGGGCGGCAACGAGAAGGCTATCGATTACTTGAACAAGATTAAGTTAACCGGCTTGTCTAATGAGGCTTACATCCAGCCATGGAGCGAGTTTAAGGCTACCGTTGACAAAAAGATAGCTTCGATGAAACGCCTGCTGAAAGCACGCAAGTTTGCTGCCGACGACAAATTCCTGAAGATGGAAGAAGGCAGAATCACCTACTTCTATGCCAATGCCTTCCTGATGTATCCGGTAAGTCATACTTATCTCACTCAGGATACCACTCTGGTATTGGGTAAGGACTATTACAATACCCTGCGCCAGTATGTGAAGGAGGATGATGATCTCGCCGACAACGATGAGTATCGCAACTATATGATTGAGACAGCCCACGTATTTGATGAAGCGGGAAAGAACATCCGCCAACTCTATCCTAAGGTGCTTGCAGAGATGAGCTATATCGGCGAGAATACGAAGAGCGACAAGGTGCGCGAATCGCTGATTCATTTTCTGGCTTTCACCTATGTTGAAGGTAATGGCGTGGAGAACATCACCGATCTGCAGAATCTGTACTACACCTATGTTACATCGCCTCGCCTGAATGACATCTTCAAGAAGGCATGTGCCAAATGGGACAAAGCGGCTGTGGGACGTCCATCACCTATGTTCAAGGGCGTGGATGTAAACGGCAAGGAGATGACGCTCCGTGATTTCCGTGGCAAGTACATATATATAGATATGTGGGCTACCTGGTGCGGACCATGCCAGAAAGAGTTGCCATTCCTCAAGAAACTGGAAGAGAAGTTCAAGGGCAGAAACATCGTTTTCGTAGGTCTTTCTATCGACCAGGACAAGGCGAAGTGGGCTGCCAGGGTGAAGAGCGGTGCACTGAGCGGTACCCAACTTTATATCGGTAAGGGCAGCAAGTTCCAGAGCGATTACCGCATCAGCGGCATTCCTCGCTTCATCCTCCTCGATCCTAACGGCAGAATCGTGAATCCAGACATGACCCGTCCTTCAAGCGAGGACACAGAGAAGATTCTGAACAGTCAGTCTGGGTTGTAAGAATAGAGTTTAAAAACAATTTATTTATTAATTAATTAAAACACAGCACTATGAAAAAATTGATTTCAATGATGTTGATGCTTTGTGCATTCATCACTTTCTCAGCGTGTTCGTCAGACGACGATGGTCCTACTAACCCAGTAAGCAATGCAGTGGTTCCAACTTCTGCAAAGATTGGTGCAGAGGTAACAGTACAGGGTAGCGGTTTCGCTGCTGGTCAGACTCTTTATCTCCAGCCTGAACAGGGAACTGAGGTTAACACCAATGCCAAGATGTCTTCTAACGGTGCAACCTTCACCATTCCTTACACCATGACTGAAGGTAAGGTAAACGTAGTATTGAAGACAGGTAATGATAGCTGGACATTGGGCAGCATGACTCTTCTTGCAGCTGACAACCCAATCTCTACCTTGTCATTGCCAGGCGAGATGGGTATTGGCGAGGAAGTAACCCTTACCGGTATCGGTTTTGCCCAGGGCGACAAGATTGTAGTTGGTGACAAGACATTAGAGACAACAGTTACAACTGATGGCGTAAAGGTTACTATTCCTGCTGATTTGGCAGAGGGCGAATATGCCGTATCTCTGATTCGCGGCAATGCTTCTTGGGAGTTGGGTAAGGTATATGCCTTCCTGCAGCGCCAGGTAGAGAGCATCACCATTACAGATAATTCGATGCTCAATATGTATGCTTCTATGTTGGGTCTTCAAGAAGGCATTTTAACTCTCAACATGTCTTACAATGAAGATGGAACTCTCAAGGAAATTACTTCTAATGGTAGTCTTGGTTGGGTTTTCAATTACAACGGGAAAACTGTTTCTGTAGAGAATAATCCTTATACTTATACTCTTGATGAGCAGGGGCGCGTTATCAGCAGTACAGGTATGGATATGACGACAGGCGAAGATGTAACTTATACATGGAGCTACGATGCAAACGGTTACCTAACAAGCGTTAAGCAGGTAGGTGCAGCAGATGATGCTGACGCAAATTTCCTGAGCACTTATACTGATGGCAACTTGTCTGCTTATACTCTAAGTTTAACTAACGAGTTTACTACAAATAAGAGTATCCGTACATGTCCAAACACCATAGAGCCTTACTATTTGCTGAACACCTTTAGCTGGTTAATGTCACGTGATGACTTATTCCTTGGCTTCCTTCTCAACCGCAATGTAAAGGTATCTACCTATGTTATAAATCAGGTTATTGCTGATGACATAGATATGGCGACAGGAGATATGATCAAAGCCACAACAGGTATTGAGAGTTCATTTGAGAACAACGCTTTGACCATACAGAGCACAGGTACTGCCATTTCACAGGCACAAGGCATTTATGCCAACAAGGTAGTTGTCAAGTACAAGAACAAGTAATCGGTTAAGCCTTTACAAATCGCTTAAACGATACGTAATAATAAAAGCCCGACAGGAAGCAGCAACACTCTCCTATCGGGCTTTAATTATTGTGTAAAGAAGAGAAATTCAAAAAAAATATGGAAAAGGCTTGCAAGTTTCGGAATATTGGCGTATATTTGCAGAAAAAAAGAAAGGCTTATGAAATATTTGGATCCTAAGGCCGATTTGACCTTCAAAAAAGTGTTTGGCGAACATCCCGAGTTGGTAAAAAGTTTGCTTAACGCCCTTCTTCCTTTTAAGAGTGAGGAAGAGGAAATCACTTCTGTGACATATCTTACGCCTGAGATGATGACTAAATCTCCTATTCGGAATTATCGAGTTTTGGCAGTAAGATGCGAGAATGCCCAAGGATGCCAGTTTATTGTTGAAATACAGATAATTTGGTCGAAGGAATTCAAACAGCGAGTAAGCTTCGGTGGCTCTAAAGTATATATGAGGTATTCCAGCCTTAGTGAAGCCAATGCTCATTATAAGCCAGTCTATTCTCTCAATTTGGTTAATGAAGTATTTGAGCCTGAACTGGATGATTATTATCACTATTATCATCTTGTTCATGAGGAACATACCGAAAAAGTAATTGATGGCTTGCATCTGGTATTTGTTGAGTTGCCGAAGTTTACGCCTCATACATTTACAGAGAAGAAAATGCAGGTTTTATGGCTTAGGTATCTGACAGAAATTGATGAGAAAACGAAGGAAGTTCCGGCAGAACTGCTGGCTAATCCGGAGATAGCCAAGGCAGTTTCAGAGATTGAAGAATCGGCCTATACCGAGGAGGAACTTCTGGGCTATGATGAATTCTGGGATATGGTGAGCGTAGAGAAGACGCTTGCCGGCAGGTTGGAGCGTTTGACGAAGGCTAATGATGATACTGAGGAGAAACTTAAGGCAACATCTAGTCAGCTGGAGGCAACATCTAGTCAGCTGGAGGCAACATCTAGTCAGTTAAAAGAAGCTGAGGAGCAGAGAAAAGAAGCTGAGGAGCAGAGAAAGGAAGCTGAGGAGCAGAGAAAGGAAGCTGAGGAGCAATTAAAAAGAGCTAATGAGGAAAAATTGCAATCAGCCAAAAAACTTATACAGGCTGGAGTATCAGCTGATATTGTGGCAAGTACTCTTAACTTAAGTATGGATGAAATAAAAAAAATGATTCAGGCTTAAGATACAGTAAACGTAACTATAGTAATAAACAGAACCCGCTTTAATAAGTGGGCTCTGTTAAGATAATATGCAATCCTTTTTTTCTTTTGTGGTAGTGTAAACTGAACTGTGTCACGGCTCTGTTTTTTATTCTTTCCCTCTTAT
>ERZ1026776.1746-NODE-1746-length-11630-cov-4.230065_pt1 | contig 11630 bp, 11 predicted proteins | sample MGYA00380125_ERZ1026776 | MGnify/ENA primary metagenome ERZ1026776 (study PRJEB33269, sample SAMEA4719761) | human gut metagenome | biome: human-associated habitat; feature: organic feature; material: feces | place: Cameroon | collected 2013-10 ... | reverse complement strand
CCAGTTCCTCGATCAGTTTTGCCTTTTTCTCAACAGTCTGGTCGAAATCATCCGTGTCCAGATTGGGATCCTGCAGCTGTCCAAGCTGGATCTGATCCTGTTCAATAATGCGATTCAATACATTGATTTTTTTGTCAAGGCTCTGATCTAATATCTGTAAATATGTTTTTGCTGTATTGTCCACAACGTTTCTCCTGTTTACCGTGAATTATCTGCTATGTGCCAGGCGCATAACCTCTTTCCATGTATCCCGCATGGTGCGAAGATGCTTTAACACCTCTTCCAGGATCTCCTTATCCTTCTTTACGTTAGCCTCCCTCAAACACATCATCAGATACTTGTATACTTCATCAAAATCCTTTGCAACCGGATACTTATGATCCAGAGTTGCCTGAAATTCTTCAATAATCCGTTCCACCTTTACAATATTTGTATGGGCTTTCTGGATATCCTTCTGTTCGATGCCAACAATCGCAATATTGCAGAATTTGATTGCTCCATCATAGAGCATTAAGGTCAGTTCTGCCGGTGATGCTGTTGTAATTTTATTATTTGCATATGCTGCGTAACCCTGATTTGCTAACATGTATTCTCCTTACTCTATGCAAGGCATATCCGGTCAGATATGCCTTGCATTGCCTTGTATAATATGCTATTTATGATCCGAAATAACTACTGAATGATGAAGACTGACTGTTCAATTTTGATAAAGCAGTCTCCATGCTTGAGAATTTCTTGTAATAATAATCTTCCTTGTCTGATAATTTTTCTTCCCATTTCTTGATCAGATCCGTATAGTCACTGTACTCCGATGCCATTTCCTTATCATTATATACGGTATAAATACTGCTCATCGTAGATGATTTCATTTTATCTCCAACAGCCGTATAAAGTCCATCGGTAAGTTGTTGCATGAAAGAAATAACCGTATCGGGATCATTTGTAAGAGCGGTCATCAGTTTATCCGTATTTCCAGATACTACCGAATCATCCTCATCCCCATCGATATGATAAGCATACTGCTGGTTCTTCGGTGCATTCAGATATCCTAACGTACTGATTCCGAAACTTGACAGGCTGTAACTCTTGCCATCCACCTCATAGCTCTTACTCATAGCATTAGTCATGGCACTCATCAGACCGTCCAACGTATCATCGCGCCGTAATAGCGAAGATTTGATCTTTTCTTCCCACTTCTCAACCTCTTTATCGGACATTGCGCTCTTCTCATCATCAGTCAGAGGCTCATATCCTTTTGCGGAATCTGCGTTATAAAGAGAGGTGATCTCATTGATAATGGAGTTGTACTGAGACAGGAATTCCTTGATCTTATCGTACATTCCCTGTGTATCGGTCTTGGTGGTGATCGAGATGGCATTCGCATCGCCGTCTCCGGTGACTGCCTGTGCTTCGATGTTCAGACCATTGATGGAGAATGAGTTACTGCTTCCTGTATATTTAATTCCATTCAGCGTGATCTCCGCATCGGTTCCATCAATTTTCTTCGCATCGGTATTATACGTTGTGTTCGCACTGATGTCATGTGCAGACTGTACTTTCTGTACAAAATCAGCAATCGCATTGTCTTTCCCGGTTCCATCTTCCATTGCTGCGATATCTGCCAGAACCTGGTTATTATCCATGACCGTCTGATAACTTGTTCTTCCAGTAGATTCATCATCTACTGTCATATTTGTATTATTCTGACTGATCACATTTGCGAATCCATTCACGTAGGAAGTTACGCCTGTTGCGCCATTCGTGCTATATGCATCATGTACCGCAGATACAATGCTCTTTCTGGAATATGTGTCGCTGTCTGCAAGCACGGTATCTGTTGTTCCTTCATAGGTGTTTACCGTGCTGATGTTGCTGCTTAACGTACTGATATAAGAGTTCAGTTCGTCGTCGGTTGTCAGTGAAGCATTTGTCTTAATGGACGCCTTCATATCGGATAATGCATCAGACGCTTTCTGGGCACTGCTGATTGCAGAACCGGTCGCATACTCCGTCTTCATGATGTCTGTACGGTCGGCATCTGCAAAGCTTACCTCTTTACCGCCATCCACCTTTGTGATCTTACCATCGGAATCTTTTGTTACTTCAACGAGCTTATTGGTTCCGTCAAGCTGATAGATTTTTCCATCGGAGCCGGTCCATGTTGTATCGTCATTCTGTTTATAGACCGTATCGCCGGCTTTGATCTGATCTTTTCCGGTATCTTTTTCGCTTGCGGTCGATGTATAATAATTTGTTGTTGCCTTGATCGTAATCTCTGTCGTTGTCCCATCTGTGGTGTTGGCATAGATGGCATTTCCGTCCGAATCTTTCTTACCTGTCGCTTTATATTCTTTGTTATCTGCGCCAACAAGTGTTGTTCCGTCATCCTTTAAAGTATAGGTCTTGCTGGAATCACCTGCTTCTGCATAGGTTGTAATGCCCTTAATGTATTTCTTTGTTCCATGATCTTCATAGGAATAGATCGTATTGCCATCATCGCTGGTCTCTGCTGTGTAAATATTGCCATCAGAACCAATAACTGAATTGCTGCGTGCGGCATCTGACATCGATAAAAGTTTTACGAGCTGATCCTTCTGTGTATCGCTCAGTCCTGTCTTATTAAGTGCATCCTGCATTGCAGAATATGCGGATGCATATCCATATGCGGATGACATATTGCTGTTCTGTGCACTAGCCTTATCGTATGCGCTCTTTGCGTTCTGATATGCTGTGACCGCATCTTTTACGTTCTGGGTCAACGTTGCACTGTTCGAATCATAGTACTGTGTATACGACTGATAAGTGGCTTCTGTCGCTGAGGAATTCACGTTCAGACCAAGCGCTGTCAATGCATTGGCTCCATCCACATTGCCACCAGTCAGGGTAAAATCATTGTCCACGCCGGTTTCTTTTGAGCTGACGTAGATACGCTTATTGGTCGCATCAAAGTTGGCACTGACACCTGCATCTTTTAAGGATTTGATAAAATCGTTAACCGTTGTTCCCTGGCTTACTGTGATGGATTTGGTTGTGCCGTCTCCCAGTTTCAGACCCACTTTGCCATCACCACCGGTATATCCAAGCTCCGCAAGTGTTGTTCCTGTTGTTGTGCTGCCTGACAGCTTTCCTCCGGTCAGATATCCAGCCTGTGCGATCTTAAGGACATTCAGCTTCTGTGTGCCATTTGGTGCATCACCGGAAGCAGTAACCTTTGCCTTCGTTGTGTCCGAAACACTGGTTGATTTCAGGTTATAGCTTTTGGTAAAACGCATGGAGTCAAGACTTGTATACAAGCTGTATACCTTTGTGTTGAGTGATTTCCATGCATCCTGTTTCCATGAAAGCTTGGTCTGTGCTTTCTTATATTTGTTTGTTTTGTAACTGTATGAAGATACCAAAGCCGAGATAATGGATTCGGTATCTAATCCGGATGTTAATCCCGTAAGTCTGATTGGCATATGTTCCTCCATTCCTGATATATCACGATATCATGTATTCTATCTAATTTATATGCTGTGCAAATGACATCCTACCTTTTCTCATCCACCATAAGGCCTGCCATCTCCCATACTTTGGCGATCATGTCAAGTGTCTTCTCCGGTGGATATTCCTTGATCACTTTCTTTGTATCTTTGTCGATGATCTTGATCATGACGCGGTTCGTCTTATCATGGATCCCGAAGATTGCTTCAGAATTCACTGTTTTCTTATTGATCTCATCAATTGCTTTGCGGATCTGCTTGGAGCCTGTGGTCTGTTTCTCTTCCTGTTCTGTTTTGTCAAGATCTGATGTCTCCATGGTCGTCTGACCTGCAGTTACATCACTATGTTCTGTCTGATCTGTTGTAGCAGCTGTATTGGCAGTATTGGAAACACTGCTTTTACTCTCTGTCTGAGCTGTACTTCCCTGATACGTTACGCCCGTTTTTATTGCTTCAATTGCCATTCTATAACACCTCCGTGTGATACTTCATCTGCAATATCTAAAATCTCTACATGTTATATCGGTCGTTTTGCATAATAATTTAGAGTTTCTTCTGGAAAAAGCCCTGCCAATGCAGAGCTTTTCTTCCAGAGATCCTATCATTTTTAGCCTTTTATTTCAAAAGATTATTAATCGCAGCCACGTTGTCCACATTTAATGCTGCCTCATTCTCCTTCTGGATCTGCAAATATACTTCCTTACGATAGATCGGTACATCTTTCGGTGCTGAAATACCGATCTTCACCTGATCTCCGCGAATGTCAAGCACTGTGATCTCAACGTTATTATTGACAACAAGGGATTCCCCCTTTTTTCTGGTAAGTGCCAGCATCTTTTACTCCACCTTCCCTTCTTTTTCTGCCTTAAGAAGGTCATAGATTTTGTATTTTACCGGATAATCGTCTTCTACAATCAGCTGTACCGCCTTCTCATTGTCTGTGTTGACAATGATCGGAGCCTTCAGATTGACTGCCATCTGTTCGATTTCTTTCGGAACGGTTACGGTGACCAGAAGAAATGTATTGTCCGGAGTAAGATCTCCAAGCGGTGCGATCATTTCTTCGCTGACTTTCGGATTATAATCCGGTTTTATCTTTGACGGCATCATGACCGGAAACGCAACAACCGGCTCATCCATGGACTGAAGCCACATGATGTTGCTTTTGTCCAGTCCACGCTCCTCGTCAAAAATCAATGCAAAGTGCTGAAGATCCGGGAATCCGATCATTCCCTTCTCCATCGTGATCAATTTATCATCTGCAATGTCAATTGTTCCAAATAATCTTGTATCTGCCCTCATGGTCTTCTCTCCTTTCCCGTCTCCGACGGGGTATATTTTCTTATCATACACTGACATCGAAGGGTCTGTGTCCCCAACGATCCGGTCCCTTTCTGCATTTATCTGAGATAGTCAAGCAGCGAGGTTGATCCAACCTGGCTTGCTGCAGTCAGTGATGACTGGTATGCATTGTATGCAGCGTAAAAATCGATGATGATATCTGAAAGATCCCTGTCTTCGTTGTTGGATTTCAGTTCTTTTAAGGTCTCCTGCTGGTTCTCGACACGGTTCTGTGTCAGTTTCACGCGGTCTTCGATACTTCCCACATTGGTAATCGCCTTGTTGACCTGTTTCAGATGTTCGTCAAATCTGGTGATGCCGGAGCCGAAGGTCTTCTGAAGGTTGTCATCCGCATAGTCGGCTTCCTTCTGTGCTGCATCCAGATAGGTCTTTAACGTAGCCTGGGATGTAGCATCGGAATATTCTTCCTTCTTCATCATCTCTTTGATCTTGTCCACCTTGTCGTTCGCATTGATGGCTGCGTTCACACAGTTCAGGAGTTCATTGACGTCCTGTGCGACCGATGGGTCAAACGCATCGCTCGCAAGTGTGTTGACCGGGATATTGATTCCGGTTGAGATCGTATATTCAATCTGCTGTGGATCTTTGATTCCATCTCCATCTTCATCCTGCTTATACTCGATTGGATTGGCAGGATCTGTAATGTCGGTACAGTCATAGAAATACTCCGGCCGGACATCCCCTTTGTTAAATCCGGTCTTCTGGTATTCTACATTAATATCTGCATGATCTGTTTTCAGGGATGCACTGACATTTTTTCCAATCACCAGCTCTCCGGTGCTTGCGATAAATACGGTCTCATTGTCGCCTACGGTCTTTGTGCCGCCACACGCAGCTTCCCATGCATCCTCACTCTCATAAACAGTCGGTGTGATATCCGTTGTTGTTTTTACTCCGGTAGACTGATCTGTGACGGTATAGGATACCTTCAGATTATCCTTTGACACCTGATCATAACCAAGGCGGAGTCTGTCATACGCCTGCTCGGAGATCTTTGTTGTACAGTCGCCGACGGTCGCATCCAGCTTTGCAGGGACATCCACGCTTCCGGAATAGTAGCGTTTCTCCGAAATATCATTGTAGGAGAACTGCTGTTTGATATCATATTCCGTTGTTGTCTCATCCGTTCCAAATGTCAGTTTGCTGTTTGTACGGTATCCCGTGAATACAGTTCTTCCTGCATAATCAGCATTGCCTTCTGTGTAGATCTGGTCGGACAGCTGTGTCAGTGCATTCAAAATGGTCTTGCGGTCATCTGCGGTCAGCGTATCGGATGAGCCTTTTACGCACTGGGTACGGATGTCGGTAAGAATGGACTTCGTATTTGTAAGTGCTGTTTCTGTGACATCCAGCCAGGAAAGTGCATCCGGGATATTATTGTCCACATACTGATCTACATGTGTCAGATTCGTTGCCAGACGAAGTGCCCGCATCGCTACAACCGGATCTTCGGAAGCTCTGGATATCTTCTTCTGGGTCGTCATCTGTGTATTGTATTTATCAACATTGATCTTGTTCGAATTGACGTTGTTTTTGGTGTTCGCAACGATCATGTTATTTGTGATTCTCATGTGCTCCTCCTTTATACAACACCTGTCTCATTAATGAGCTTGTCATACATCTCAGCCATGACAGAGATCGTCTTCGCCGCAAGGTTATATGCATTCTGGAATTTGATCAGGTTCATAGCCTCCTCATCTTCGTCTACACCGGAAATTGATGTTCTGTGTGTATCGACAGAGGATGCGAGATTATTGTAATTATTGTAAAATGTTTTGGTTTTATCAACATCGACGGTCACATCGGAAAGCAGTGTTTCCAGGAAAGAAGATGCCTTATCTCCGCGGAACATTGTTACGTCGGACTGCAGGGATTTTAACTTCTCCACCAGATCGTATGCATCGGTTCCCTTTGTGATATCTGTCGTCGTGGCAAAATATTTCGGGTCCGTCAGCGATTTGTTGTTTACACGGATGTTTGCCGTGGTGAGCTTGTAATAGCTGTCCATATCCGAAGTTACTTTTGTAATGGGATTCTTGGTGATGGAACCATCCGCATTCGTGGTTGCCGATACGTATTTTCCTTCGCTGTCCACATAAGCACCGTTAAAATTATAAAGTATGCCTGTCGTTGTCTCACCCTGGAAAAACGTTCCCATCTGTTCTCCGTCAAGTGTCTGTCCGTCTTTCTCGATGCTGTTGAACATTTCTGCAAAGTTTCGTAAAAATTCGTTCATCTGCTGCTGATAATAAACGATTCCTTTGCTGTCATAGCTTACGCCATCCGATGCGGTATTGCCGATCGCATTGGCAAGCTGGTCATCGGTCAGTGTACTCTCCGTGGTCAGGTTAAATTCCATTTCTGTAATTTTGCCATCTGCGTCAAGTGTTGCACTCCATCCGTCATAGCTGTATTTCTTCCCGTTTAAAGTCAGTTGTCCACTCTCCGGAACATTGAGTGCATTCAGATTCTGGGCGGATGTATTTTTCAGTATTAATTTATTGTTTGTGGATGTATCCGCAACTGTTCCTTTCAGGTTGTCGTTGTTATTGCCATCGCGGATCTCGAATAATGCTTTCAGGCTTCCGCTTGAATTGCTGTTTGCCTGCGCAAAACTCATTCCCGTATCCGCCCACACCAGATCATAAAGACCATTGGCATCTGTTTTATTCACTGCCTGAGTGCGTGCAGTATAGGTGATCGTACGGTAATCATTGCCATCCACAAGTGTCTGATCATTAATAAGTACTTTAAAGTTCGTTCCTCCGAGATTGTCTCCGTTCTTATTCTGGATCTCGGTCTCAACGGTCTGTACATCCACGATCTTGGAAAGTTCATCCAGAAGATTGGCTCTTTGATCCCTCAGCTCATTGGCATACGCACCACGGATCTCAATATTGTTGATCTCACGGTTTAACGTTGCGATCTTTTGGCCGATCGCATTGATATTCTCTGTGGTGCTCTTGATCTCTTCGTTGACATCTTCCTGCATTTCCGTAAGGCTTGTGGATAACGCATTAAAGTACGTACAAAGCTGCTGTGACTGGTTGATAAACTGGTTACGTACTGTTTCATCTCCTGCTTTGGTCTTCAGGGTATCCAGGCCATTGAACATTTTGTTGAAAATGGTCGTAAATCCCTTCTGTGTGGTATCATCCTTAAAATAATCCTCGATCTGGTTCAGATAATACAGCTTCTGTTCATACAGACCTTTGCTGGAGTTTGCTTCCCAGTATTTGGAATCATAGTAGAGATCTCTCTCCTGCTTGATCGAGACCACCTGGACTCCAGTACCCATGCTTCCGTAGCGTGCTGCCACACGAAGAGCTGCCGTAGACTGCAGATTGGCTGTCTGTCTGCAATATCCGGTTGTTTTTAAGTTTGCTATATTATTTGATGTCGTATTCACTGCCGCCTGAAAAGAACTAAGCGCAGATGATCCGATATTTAATCCGAAAAAAGTGGAAGCCATACTGCTCCTCCTTCTGTTATCCTATTGTCTGGCTGCGATTATATTAATCCGGTTACGATCAGTTCGGTCATTTCACTGATCACGGTAATGAAACGGCTCGCTGCATTGTATGCGGACTGGAATTTTACCATATGTGTCAGTTCCTCATCCGAAGCTACACCAGTTACCTGCGAACGCTGATTATCTACCGACTCAACGGTGTTCGACAACGTATCTGTTGCTGATGAATATACATTACCGGCATTGCCAAGCATATCCACAACTTTATTGTAATAATTCTGGAATGTACAAGGTGTATTGTCATATGGATTGATCGTCATGTCCTTTGCTTCCCAGAGTGCAGTCAGTTTCTTTCCGAGTTCATAGTCTACCGCTCCATTCTGCGTATAAACCGGAAGCTTGGTGATCTGTGCCTGTATCTCAGGATTGATCTTTGTACTGCCGATCATATACTGTTTGGAGGTATCTGACATATCTTCCTCATTATAGATGTAATATGTTTTACCATCTGTTCCGGTAACGGTCGTATAACGGTCACATCCGATCCTGGAAAAAAGTTCCTGTGGCGGAAGCTGTTTATCTTCACCAAGTGTACAGTTGTCTACATCAAGAATCCTGGTTCCCGCTGCATAAGTCTGTCCATCTGTGGTTGTGATTGCTGTCTGCAGTTCTGTATTCGGGCAGAGGATATCGTTAATCCCTGTTGCAATGCTGTGGAACAGTTTATCGATCTGCGCCTGTGCCTCCATAACCGTATTATTTTCAATTGTTTTGTAACTCGTCTCATCATCGAGATCCGAATATTTACCATAGGTTGTTCCTCTGGACACCATAAGAGCTTTGATCTTGCCGACATCGGTATTAAATTCGGATGAAATATCCCGGTCCATACGGAATACCGGCACATATTCACCGGAATCGACATCGGAAAGCTGTCCCCAGTATGGTGTATAAAACCCAGTCGTCTTATCCGCTTTCATCTGGATCTCATAGCAGCGGTTATCATCCACAAAATCAATATTTTCAAAGGTTACAGTCACTGCTCCAAACTGGTCTTCACTCGCAGTAACATTGCCATAGCCGGCAAGCTGATCCAAAAGAGCATCCCTTTGATCTCTGAGTGTCATTGCGGTTTCCTGTCCGCCCGATTCTACCTTAATAATGTCGTTATTCAGCTGGTAAATCTGTTTTCCAATATCATTGACCGTCTGGATATCATCATAGATCTGATCATTCAGATTGTTCTGATAGCTTTTCAGATCCGAATACAGGGAATTGCACCGGCTGATAAAAAGCTCTGATTTCTGTACAACCAGGTTCTGATTGGTCGAATTCATGCTGTCTTTTGCCAGCTCCTGAAATGCCGACCACAGATCATCAATGCTCTCTTTAAATTCCTCTCCATGCAGTTCCTGGAACATATCCTCTACATTGGATACGTTCTCATACATTGTGCTGTAAAATCCATATCTTCCGGTCTCTGTCCGGAATGCTTTATCCAAAAAAATATCTCTCGCATGCACAACATCTCCGATCGAGACACCAAGTCCCGACTGTTGCATCGCAGTCTTCGGTGTTGCCAGCTTGAGATTGGAATAATTCTTATCTGCGAAACGTACCTGCTGACGTACATATCCTTTTGTATCTACGTTAGCCAGGTTGTTGGCCGTAACATTTAACGCATTCTGTGCGCTCTGCAGTCCGGACGATCCAACATATAAGCTTCCGAATCCGTTTGCCATACCTTTGTCCTCCTGATGTTTCTACTGTTTGGCATCAAAACCGCTGTTGCCCAAAAGCATTCCTGTATTATAGGCGTTGCGGTCGTAATTCGCCGTTTCTGGTGCCTGCCGCATACTCTTGAATAAGGTAATGTCAAACTCCAATAATTCCATAGCCTGATGGATGAGGATGCCATTCAGTTCATTCTGCCGGTTTACAAGTTCTGCCGTCTCGATCAGCTGATCTCTCGCCTCACTGAGCTTCTGCCGGACCTCTGGCTGTTCCTCTAAAAAACCGATCAGTCTGGTAACTGTGATCTCCTGTGGATTCTTCCCCAGCACTGTTGCGATATCATTCAGAAGCTCGGTCTGTTTGTTGCTGAAGGCCAGAAGTTCTGTACTTGCTTCCTGCTCAAGAACTGTAAGCTTCTCCAGAGACGGAACGTCCGACTGGATGAGTATCTGGCGCTTCTGCTCTCCTAACTCTGCCAGTTGTTTATAAATATGAAGTTCTTGTTCTAATACGCTTACGAGTTCTTCTACTAAACTTGCCACCTGTTATCCTCATTTCCTGTTACTTTCACATCATATTCGCCTGATACTTCTCAATCAGTCTGGCTGCAAAATCGCCTGACTCAACATGATATGTTCCGGAGTCGACCCGTGCCTTTAACTGTGCGACTTTATCTTCCCTGACATCTGAAGATTCTGATACTGCACTTTTTGCAATCTGATAGTCACGGCCAGTCTGTGAAATGGACACTTCATCGCGTACGGAATGGCTTCCCTGTACTTTCTGTGTTCTTGATATCTTCTGTGTTCCATAGATCTGCGCGATCTGATTATATGCATCTATACGCATAACAGCATCTCCTTTCTCCATCCTCCTGATGAAGTTTGTTATTATCTTTATCGGACGATAACTTTTTTTCTTTAGTTTTTCTTGAATTTTAAGAATACTTTTTCATATTTTCTTAGTAATCCAAAATTCGTTGACGACCATTTTTCTGAATAATAAGATAGGAAACATAAGATACTATATGGGGTAATTGGAGTAGAGGCAAAGCATGCGGAATGACAGAATTGGACAGGTTTTAAAAGAATATCGTAAACGACGTTCCATGACAGTCAGCGATGTCTCTGTCATTTTTAAAAAAGACTACCATATGAATGTTTCTGAAAAAACGATTTATGGATGGGAAAGCAATCAGTCACATCCCTCTTCCGATAAATTTCTTGTCCTCTGCGAGATCTACCAGATCAAGGATATCTTAAGAGCATTTCAGGGACAGGAGGCTTCCGATATCGCACTGTCCGATGACGAAAAGGAACTCATTGACGTCTACCGCGACCAGGACGCCAATATCCAGCAGGCAATCCGGCGTGTACTCGGAATGAACAACTAACCAGCATGCTTTCGTGACCGACACGAAGTGTATTTTCCCTGCAAAATAGAATTTTCAAATTTTTTCAAAAAGTATATTGACAATATACAATTCCTTTGTTATTATAACTAAGCACTGTTGAGAACGCAGTACACATGCGATAGTGGCGTAGTTGGTAACGCGCGACCTTGCCAAGGTCGAGACCGCG
>ERZ1026776.1743-NODE-1743-length-11661-cov-4.322936_pt1 | contig 11661 bp, 3 predicted proteins | sample MGYA00380125_ERZ1026776 | MGnify/ENA primary metagenome ERZ1026776 (study PRJEB33269, sample SAMEA4719761) | human gut metagenome | biome: human-associated habitat; feature: organic feature; material: feces | place: Cameroon | collected 2013-10 ... | reverse complement strand
TAGATCGCTCGTCGGCAGCGTCAGATGTGTATAAGAGACAGATATTAAATACATCAGGATGTGCTTTTTCAATTTCATCAAATAAAACAACACTGTACGGATTCCGTCTGATCTTCTCACTCAGCTGTCCGCCATCGTCATGTCCGACATATCCGGGCGGTGAACCGATCATCTTTGCAACAGAATGCGGTTCCATATATTCCGACATATCTACACGGATCAGATCATTTTCCGAACCGAACATTGCCTCTGCAAGTGCTTTGGAAAGCTCTGTCTTACCGACACCGGTAGGTCCTAAAAACAAGAAGGAACCGATCGGTCTCTTCGGATCCTGTAAACCGACTCTGCCACGGCGCATTGCACGGGCAACAGCCTCTACTGCTTCTGACTGTCCGATTACACGCTTATGCAGGATCTTTTCCAGCTTCAGAAGCCGCTCGCTTTCTTTCTCTTCCAGCTTTTTCAGCGGAATCTTTGTCCACTGAGCTACCACGGCTGCGATCTCATCTTCCGTGACGAGATTGTTCTTTGCTGCCATCTTCTTCTCATACCGCTGCATTGCCTGCGTATGCTTTTTGATGAGCTTCTCCTGCTCCATACGTTCCTTATGCGCCTCTACCAGATCATCAAATTTCAGGGAACGCTCGATCTGTATATTCAATTCATCGATCTGCTCCTGCAGCCTGATACAGTTTTCCGGTATTTTCAGTCCCTGCAGACGCAGCGCCGCTGCTGCCTCATCGATCAGGTCGATCGCCTTATCCGGCAGATTACGGTCATTGATATAACGGTCTGACAATTTCACCGCAGCCTCTACAGCCTCCGGCGTGATCGTCACATGATGATGTTCTTCATATTTATGCTTGATACCCATCACAATACGGACAGCTTCCGTTAAGGAAGGCTCTTCTACCATGATTGTCTGGAAACGACGCTCCAGTGCAGCATCTTTTTCAATATATTTGCGGTATTCCTCGATCGTCGTAGCACCGATCAGCTGCAGCTCACCTCTTGCCAGAGACGGCTTTAAGATATTGGACGCATCGATCGCACCTTCCGCACCGCCTGCACCGATGATCGTGTGGATCTCATCCAAAAAGAGGATGATATTACCATCATCGATCACTTCTTTGATGACCTTTTTGATACGTTCCTCAAATTCGCCTCTGTATTTGCTGCCTGCCACCATTCCGGAAAGATCCAGTGTCATGACACGCTTGTTTTTGACGGTATCCGGTACTTCTCCCTGTACGATACGCTGTGCCAGACCTTCTACGATCGCTGTTTTGCCGACACCCGGCTCACCGATCAGACACGGATTGTTCTTTGTCCGTCTGGAAAGGATCTGTACCAGTCTGAGGATCTCCTGATCTCTGCCGATCACAGGATCCAGCTTTCCTTCTGCTGCCAGCTTTGTCATATCACGGCTGTACTGCTCCAGCACTTTTGTTTTCTGCTTCTGCTGACGCAGATCTTCTTTATACAGATTGCCATCTTTCCCCATGGAAACAAGCAGATCGATATAAAGCTTCTGCAGGGAAACTCCCATAGTACTTAAAATACGGACTGCCACATTGCTTCCTTCTCTGATCAATGCCATCAGAATATGCTCTGTTCCGACAGCGGAAGCATGATACTGCTCCGCAATCTGAAATGCCAGTCCGATCACCTGCTGGGCACGCGGAGAGTAGCCTTCCCGCTCTTTCAGATCCAGATGTCCCGTCGGTGCGATCAGCTCCATGATCAGATCTACAAGCTTTGTTTCATCCACTCCATTTACCAATAATGCCTGAGCCGCCATTCCTGTCTGCTGTCTGATCAGTCCCAGTAAAATATGCTCTGTCCCGATATAGTTCTGACCCATGGATCTTGCTGCAGATGCGGCAAGTCCAAGAGCAGTTTTTGCCTTAGCGGTATAATCCATTTTTATTTTCCTCCATATTCATTATATATGGTATCGATCATATCGTGAATTTCCTCACGCGAGATATTCTTACAGCTTGCCTGTGCCAGAAGGACACGCAATTCCTTCTGGATCATCTCCATTGCCTGCAGCTTGTCAATATCAACTGCTATTATGACGCCGCGTCTTCTGTCAACCTTGACAAAGCCCTCCTGTTTCAATACAGAATATGCCTTATTTACCGTGTGCATATTGATGCCGATCGTATCCGCCAAAGACCGGACACTCGGAAGCGCCTCTCCCTCCTGATACTGGGACGTGGCAATGCCTAATATGATCTGATTCCGAAGCTGCATATACAGTGCTTCGTCACTGTTAAAATCAATTTCTATTATCATGTGTATCACCTTCTGTTATATTCAGTCTATAACAGTATTCACAGTTTGTCAACCATACTGACAGCTCCGACCTATGTTCTCTGACAGACCGTCTAAGAATCAATGTCAATAAATTCAAATTCAAAATCATCGTCCAGCTGATCTGCCGGAGCTTCTCTCGTCAGCGGTACAGGTTCTCTCTCCAGTGTGTAGATCGGTACCTGGCTGCGCTTTGCTGACTTCGGCGGCTGCACCACCGTGATCGGAATCTGCCCCGTTGTATAAGTCACACCATTTGGTGTAACTTCTTTTTTCACAACCGGTTCTTTTGCTGCTTCCGGTTTTACCTGTCTGGAAACTGCCGATGCCGGTTTCTCTGCCTCCGTTTTTCTTGCAGATGCCTGCTTTGCCGGTTTCTCCGACGATTTCTCTTCCGGTTTCTTCGCCGTCTGTTTTGTCGGCTTTGCCGCCTTTTCCTCTGTCTTCTTTACAACCCGTTTTTCTGGTTTCTCTGCCACCGTTTTTGCCGTTTTTTCTTCTGTTTTCTTTACAGTCTGCTTCACCGTTTTTTCCGTTGCAGGTTTCTCCGCTGGTTTCTTTGCGATCTGCTTCTTTGGCTTCTTTTCGTCTTTCTTCTTCTCTTCTTCCGTCTCGTCTCCGTATAAAGCTTCCTCTTCCATATCCAGCTTCAGATCCCGGTTACGCAGGATCAGGTTGACGATCACGACAATGGCACAGACAAGTAAAAAAGCAAGTGTTCCGATGATCAGTACCGGTTTCTGTTCCATCCGTTCTGTCACAGCAGCAGTTTCCTGTATAGCAAAATATCGCTGGAAGCTGCCCTCTGCCACATCATACAGATAAAATGCCGCATTTCCTTCATTGTTATAAGCATAAAACAGATAAAATGCATCTGACAGAGCGGGATCGCCCTTTGTCGTCTGATATGCCGGCAGGTAAGAGTTGTTCCACTGCAGATTTTCTTCCGTAAACCCGTCCGGAACTGCTTCCTGCGGTGCTACCGGTACTATATAATGGTTTTCGATCCCCATGATCTGCACAAAGATCTGAAAACTGTTTTTCGTGCTGTCATAAATAAAGAAGCTTCCTTCTCCATCCGCTTTCTCAGCATATAAAAGGGTGAGCCCGCCGGGCTGCCAGATCGCACCTTCTACAGTCTGCCCGCCGTAAGAAACCTCTGTTTTACTGCAGTCTGCCGGAAGCTGTTCATCCGAAACAGTCTCACTGATCGTATAATCCGTGCCGTCTGCCGTAAATGTAAGCCCATCAGCCGAAGCTGCCTGCTGCATCTGTTCCGGCTCCGCTTCTTCGTCATCTGTTTCATCAGCTGTACCGCCTCGTGTGATCGTAAAATGATAGGTCATGGTGGAGCCGTCTTCCGCCGTTACGGTAATGACTGCCTCATTTGTACCTGATTTCAGATTTTTAAAACCGCTTGCTGCCGTGATCTGTGCCTTTTCATCCGTCACGCCACCGCTGACTGTAATATCCGTTACAGAGTCATCCACTTCTATTGTATATTCCGTTCCCTGCGGTGTAAAAGCCGGTGACAGTGTGCCCGGACTTACCATAAGGGCTCTGAGCGTTGCATCAGAGGAAAGATCCGCAGCTGTATTACCGCCAACCACAACGCTGGTACTGCCTGTCGCCGGATTATTTCCATCATCATCTATGACCGCTTCCGCACTGATTGATGCACTGCCTGCAGCCAATGCCTTCATTGTGATCTGAGCATCGGTTCCGGTGATCGTCAAAAGTCCGCCGCCACCGCCGTAATCCACATTACAATCTGTTACCTCCAGCTTATCCGAATCGTATGTGACGGAGATCTCCGGTGCCACAGACGGATCCTCCGGCTCCGAAGTTTTTATATAAACCGTGATCGTGTCCGAAACACCGACATCCGTTTTATCAGCCGTTACGCTGACAGAACCTGCTGCATAAATATCTGCCGGCAAATACAGAATTGCTGCTGTCAAAACAGATAGTCCCAATAAGATTCTCCCCAGTTTTTGTCTCATATAGTACGCTTCCCTTCTCATTTTACTTTTTCCGGTTTATTTTCTTATAATATGAATCGTATATGTTTTTACCTCACCCGTCTGTGCCGTGCACGTAATCGTAAATACGTTCTCGCCACGTTCCAGATCATAAGTACCTGTTCCGCTGATTTCGGAAGACGCTGCAACAGCCGTTGCCGTGATTTCTGCCGTCTTTACCTTTTTCTTGACCGTCAGATCATAATATTCTGTTTCCGGATCAAATACCGGTGTCAGCTCCTGATCCGTTACGGCAAGTGTTGCCAGATAGTTATTCGGATTCTTGTTATCGGTTGGTTTTACACAGGCAGTTTCAGGCATTCCCGTATATACCGGAATATAAAATACAAGCCGGTCTCCTGCCTGACATGCCTTACTCATCTTTTGCGCTTCACTGGCTGCAGCCTGCACATTTGTCATATACTGATGCTTATACAGACCATTTTTTGTGTTTACCACATTAAACTTCTGGAAGTATAGTGTATTCTGTTTTACCTTTACATATTTCTGTGCAACATACTCAGCCCCACCCAAAAGTGATTTATACCTCGTGTTCCATGGGCGCTCATAATTATTAGCACCGCTTGTCTGACCGGATGCATAGATCAATCCCTGTCTGGTCGGCGAATTTCCGCCGGATGCATAGGCACCGATATTATAATAGTTAAATATATTTTCAAATCCCTCAACGGTTCCTTTAATACTGTCACTCTTGCCTTTTCCCTGCTCCTGATAGCATCTGGCTGCCAAATGATACGGGCTGACCCCCACCTGCCGGCCAATCTCAAAAAATGTATCTGCATAGTTCCGTACAGAACCATCCGGTTCTGTATAGTCACCGTTCATAAAAGAACCTGCCAGCAAAGCTTTAAGCCCCTCTACATTCTGATAGTCCTCATATTCCAGTGATTCAAACTGGAATACAGATGTTTCACCCAGAAAATTTCTCGGATCCAGATAATACTGTACCAGTGCCGTGGATGCTGCCACCCAGCTGCCGCCATCAAAGCCGTACCATGTATTCTTCTTTCGATTATATGCGGTACTTTCCAAAGATTTCCAGGAAACGATCGCATTTTTGCTGACCAGATTTTTGCCAACCGCACTTTCCGCTGCCACTACATCATTCCACGCCAGATTTGTCTGAACAGCTTTAAATGTCCACTCCGGGTGTACTGTGTGTAATTGTCTGAGCGGCTGCTTGTAGCTTTCTGGAAATCCCTGCGCGGTCAGATAGCTTTCAAATTCCGCATCCGTCAGTGATGTAACCGTTGACTGATCCGTACCGTTTGTATTCGCCGGCTCTGCCCCAGACTGCGCAGGATCCGACGCCTTCTCCTGCTTTGTCTCATTGACCTTCAACAGATCACTTCTGACATAACCTGTCTTTTTCTTTCCGCCGTATTTAAAAGAAATCTTATACCATATATAGCCATCTGATCCCTTTTTACTGCTTTTTACCGTTACATCCGTATTTTTCATCAGCTGGCAGACTACAGTTCCGGCTACCGGTTTTTTACGGATTCTGACATAATCCCCCTGGATCGCACCGGTTTTCTTTGCTGCTGTCGTCTGATTTGTTGTGCCTGCGTTGTTATTCTGTGTATTTCCCGTATTTGTCTGATTCGTTGTATTCTGCTTTATATCCTTTGCAATACCGGACACATCCAATACAGTCGTGGAACCGTCCGTCTGCGCTGCTGCAGCCTGATTTGCCGTTGCCTGATCCGGTGTTGCCGCATCCTTTTTATAGTTTACATAATTCGACATTATGTATCCGGTATAATTCGTTCCGTTTTGTGTAAATGTAACCTTATACCACTTTTTTCCTGTGCTGTCCTTTTTTGATCCGGTCACACGGAGCTGATCTCCCGTTGTAACAGTCGTAACTTTTTCGGCAGCTGTGCCTGCACTTTTTCTCACATTCACACCCGTTCCTGTTACGGTTCCTGTTCCTTTTGCCATGACAGGCATTGCCAGAAATGCCACGGAAAGTGCCGTCACACCCAGAAAAGCAGCCACTTTTCTGCCCTTTTTACCCTTTACACTGTATCGTATCATCGTCTCATTCCTTTATCCGTCAAAAAGCATGTAAAATTTGCAAAATATCTCTTTTTTATCATACTATCCGCCTCTATAATCGTCAACCAAAATATAGTAGACAAATTCTGAATTTTTGCTTAATTATGCCACATCTTGTGATTGACAGGCAAAAAACAGGAAGCGCGGGATCTGTCTGATCCTGCGCTTCCTTTATCCGGTTTTCCCGGTCATTATGCTTTTATTCTTCCTCTATATCCCGCTATCTCTTTTCAATCCGGTTCACCCGGCGTCTTCTGCAAAGCAATGCTGAGAACGCACTGATCATGCCCGCTAATGACAGACCGCAAAGTGCAAGGAGCAGTCCAAGCGGGGTCTGATCTCCGGTTTTCGGCACTTTATTGCCACTTCCGGTCGTTGTTATGCTCGTTGATGAAGTAAAGGTCGGGCTGTCATACATGGTCAGCAGTCCATTCTTTGCCTTCTTATAGTTACCCTTTGCATTTCTGATATACAACGTACCGTTTTTGTCAATTGCAAACCGGATATCCTTTGCCAGTTCATAACCTTCCGGCGCTTTTACCTCTGTCAATGTATAATAGGTATATTTTTCATCCTGCGGCGCAGTAAAGATCTTGGCAGGCAGTGTCACATCTTTACTCTTGGAAGTAAAGGTGTACAGAACCTTTCCATCCGCATCCTTCACTGCAAGCTCTGCATTTTCCAGATGCTTATGAGAATTTTCGTCCTTCTTTGCCACCTTGACCTGAATCTTTTCATCGGTCATAATAATTGACTTATCTTTGCTCTTCTTACCGTTTACATATACATTGCCATCCTGATCCAGTTTGAACTTCACATCTGTGGCATAACTATATCCCTTTGGCGCTTTTGTTTCGGAAACCACATAGGTCGTTCCTGCTGTAAATCTGCTGCAGTCAAAATATGCCGGTTTCCCGTCTGTCTTGATCGTGATCGCTTCAAAGGATGTATCCTCCTCCGCTGTGATCTTCAGTGTTGCGCCTTTCAGATACTTGCCGTTTTCTGTCTTTTTGCTGACAGAAAGCTGCGCCATATCGTACATTGTCAGTACATGATCGGTCAATTCCGTATATTTTTTGTCTGCACCGTCTGTCTCTACCAGATATAACTGTCCGCTTCGGTTGATCGCAAAATCAACCGATTCTGCGAGTCCATAGCCTTCCGGTGCTTCCAGCTCACATAAACTGTAATATGCATAGTTCTGATCCGCCGAAGCCGTAAAGATACTGCCCGGTATTGTCGTTTTCTCTGTTTCTGATACAAAGCTGTACAGCGTTTCTCCTGCTTCATTTTTGATCGCCAGTTTTGCACCTTTGAGTGCTTTCCTGGTACTCAGGTCTTTCTTTGCCACATAAACCATAACTGCCTTATCCACCATAGTCACCTGCCTGCCATCCGTTGCCGTAACACCGTCTATGCAGACACTGCCATCCGCTTTGAGTACAAAGCTGACCGGCTCTGCCACGCTGTAGCCCTGTGGCGGTGTGATCTCGGACAATACATAAGTCACATCTGCCTTCAATCCCTGTGGATAGTACTTCTCTTTCGTTGTTGTAAAGCGGATCGGTGTAAAGCTGTCATCCTCCTGCGTTGTGATCTCTAATACAGCGCCTTCCAGTGCATTGCCCTCTGCATCTACCTTCTGCACGCAGAACTTCGGCATATCATAAACTGTCAGTTTCAGATCCTTTTTCTCTGTATAGATCTTTGTACCGTTTTCTTCTGTCACCAGATAAAGCTTACCGTCCCTGTCATATGCGAATCGGATATCATCCGCCAGCTCATAACCATCCGGTGCTGTCACTTCATGCAGTATATACTCCAGATATCCCGCAGCCGGTGCTGTCAGCGAGGAAGTGTCCACGCTTGTTGCTGCTTCCTCTGTAGTAAATGTGGTAACAACAGTACCGCTTTCGTCTAAAATTTCAAATTTCGCGCCTGCCAGCTCACTGCTGCCTCCTGTTGCCTGCTTACTGACTGTCAGTGCCAGCTTTCCATCTTTGATATAAACAGTCCGGTTGGCTGCTTCCTGTCCGTCGATATAGATCTTATGATCTGTTGCACCGATCGTAAATGTGATCGAATCTGCATAAGCGTAGCCCTGCGGTGCTTCCAGCTCTGTCAGGGTGTAGGTACAGCCCGGTGTAAAGGAAAGGATATCCCATGTTTTTACCGTTCCGTCACTAACCCATGTTATCGTTGTAAAATGCGGATCGTCACTGCTTGTAAGCTGCAGTTTTGAGCCCGCCAGTCCGATATCAGAACCAAGCTCTTTCTTACCGATACCAAGTGCTGCTTCATCATCTTCCATGATGACTGTATTGTTTACTACATTGACACCATCGGCTCTTGTGATACTGCCGTTATCATTGATCGTAAAGATAATGTCATCAGCCTTCTTGAAGCCGTCCGGTGCCGAGATCTCTCTTAAAATATAGGTGGTTCCAAGCTTCAGTTGTGCAGAAGGTACACTGTACACACTGTTCTCTGTCGTATAAGCATCCAGAATGACATTTCCCATGTGATCCGGCTTTGAAGCATCATATTCTGCCAGCTTCAGCACTGCTCCCGGCAGAAGTGTACCAAAGGCATTCTGCTTGCGCAGATTTAATTTGATCGCCTCATCACGTACCAGCAACGTATCCTTGTCACCGTTGATATTATTGGCATTTCCTTCCACAATCACGATCTTCTTTGTGCTGTCCACACGGAACTTGATCACCATGGCACTGCGATATCCGTTCGGTGCTGCCACTTCTTTCAGATAGTAATCTACATTTTCCGCAAATAATCCTGCATCCAGCTTATGCGGCATTCCGTCCGATGTCCATTCCGCAATGCTGTTGGCATCCGCTACCGAATCCTTATAGATCACAAGGGATGCGCCCGCAATATCCTTTCCGGTCTCTGCATCCAGCTTTCTGATGTAAAGGTCTTTCTTTTCCACATCCAGCATTGTCAGTGTATTGTCTGTCTGTACTGTATAGACATTCTGGTTTCCCGCACCTGTTGTGACCGTGTAGATCTTTCCGTCCGCACCTACTGCAAAACGGATATTTGCTGCGATCTCATAGCCGTCCGGTGCTGAAATTTCTTTTAAAGTATATTCCTTGTAACCTGTTTTCGGTGCTTCCAAAATACCTGCTGGCAACTGGTAAACGCCTGTATTGGTCGTAAAGCTGGTCACAAGTGTATCCGTCTCATCATAAATACCAAGCAGCGCGCCTGCCAGATTTGCATTCGTAACACTATCCTGCTTGCTGATCCTAAGCGTCAGTGGTGTATCTCTGACTGTGATCGTCTGTCCGTTTTTCTCTGCCGCCGTGATCAACTGAATGCTGCCATCCACTTCAAATGCAAATTCAATATCATCTGTATAAGTATAGCCGGCAGGTGCTTTTGTCTCAGACAGTACATAATGCTTTCCTGTCACCATCTTTTCTGTTGTCACGATATGGGCACGATCTGTGCTTACCCAGCTATCCAGCACAACTGTCGGATCATCCTTTTCTGTGATCGTAAAGGAAGCCCCCGGTACTTCTACCGCTCCGCCAACTGCCTTTTTGCTGACTGTCAGGCTGAGTCTTGTATCCTTCACTGTCACACTTTGTGTCGATTCATCGCTGATCACGATCTTCTGCGCCACCGTATTGATGCTGTATCCTTCCGGTGCACTGGTTTCTTTCAGATAATACGTTCCGCACGGCAGGTTCTCAAATATGGCAATACCGTTCTCATTCGTCTTTGCCGGATTGGTAAGTCCTGCGATCGTTACCTTTGTGGTCTGGTCTTCCTGATATAAGGTAAACTCTGCATTCTGCAGCAGTTCTGTCGCACTTGCTCCTGTCTTTGTTACCCAGATCTTACCCTTCATCGGGGTATTTTTGATCGTGGCACTAGCTTCGCTTGTCACAGCCAGTTTGTAATCTCCTGCCCAGACAATTTCCGCCTCCGTCTTAGGAGTCGCATTGGCATCTTCATATCTGGTCAGATCACTCTTGGTTTTTGCCACCAGGATCTGATCTGCTGCGGTCGGTGCTTTATAGCCCGCCGGTGCTGTCTTTTCTACGATCGAATAACTGGTATCTTCTGCATCTGCCTCCGCACTGATTCGCTTAAAATATGCAATACCTTCGCTGTTTGTTACTGCGGTGATGCCTGTTGCCACACCGTTTTTGTACAGTTCAAACACTGCATCCGCAAGTGCTGCCCCGGACTCCGCATCTGTCTTCTTGATCTTAAAGCTGACAAGCGGCGGTGTTGTAACCAGCTTCTTGTTCACGATCGTCAGATCCTGCAGATTGTCATCTGCATCCGTATATTTTGTCACAAGTGTATCCGATGATACGATCACCTTGTATACCGTATTATCTCTCTGATAACCGTCCGGTGCTTTTGTTTCCTGTACATAGTAAGTACCATAAGCAAGATCGGTAAAATACAACTGTCCTTCTGCTGCGCCTGTGATCGCTGCAGCTTCCGCAGCCGTCATGGTCAGACCGGTCTTCAATGCCACCATGTTTTCATCATATAAGGTAAATTCTGCGCCGGAAAGTGCAGCAGATGCCGCATCTGTCTTAGCCAGACGAATCTGTCCTTTTTGTTTTTCATTGGTTAAAGTCTTATCCAGCGTGATTCCCGCTGTAAAGCTGTTCTGGATCTCACTTGCTGTGATATCCACTTTGGTTGTTGACAGCTTATAACCTGCCGGTGCTTTCAACTCCTGCAGATAATAGTCTCCATACGCAATATCCGTAAAGGTAACTGTACCGTCGCTTCCGGTAGTGCCAACCTTGACTCTCGCGCCATCCTTTGTAAAGAGTCCGATCTCAGCACCTGCCAGGAAAGCGCCGCCGTCTCCTGTTTTCGTCAGGCGGATATCACACTGATACCGTTTGTTTACGATCGTCAGAGCATTGTCCCCGACAATATCCACTGTGATCGCCGCATTTGTTGTATTTACCTGATAGCCGGTCTTTCCGGTCACTTCTTTGATCAGATATTTTCCAAACGGAATATCCTCAAATCTGGCAATACCGTTTTCATCACTGGTCACTTCATAGGCAGCGCCGTTCTTCAGATACTCGGTACCGTCCTCGTTTAACAGACGGAATACAACACCGTCCAGCGGAACCGCTACCGTAGAATCATCTACTTTCTTGATCACGATATCTCCGATCGCTTTTTCGTTGGTAACTGTTACCGTCTCTGTCACATCGGCATTTTCCGTTCCGGTTCC
>ERZ1026776.1742-NODE-1742-length-11661-cov-4.869550_pt1 | contig 11661 bp, 11 predicted proteins | sample MGYA00380125_ERZ1026776 | MGnify/ENA primary metagenome ERZ1026776 (study PRJEB33269, sample SAMEA4719761) | human gut metagenome | biome: human-associated habitat; feature: organic feature; material: feces | place: Cameroon | collected 2013-10 ... | reverse complement strand
AGATCGCTCGTCGGCAGCGTCAGATGTGTATAAGAGACAGATGTTATAGAGATATCCTTTGGCAACAAGAATGTTAAGGTCAGAGTTACTGACGTTAAGGATACAGTAAAGAAAGAAGAAGCAAAGGAAATGTTTGAATACATTTAGAGTGTCATATTTTCCTCCGCTCTTTAATATACTAGACAAGTAACTGTTAGGATATTATATGTGTCGGTTTGAAAGGAGCAGCGGTTTATGGAGGAAGTAAGGCGTGTAAGACATCCACATACTGTAAGAATGGAAGACAGGAAAAAGGTTGAATTTACCGGGATTACGGATGTTATATCCTTTGAACCTGCGAAGGTAATGCTTGAGTCGGACTATGGAGTTATTGTTATAAAAGGAGATGCGCTTCATGTGAATAAGCTTTCTGTTGAAAAGGGAGAGCTTGATGTTGACGGAAGAATAGACTCGCTTGTATATTCACAGAATAGTCTGTCGGGGAAAAAGGGCGAATCATTGGTTGACAGACTGTTCAGGTAACCTGCCTATGACAACTGATATTGTATGGGAGGGTAGTACGCTTAGCAGGACTTTGTGGTGGGGAATGGTATTTGCGGCAGAATATGACACCATAAGAATATTAAGAAGAATAGTAAGGCATAAGACGCTCATTATTCCGGCGGTCGAGGATATAATATACTGGCTTTATATATCAGTAAAGGTTTTTTCAATATGCTTCTATGTCAATGACGGCGTTATGAGAGCGTTTATTATTGCCGGCTTTGCCATAGGAGCTGTAATATATATCAGGACACTAAGCAGGTATTACATAAAATATGGTGTCAGGCTTATACAACTGATATTAAAGCTTACAGGCATAATTATAATAAAACCATTGAAATTACTGTTATCTGTGTTTAGAATGATGAAGAGTGTTATAAAACTAAAGTGTAAGAATAAATAACGATAGGTGTATATAGAAATGGAGCGGTATATATGAGATTCGAAACCAGAAGAGAAAGGGAGCTTCGAAGAAAAAGACAGAAGCGTTCAGCTATACTTGGCATGGTGTTTGCCCTGCTGGTTGTTATAGGACTTGGTGTGCTGTTATGGAATGGAAAGAGAAGTATAGAGGCTAAGAATGTGGAATACGAGAAAGAAATAGCAGAGCTTCAGGCACAGGTGGATGAAGAACAGAAGAGAACTAATGAGCTTAACGAGTATAAGAAATATATCCAGACAAAGAAATTCGTGGAGGAGGTCGCAAAGGATAAGTTCGGGCTTGTATATCCGGATGAGATAATATTTAGAGGAAAGAAGTAGTAAAATGACATTTTTTGCATACATCAACGTATATAATCATAGCTGTCAGACTAAATGCTGTGCTGGCAGAACCGTAAAAGCCATTATACAGGACGGTCTGCAGTGCTATTAAATAATTCTGGGTATCGGGGGGAGATAGTTATGAGCAGAAGTGATGAGTTGTGTATGACATATACTGTTAACAGACTTTTAGAAACAGCAAAGACCTTTAGAAGGCTTGGGGAAACCTATGAATGTGCTTCAGGAGATAAGGCACAGAGTCCAAGCTTTAAAAGACAGTTATTTCTAGTGGCAGATATTCTTGATGATTGTACGCTTATGCAGACAGAGTCAGAAAAGCTGGTAAAGAGTGTATACAGGGAATTCTCCTCAAGAGGACTGCTGCTTGGAATAGTAATTAAAGACGTTAACGTTTTAAAGAGCAGAAATGGAAGGAATGAAGTGGTAGTTGCTGCCAGAACGCTTGGAAAGGGCTGTGTTGCTGAAAGAAAGATAAGAAAAATAGTAACGGAGGTTCTTGGGAGTGGCTATTATTCTGATCACAACAACAGACTGGTGGTTAATGATGAGCTCCAGCAGTATGTGTTTCATCAGGAAAACAGATTCCGGTTTCTGTATGGTGTAGCAAGGGAATGTAAGGATAAGAGTGGATTTAATGGGGATAATTTCCTGATTTCCAATCTCGCCTGTGGAAAAGCAGTTGCAGCAATAGCGGATGGCTGTGGAAGTGGCAAGAGGGCATTCATAGAAAGCAGAATGGTTATTGAGCTTATGGAAAACTGTATAGATGCCGGGTTTGAGGAAAAAACGGCTATTGATTTCATTAATTCAGCGTATATTAATGGCGGGGGAAAGGGAAATCCTGTCACTATGGATATGAGTGTGATAGACTGCCAGTCAGGTATAATGCATTGTATTAAGCTTGGGGCGGTGTCTACATTTATAAAAAGAGAGGGCTGGGTTGAGATAATAAAGTCATCAACGCTGCCTATGGGTGTATTAGAACAGGTTGATTATGATTGTACTGATAAGAAGTTATATGATGGTGATTATGTTATAATGGTCAGCGATGGAGTGCTTGATAATCTGCCAGGAGTGAACAAAGAGGAAAGGCTTGTGGAGATTATTAATGGAGTAAGGCTTAAGAAGCCTAAGGCAATAGCAGATGAAATATTAAAAAAGTCTATTGGATATAACCATGAGGAAGTATTTGACGATTGTACAGTGCTTGTGTTTGCACTTTTTGATACATTTGCATCAGAATAAAGTAAAGGCTGGCCCGGCAGAATGAGGAAAAGATGAATAAACAGGTAACAAAAACAGAGAAAAAGGTACATAGCTATATTAAAAATAATCATATGCTTGATGGCTGTAAGCATATAGTTGCAGGGGTTTCTGGAGGGGCCGACTCAGTCTGCCTTTTGTTAATGCTGTATGAGTATGTAAAAAAATATTGTCCAGAGGTATGTATACATGCAGTACATGTCAATCATATGATAAGGCAGGAGGCGGTTAATGATGAGAATTTCACAAGAAACCTGTGCGAAGAATTAGGCGTTAGCTGCTATGTTGAACATATAGATTGTGAGGGGATTGCTAAGAGGAACGGTCTTACGGTAGAGGAGGCTGGAAGAGCGGAACGTTACAGAATATTTGAGGAAATAGCTTTAAGGTATGAAGAAGCTGGCAGGACTATGATAGCAGTTGCCCATCACATGAATGACCAGGCTGAAACGGTGATTATGAATATGGCGCGTGGAACCTCTCTTAAGGGTGTGCGTGGGATAGTTCCGGTACGCGATAATATATGCAGGCCCTTGTTATGCATAACAAGGAAGCAGATAGAGGAGTTTCTTAAGGTAAGGCAGCAGAAGTATGTTACGGATATGACAAACTTTGATAATGATTATACGAGAAATGCCATAAGAAATATAATACTTCCATATATGTGTGAGCATATTAATAAAAGAGCTGTTGAAAATATATCAGCTATGGCATGTGATATCCGTGAAGCAGAGGAATATATGGACAGGCAGGCGGATAGAATATATAAAGAATGTGTAATAGAGAAGATGCAGAATAATTCAGAAGCCGGGAATATGATAAATGAAGCCGTTATAAGAATAAATGCAGAAAGACTAAAGCAGGAGGAGGGACTTCTTGCAAGAAGAGTTGTCTATAAAAGTCTGGTGAAGCTTGCTGGAAAGGCAAAGGATATATATTCAGTAAATGTTTCTGATATTGCTGCGCTTATGGATATGCAGACAGGAAAGGAAATACATTCTGTATATGGGATTCGTGCTAAAAGGGAGTATGATTATATAATACTTACAAAGGCTTATTCCTGTGAGGATAAGGACGATGAATACGAAATTCACGTTGATATTAAAGGACTGGCCAGGCTGTCAGATATGTCTGAACTTGATAAGACACAAAAAGCTTTAAGCAGTAACAGCATAGAAGAAAGTCAAGACAAAGACGCAGCTTCTCTGACTATAAGCATAGACAGAGATATTTATATAGCTGGTGAGGGAATTAAATATGCAAAAAGCATAACATTTTCACTTATTGATAAAAATACAGCGTTAGAAGCTGGCAAAAATCCATTGGATAATGGTAAAATTTGCGTAAACAAATCGAATAATGACTATGCTAAATATTATGATTATGATAAAATTAATAAATTGCTGGATATAAGATTCAGAAAATCGCAGGATGATATAGTGGTATCTAAAGAAGGGAATACAAAGAAATTAAAAAAAGAATTAGTAGACCAGAAAGTGCCATCAGCATACAGAGAAAAAGTGCTTCTAGTATGTGATAAGAATCATGTGTTATGGGCATGCGGTGTAAGAAGATGTGAGAGCTTTTTAGTAGATTCTCAAACAAGCCGTGTGCTTAAGATATTGATTAATATGAAAGAGAGGAATTAAATATGGCAGATATGCATAAGATAAGTGTAATGATATCAGAGGATGAGCTTCAGGCAAAGATTGCTGAGCTTGGTGAAAGAATCAGCAGGGACTATGAGGGAAAGGAAGTAAAGCTTATATGTATACTTAAGGGAAGTATATTCTTTTGCTGTGAGCTTGCAAAAAGGATTACGGTTCCTGTAAAGATAGATTTTATGCAGACTTCAAGCTATGGAAGTGGAACAAAGTCAAGTGGAAATATAGTTATCAAGAAAGAACTTGATGAATCCATAGAGGGCGAGCACGTTATTGTAATTGAGGATATTATTGATTCTGGCAATACACTTTACAGACTTATGCCTATGTTAGAGGCACGTAACCCAGAGGATATATGTATATGTACACTTCTTGATAAGCCAGACAGAAGAGAGGTGGATATTGAAGTTAAGTATAATGGCTTCAATATTCCGGATGAATTCGTTGTTGGCTATGGTCTTGATTATGACCAGAGATATAGAAACCTTCCATTTATAGGAGTTGTACATCCTGAAGGAGAGGAATAAAGAATAAATGGTGTAAGCCATAGAATGCATAAGAATGGAGAGTTATAATGGATAATAAAAGAGGCATGCGATTCTCTGGAGTGGGAATCTATCTATTTATTGTAGTTATTGCAGCGATGTTTATTATGTATATATCGCGGATGAATTCAGGAACAAGCGATTATACTTATAGTGACTTTGTTAGTGATGTCAATAAAGGAAAAGTAGAAAGCGTAGTCATAAGACAGAATTCTGAGGTTCCGACAGGTGTGTTAGCTGTTAAAGTAAGCGGCGTACAGAATGTCAAAAATGTATATGTATCAGATGTCAACCAGGTGGAAGAAATATTATTAGACAAGGATATAGCATATACACTTAAGGATGTAACAAGACAAAGTGTTCTTCTTACATCAATACTTCCCTTCGGACTTAGTATTGTAGTTCTTATATTCTTTATGATGATGTTCACAAGACAGGCAGGCGGCGGTGGTGGCAACGCCAAGATGATGAACTTTGGAAAAAGCCGTGCACGCATGATAAGTGGTGAAGATAACAAGGTTACCTTTAAGGATGTAGCCGGACTTAATGAAGAAAAGGAAGAGCTTGAAGAAATAGTAGACTTCTTAAAGGATCCTGTCAGATATACCTCGCTCGGTGCAAGAATACCTAAGGGTGTAATCTTAACAGGTGCTCCGGGTACAGGTAAAACACTTCTTGCAAAGGCAGTTGCAGGAGAAGCTAATGTGCCATTCTTTAGTATATCAGGTTCAGACTTTGTTGAAATGTTTGTTGGTGTCGGAGCAAGCAGAGTAAGGGATATGTTTGAGGAAGCCAAGAAGAATGCACCTTGTATTATATTTATAGATGAAATAGATGCAGTTGCAAGAAGAAGAGGAACAGGCATGGGCGGAGGCCACGATGAAAGAGAGCAGACACTTAACCAGATGCTTGTTGAGATGGATGGTTTTGGAGTTAATGAGGGAATCATCGTAATGGCGGCAACCAATAGAATAGATATACTTGATCCTGCAATATTACGACCAGGAAGATTCGATAGAAAGATAGTGGTTGGAAGACCTGATGTACAGGGAAGACTTGAGATATTACAGGTGCATGCAGCCAAAAAGCCACTTGGTGATGATGTAGATCTTGAGAAGCTGGCAAGAACTTCAGCAGGCTTTACAGGTGCAGACCTGGAAAATGTGCTGAATGAAGCAGCGATTGGTGCAGCCAGAAAGAAATCAAAGTATATAACCAATGCAGATGTAGAAGAAGCGTTTATAAAGATAGGAATAGGCGTTGAAAAGAAGAGCAAGATAATATCAGATAAAGAAAAGAGAATTACGGCCTACCATGAGTCTGGACACGCTATTTTATTCCATCTGCTTCCAGATGTCGGACCTGTTCATACAATCTCAATCATACCAACAGGCATGGGAGCAGCGGGATACACAATGCCGCTTCCTGAGCGTGATGAGATGTTTAACACAAAGGGAAAGATGCTTCAGAATATAATAGTAAGTCTTGGTGGACGTGTTGCAGAGGAGCTTGTATTTGATGATATAACAACAGGAGCATCACAGGATATAAAGCAGGCAACACAGACAGCACGCGATATGGTTACAAAGTATGGCTTTTCTGATAAGCTCGGACTTATTAACTATGATACAGATAGTGATGAAGTATTCATAGGCAGGGATCTTGCACATACAAGACCATATGGTGAGGATGTTGCAACACTCATAGATAAAGAGGTAAAGGATATAGTGGATGAGTGCTATGCTAAAGCCAGAAAGCTTATATCTGAGAATATGGACGTATTAAAGAAGAGCTCAGAGCTTCTGCTTGAGAAGGAAAAAATAACAAGAGAAGAGTTTGAGGCATTATTTGCTGATACAATAACAGCCTAGTTAATCAATAATATTGGGATTGTATTTCTATGAAAACAAACGATATGCAATATGCACAAAAATATAACAATATTTTTGTAAGGTTTGTGAACACTTATGGCGTATGGCATGATATTATAATTAATGTAAAAACCCCCAATACATTATATATTTTTTTGCTACACCCCATAATAAGTGAAATACCTTCTCCAAAAAGGACAGTCCCCCCAGACTGTCCTTTTTACTTGTATGGAAAGTCATGCAAAAGCTGTATGTAAATAAAAGAAATCTTAAGAAGTATATCTAACTGTTGAATAAATACTTATAATGATATAAAATTGTATATGATTAATGTCAAGGAGTAGATTCTATGATAATAAGCGCAGCAGTTGAGAATCTGTCATCGTGGGAAAAAAAGCTACTGTATATGTGTAATGCAAGACCAACTATTAACACCAGAGCTTTATTTTCAGATGTAACAGAGGATTACAGAAGTCCGGCAGAGCCTATGCCGGGAGATACAGTAAAGATAAGGCTGAGAACGGGACGTTATAATGTAGACAAGGCTTATATATACGTCAATAATGTAGAATGTCCTATGACAAAAATCAAGGCAGCCGGTCTTTTTGATTACTATGAAGCAGATATTAAGGTTGGAGAAGAGAAGCTTTACTATTATTTTAAGGTGGAAACTGGAAAGGTTGTATGCTATTACAACCAGATAGGTGCCATAAAGGAATTAAATATATATTATAATTTTCAGATTATGCCGGGCTTTAAGACACCAGCCTGGGCAAAGGGTGCTGTTATGTACCAGATATATACAGACAGATTCTATGATGGAGATAAGTCGAATAATGTACTTGATAATGAGTACAGTTATATATCAGAGCATGTCTGTCAGGTGAAGGACTGGGATAAGTATCCGGCAACTATGGGTGTCAGGGAATTCTATGGTGGAGACCTTCAGGGAGTGCTTGATAAGCTGGATTATCTTAGTGAGTTAGGTGTTGAGGTAATATATTTTAATCCGCTGTTTGTTTCACCATCGAATCATAAGTATGATATACAGGATTATGATTATATAGATCCTCACTTTGGAATTATTAAGAAGGATGAGGGAGAGCTGTTACAGGAGGGTGACCAGAACAACACACACGCTACACGTTATATATGCAGGGTGACCAGCAGGGAGAATCTTGAAGCAAGTAACAGATTCTTTGCAGAGGTTGTTGAACAGATCCATAAAAGGGGAATGAAGGTTATAATAGATGGAGTATTTAACCATTGTGGTTCCTTTAATAAATGGATGGACAGGGAGCACATATACAGCTCTAGTGAAGATGTATACGAGCGTGGAGCATATGAGAGGTATGAGAGTCCATATCACAGCTTCTTTAAGTTCTATGGTAACCAATGGCCTGATAATGGCTCTTATGATGGCTGGTGGGGGCATGATACCCTTCCTAAGCTTAACTATGAAGAATCAGAGGAATTAGAGAATTATATACTTAACATAGGTAGAAAATGGGTTTCTGAGCCATTCAATGTAGATGGCTGGAGACTTGATGTTGCAGCAGATCTTGGATACAGCAGGGAATATAACCATGAGTTCTGGAAGAAGTTCAGAAGAGCGGTTAAGGAGGCTAATCCGGAGGCTGTTATTCTTGCGGAGAATTATGGTGATTCCTATGACTGGTTACAGGGTGATGAATGGGATACTATAATGAACTATGATGCTTTTATGGAACCGGTAACCTGGTTTTTAACCGGCATGGAAAAGCATAGTGATGAGCTGCGTTTAGATTCACTTGGAAACCCGGATTATTTCTTTGGTGCAATGCATCATAATATGGCAAGAATGGGTGGACAGAGCTTTTCTATATCAATGAATGAGTTATCTAACCATGACCATTCAAGATTCCTTACAAGAACTAATCACGTTGTTGGAAGGGTGGCAGAGTTAGGACCTGAGGCAGCCAATAACAATGTTAATAAAGCGGTGTTTAGGGAGGCAGTTGTCATACAGATGACCTGGCCTGGGGCACCAACTATATATTATGGAGACGAAGCAGGGGTATGTGGTTTCACAGATCCTGATAATAGAAGAACATATCCATGGGGGCATGAAGATAAGGAGCTTATACAGTTCCATAAGGATATTATCAGAATGCACAAGGAGAATGAGGTACTAAGAACAGGCTCATATAAGCAGTTATATTCAAGGCATAATGTTATTGCATATGGTAGATTTACTATGGAGGATGCAGTAATTGTAGTTGTGAATAACGGAGATGATGAGACAAGAGTTAAGGTACCAGTATGGGAAACAGGACTTGGTATGGATGCAGATGTTGAACAGATAATGGTTACATTTGATGGCGGATACACTATAGACAGACAGGGCTATAGATTAAAGGATGGCAATCTGGATATAGGACTAAGAAAAACATCAGCAGTAGTATTAAGAAAGCTAAGATGGTGAAATATAGAGTAATATATTTAGCCTGTTATTATCATGATTAAGAAATGGAGTTAGATATGTCAGCAGATAATAATGATGGAAAGAAGATACAGCTTAACAGAAAGCTGAGATTGTGGAATAAGTATAAGAATCCGATAATAGGAGCTGTGTCAGCTATAATAGTTATTGTTATAGCTGTAGTAGTATTAAGGGCTTGCAGTATTGGAAGAACAGATGACAATGCGGCTTCTACGAAAGCAGACAGGAATAACAGCACAACTACTGCTATGAATGTGACAGAAGAACAGACATCATCTGGCGTGGCAGAAGCTACAACAGCAGCTACCACAGAAGCCACAACACAGGCTGCACAGCCAGCTACAACACAGGCGGCTGCAACAGGAAGTGTGGTTAAGATAAATGATAAGGCGGTAGAAGAGGAATATACATCAAAGGATGCATATTCTGATGCTGTATTATTCGGAGATATGATTATAGCGGGTATAGAGGACTATGCATATCTTGGTTCAAGCAGTATCGTATCAGATAATAATCTTACTACAGATAAAGCACTTAATTATGTATCAGACGTTAAGGATAGAAATCCATCAAAGGTGTATGTGCTTGTGGGACTGAATGATCTTAACTATGGAACAAGAAGCGGTGAGGACGTAGCAGAAAGAATAGGAACAATAGTTTCTTCGCTTAAAGAACAGATACCTTCGGCTAAGATATATGTTGTATCTTTATTACCTGTAACAGAGAGCTTTGAAGCTAAATCATCAGTTAAGATAAAGCAGACAGATATAGATGCTGCTAATAAGAAGCTTTCAGAGGAAGCTTTGGCTATGGGTATGACATTTATTGATATTGCAGATTCTTTCAAGGATGGAACGGGATATCTTGATACAGAATTCTCGTCAGGTGGATATAATCTTAATCATAATTATTATCCATTCTTCCTTAATAAGTTGGCAGGAGCGACCAGATAATGAAATTCTATGTTATGACACTTTTTCCACAGATGATTCTGGATGGACTTAATACAAGTATTACAGGAAGAGCTATAGAAGCTGGGACTTTGTCTGTTGAAGCAGTAGATATAAGAGATTTCTCAAAGAACAAGCATATGAAGGTGGACGATTACCCATATGGCGGCGGGGCTGGAATGGTTATGCAGGCAGAACCGGTATGTGATGCCTATGAGAGTATAGCAGCAGGATGTGCTAAAAGACCAAGAGTTGTATATATGACACCACAGGGACATACCTTTAACCAGAGAATGGCAGAAGAATTCTCTAAGGAAGAAGAGCTTGTTATACTGTGTGGACATTATGAAGGAATAGATGAAAGAGCGCTTGAGCTGATAGTTACGGATTATGTATCTATTGGTGATTATGTCCTTACAGGAGGCGAGCTTGCCGCAATGGTTGTTATCGACTCAGTATCAAGGCTTGTTCCCGGAGTGCTTAACAATGAGGAGTCAGCACAGACAGAAAGCTTTGCAGATAATCTGCTGGAATATCCACAGTATACAAGACCGGCTGAATATAAGGGCTTAAAGGTTCCAGAGGTGCTTCTTTCGGGACACCACGCCAATATAGAGCAATGGCGTTATGAGAAGTCATTGGAAAGAACTAAGAAATACCGTCCGGATCTGTATGAAAAGCATATGTCAGATAAGCATATGTCAGATAAGCAGCAATAACTGTAAATGTGAGAATAAGACTATAAATATGTAAATCAGCCTGTAAATATAAGAATGAGTCTATAAAACGGATAACAGGTTATGTTACAAAAGACCAGTCTGTAGCTGCCAGGACAGAGGGCAGCTACAGGCATTTTTTCGAACATTTTTCATAAATACAGGTTGACGTATGTTGTGCAGGTATGATAATATATACAAGTCTTTGGTGGTAGTATTTACCGCTACGGATGATAGTGATATGAGATTAATATGACCACCATAATTAATGCGATGATCACAGTAAGCCTAGATAGCTCAGTCGGTAGAGCAGAGGACTGAAAATCCTCGTGTCACTGGTTCGATTCCGGTTCTAGGCATTTTATATATGGATATTACATTATGCGGGTGTAGTTCAATGGTAGAACACTAGCCTTCCAAGCTAGATACGTGGGTTCGATTCCCATCACCCGCTTTGTGTGTTCGTAGCTCAGCTGGATAGAGCAACGGCCTTCTAAGCCGTGGGTCGAGGGTTCGAATCCCCCCGGGCACACTTTTTTTTATGAGTCATGGCCAGTAGCTTATGACTTTTGCATTATGGTGGGTATAGCACAGCTGGTCAGCGCGTCAGATTGTGGCTCTGAAGGTCCAGGGTTCGAATCCCTGTACCCACCCTTTTTTTATTTCTTGGGCTATCGCCAAGCGGTAAGGCACAGGGTTTTGATCCCTGCATCACGCTGGTTCGAATCCAGCTAGCCCAGCTGGATTGACGATAGAATCCGTTGCTTATGTACCGTTAAGGTTTATGTATGGGCTCATAGCTCAGTTGGTAGAGCACTAGACTTTTAATCTAGGTGTCCCGGGT
>ERZ1026776.1740-NODE-1740-length-11669-cov-76.891166_pt1 | contig 11669 bp, 7 predicted proteins | sample MGYA00380125_ERZ1026776 | MGnify/ENA primary metagenome ERZ1026776 (study PRJEB33269, sample SAMEA4719761) | human gut metagenome | biome: human-associated habitat; feature: organic feature; material: feces | place: Cameroon | collected 2013-10 ... | reverse complement strand
TATTATAATAACAAGGATTTTTCAAGGTTTTTCGAAGAAAAATGTGTATTTTTGCCGAATAGAACAAATAAAAAATAGATAAAGATGAAAATTGCTTTGATCGGCTACGGAAAAATGGGACACATGATCGAGGAGATCGCCCTGCAGCGTGGCCACGAAATCGTTTGTAAGATTGACGTGAATAACCCTCAAGACATCGACAGCCCGGAGTTCTGCTCTGCCGATGTTGCCATTGAGTTTACCAACCCTACTGCCGCTTACGGCAACTATCTGAAGGCTTTCTCTCACAACGTGAAGGTGGTTTCAGGTTCTACAGGTTGGATGAAAGACCATAAGGAAGACGTGGAGAAACTCTGCGCCGACGGTAAGCAGACCCTCTTCTGGGCCTCTAACTTCAGCATCGGTGTGGCTATCTTCTCTGCCGTAAACCGCTATCTGGCTAAAATCATGAACGGTTTCCCACAGTACTCAGTATGCATGCAGGAAACCCACCACGTGCACAAGCTCGATGCGCCATCAGGTACAGCCATCACTCTTGCCGAGGAAATCATCGACAACATCGACCGTAAGAAGGACTGGAAGCGTGGCGTAACCTACTGGACAGAGGATGGCCATCACGATGAGGGCGATGCAAACATCACCGATGAGGATTTGGTCATCAACTGCGTACGCGATGGTGAGGTTCCAGGAATCCACGCCGTGATGTACGACAGCGATGCTGATATGATTACCATTGAGCACAGTGCCCACTCACGCAAGGGTTTCGCCCTGGGAGCCGTTCTCGCAGCTGAGTTCACAGCCAACCATTCCGGCTTGCTCACCACATCAGATTTATTTAAGTTCTAAGCAGAAGTTATGATAGATAAGCAGAAACAAAAACTCAATATGAAGGTACAGTGGGCGAAGTTCGCAGTGGTTCTCGCCCTCTATCTCCTCTTTCTGGTTTGGGTAGAAAGCTGGCTGGGACTCATCGTGGTTCCGTTCATCTTCGATGTTTACATCACCAAGAAGATTCACTGGCAGTGGTGGAAGGATGAGGAAGGTCCTATCCGTTTCATCATGAGCTGGGTAGATGCGCTCGTGTTCGCGCTCGTAGCGGTTTATTTCATCAACCTCTTCTTCTTCCAGAACTATGTGATTCCATCTTCCTCTCTCGAAAAGAGTCTCCTCACGGGCGACTATCTCTTCGTGAGCAAGGTAAGCTATGGTCCTCGCATTCCTGAAACTCCGCTCACCATGCCTCTGACCCAGCACACCCTGCCGCTGGTCAACGTGAAGAGCTACGTGGAGTGGCCTCACTGGGATTACCGCCGCGTGAAGGGATTGGGCAACGTGAAGCTCAACGACATCGTGGTGTTCAACTATCCTGCAGGCGATACGCTCGTCAATGAGGAGCGCTATCAGGCGAATGATTACTATCAGATGGTTTACAGCATCGGCGACCAGCTGATGCAGCAGAACGGACAGGAAAAGGATGTGCGCGCGATGAACCCATTGCAGCAGCGCCACTATTTTGAGCAGGTTTATGCTACTGGCCGCAACTACATCAGCAGCATGCCGGGCGAATATGGCGACATCATCAGCCGTCCTACCGACCGCCGCGAGAACTATGTGAAGCGCTGCGTGGGCTTGCCTGGTCAGACCCTGCAGATCAAGAACCGCATCGTTTATCTGAACGGAAAGGCAAACAAGGAGCCTGATAACGTGCAGTATACTTATAAGATGAAGCTCAAGGGCGAGTTCCCTATCGACCTTGCCGATGAACTGGGAATCACCAACGAAGACCTGCTGATGTATAATCAGAGTGGCGTGATTCCACTCACCAAGAAGGCTTACATGGCGCTGAAGGCGAACAGAAACCTCGTAGAGAGCATCTCTATCAATACAGATGCAACCTATGGCGACCTCTATCCGCTCAACGCCTATACCGGCTGGACAAGAGATAATTACGGTCCGGTTTGGATTCCGAAGAAGGGCGAGAGCATCGCTCTTACGCTGAAGAACCTGCCTGTTTACGAGCGCTGCATCAAGGTTTACGAACACAACGACCTGAAGGTAGACAACGCTGGCCGCATCTTCATCAACGGCAAGCAGGCGAAGAGTTACACCTTCAAGCTCGACTATTACTGGATGATGGGCGACAACCGCCACAACTCAGCCGACAGCCGCTACTGGGGTTTCGTGCCTGAGGATCACATCGTGGGCAAGCCTATCTTCATCTGGTGGAGCCACAGCCCAGATCATCCGGGCTTCTCAGGCATCCGTTGGAACCGCCTCTTCACTTTCGTAGACAATATTAAGTAAGAAAAAGAAATAAGAATTGAAGACTGCCGTCAAATTCCTAATAGCATTGGTGTTGTCGCTGCTCCTGGCTTGGGCAGTGCGCACCTATGTTTTCACTATCTTCTCGGTGCCTCAGGGTGGGCTTCCGCCCCAACTGAAGGCTGGCAACCGGGTGATAGTGAACAGGATTGACTGCGAAAATTTCGGGCGTGGCGATGTGGTTGTTTTCACCGATACGGTGGTTTGCCAGCCCAAGAACCAGCGCCGCAAGCGCATCTTAGAGTCTCATTTCATAGGCAGGATAGAGAAGCTTCCTGGCGATACGCTGCGCATCGACACCGTGCAGTTCGTCATCCCAACCGTATGCTGCAAGCGCTGCGGCTGCAAGGATTGCCGCTTCTATCTCTTGAAGACGCCAACCGGCCAGCAGCTCGTTCATAAGCACCAGATGATAGGCAAAGCCCATAAGCTGTTTTAAACATTGAACTTTGAACATTGAACTTTGAACTTTATGATTAGCAATAAGTTGCTTGAGTGGCAGCATATCATAAAGTTTCCAGTTCCCAGTTCCAAGTTCCCAGTTCAAAGTTTCCAGTTCCAAGTTCCCAGTTCCAAGTAATCATAAAGTTCAAAGTTCAAATCTCAAAGTTCAAAGTAAATTGAAAGCCCTTCTTTCTTCCACATATTTCGGCCCCATCCAGTGGTATCAGAAGCTGAACCGCTACGATGAATGCCTGATAGAGCGCCACGAGAGCTTTATCAAGCAAACCTATCGCAACCGTATGATCATCCCGACCACCAACGGCCCTCTCTCGCTCACCATCCCCACCAATCACAACACATCGCTGGCGATGAAAGACATCCGCATCTCCGACCACGCCAACTGGCGCCACGTCCACTGGAATGCGCTTCTCTCCGCCTATGGCGAGAGCCCTTTCTTCGAGTATTACCAGGACGACATCCGCCCCTTCTACGAGAAGAAATACGAGTTCCTCTTCGATTTCAACATGGAGATAACCGAGAAGATGATAGAACTCCTCGACATCCGTCCCAAGATTTCAATCACGGAGGAGTACGTTTTAAGTGAAGAACGAAGAGTGAAGAGTGAAGAAACAACGTTCGGCGACCGAAGGGAAAGCCAATTCAACAGCTTTGCTAATCATAAAGTTCAAAGTTCAAATCTCAAAGTTCAAAGTATAGATGATTTCCGCGATGCGATTCGCCCCAAGAAACCCCTCCCAGACCCCGAATTCGAGTCGAAGCGTTATTACCAAGTTTACGAGCAAAAATACGCTTTTCAGCCCAATATGAGCATCCTAGACCTCCTTTTTAATGAAGGCAATGAGGCGATATTCTACCTATAAATAATAAGGTAGAGTATCGCCCCATTTCTTATTCTAATCTCATGAAGTATGCAAAAATGAGCTGTTAACTGTTAACCTGTTAACCCAATTCAAAACTTCTTCGGCAGTTCATTTCTTTATTTCAGAACGTATCCCGTTCCTCTTCCGCTCCCCACTTTCTCAATTTCCTCCGCAACGAGCATTTCCTTGAGCGTGCGCTCAATGGTGCTGATGCTGATGTCAGGGCAGAGGTTGGCGATGTCTGCCTTGGTGATTTTTCCCAACTTCTTGTGGAAGACGGCCTTGATGCGCTCAGCTTTCGAAAGCGTTTTGCCGTGCAGATGTTCCACCCTGTCCTGAAATTCCTGGTAAGCCTTGATGAATATCCCCAGATAGTAGCTTACGAATGGAAGATAAGAGTTCTGGCTGTCGTGCCAATCGATGGAACTTGATTTCAGGGCATCGTAGTAGGTCTCCTTCGATTTCTCTATGAGCATCTCGATGCTGATATATTTGCCCACGATGTACCCGCTGCGATAAAGCAGAAGAAGGGTAAGAAGACGGCTCATCCTGCCATTGCCATCGTTGAAAGGATGGATTGAGAGAAAGTCGAGCACGAACATCGGAATAAGCAAGAGTGCATCATGTTTGCCTTCATCTATTGCCTCGTCGAATGCACAGCAGAGGTCTTCCATTGCTTCGGGTGTTTGGAAGGCTGGCATCGGAGTGAACCTGATGTGCTCCTTCCCTTCGCTGTCGGTCTCAGCGATGATGTTGTCGGTGTTCTTGAATCGTCCTCCAATCTCCTTCCCGCCGTAAGAATAGAGGTCTCGGTGCAGTTGGAGAATGTTGTTGGGGCGAATAGGAATGTACTCATAGTTCTCGTGTATGGTGGTCAGTACTTCCCGGTAGCCTGCAATCTCCTCTTCCGAGCGGCTTCGCGGCTCGGCTTTCTCCATGACGAGTGCATGGATGCGCTCATCTGAGGTGTAGATTCCCTCAATGCGGTTGGAAGAGCGGGTACTCTGTATCTTAGCGATATTGAGCAAGGCTGAGAGGGTGTCGGCTTTTGCCGATACGTAAAGGTCTTGCTTGCCCTTGTATTCGTGCAAGATAGCGAGCTGTCTCACGATGGATGGCGTGAGCAGCTGCTCGGGTGTATTTTTGTAGTCGAATTGATGCATAGTCTTTTGTTTATTTGTTCTGCTGCAAATTTACAAAGAATATTCCAATTATCTGCCTAAAAACAAAATTATCTGCATCATTTTACGCTTAAATGATGCAGATAAAATAAAAATGAGGTAGAAAAAGGAAAAAATATTCATATTTTAAGCGTAAAATTTCGGATTTTTGTGTATCTTTGCATTGAGCACATTTAAGCTTGCACCGATAAGAGGGCAGTTTTTACTTATCAGAAAGTAATTCTGTCCAACTAGTGTGGGCAGTATGTGTTTGCGACATAATGGAAAAGCGTTTACTAGACGCTCTGAACTTGACTCTTAGGAACTTCGCAAACTCCAAATCTTGTCAAAGACAGTGCAACGGTAGATGCTCTCGGGATGTGTTTATCCACATTCCTTACTATGGGTATGGCATATTGCGTATAGCGAGATGTCAAATATCTGTATAGGGGATAGTATATTCATATCGGCGTGGGCTTCGACGTTGTTCGTTTCGACAAGATGGGCAATGCGAAGGCCTCTAAGAGTGGGACGGACAACTGGTAAGGTTCCCACGCTTTTTTGTTTTGGCGGAGCAAGGATAATCATTTAATTTCTAGTGAAGGGGACGTTGCTAGGTAATTCAAAAAGCTAATTATGAAACATTTTTTTATTCTAATGTTGCTTCTGCTTGGCTGTTATAATTCATTCGCTTTTGAATATGAGGGCGTGTATTATCGGGAGTCTGATGGTGGCGCTATTGTATCAAAACCGGAAACTGGTGGAACTTATTCTGGTGAAATCGTTATTCCTGAAGAGGTAGTGTGTAAAGAATATGCTTATGAACCAAGTGTAACCTATCACGTTGTGGGGATTGACGAGAATGCATTTGAAGAAAGTTATGGACTTACAAAAATAACGATAAATGCGCCTATCAAAGATTTGAAAATAAATAAATGCTATGCGCAAGAAATAGTTCTTCCACAACTGAAGTCCATTGAGTTGGAAAATGCTTATATCTCGACTTTGGATATTCCAAGTACTGCTGATGATGTCAAGCTTTATGGATGTCCTTCATTGTATACACTGGTAGTCCCAGGTACCGTTTCACATTTAGGATTATCAAATTGTAGCGTATTGGGAGACCTAGTAATACAGGAAAGCAAGGAGAAGTTATACTTAGGTATTAGTGATGATACGCCGGTAACCGATTTAACAATAAGTCGTGTTGTTAACGATAATAATGATTACTTAAGTTCCTTACAAAATCTTGTAAATTTGCACCTTGGTGACAATATAACACATTTACCATCTTTGGATGGTAAAACTAAGTTGAAAACAGTAGAAGGCAATGGTATAACAATTATTGAAAGAGAAACTTTTAATGGAACTACATCGCTAAAAACTGTGTCTTTTCCCAATTTGAAGACTATACGAGATTGGGCGTTTAAGGATTCTGGTATTAAAAGCATAGAGCTTCCTAATACTCTTGATAGTATAGGTAGTAGTGCATTTTGTGGTGCGAAATTGACAAATATTGTTTTGCCTAGTTCATTGAAAAATGTTGGGGAAAATGCTTTTGAGAATTGTGAAGATTTGACTTCTTTGACCATAAAAGGGAATACCTCGTTTGAAAGAAATGTTTTTGAAAATTGTTCCTCTCTTTCATCGGTGTCCCTCCCCAATGATTTAGAATCTTTGGGTGAGGAAATGTTTTGCGGTTGTTCCAGTCTTGTGGAGATTAGTCTTCCTCACGACCTGAAGGTAATACCTAAGTCGGCTTTTCGAAACTGCAAGGCATTGCAAAGGGCTTATTTTAACGGAAATGTAGAGGCGATTGAAGATCATGCTTTTGAGGGTTGCTCGAATTTACAAAGTTTGACGCTGCCAACTCCTTTGAAAAGTATTGGAATACATGCTTTTGATGATTGTGAAAGCATGGCAGAATTGGTACTCCCTAACTCTTTGGAATATGTGGGAGGTGGAGCCTTTTGCGGGGTTAATCTTACAAAATTGACTTTTTCTGGTAGCCTTAAGGAATGGTTGGGCATTAATTTTGACTATCTGATAATAGACCATGATAGCCCTGAAGATGCGGGAACTGGTTATCCTACTGATACGAATCCGATTACCCATGCTCAAAAATTCTATATAGGAGCAGGACTTGTTACGGACTTGGAGATACCTGCTAATGTAAATACTGTTAACGCATGGTCTTTCACAGGGTATAGAGGATTGAAAACAGTAACGATTCCTTCTTGGGTAAAGCGCATAGGCGAAGGCGCTTTTCTTGGATGTTTGCTTGATAAAGTAACGATACAGGCAGAGAATCTGCAAATCGACAAATATGGATTTTATGTGAGCGGCTGGATCCAAGAGGAGGGAATCCATAATGTTGTAATCTCTAAAAATTTAAAGCAGGTTACAGGTGAGGGTGATGTTCCTACGGCAAATGCGATAGATTATGATGGCACAATAGAAGAGTGGCTTAATATCAAGTTCAATTTGAAGAAAGAAATGTTTGCCATAGACGGACAGGGCATTTTGCGAATCAATGGAGAACAAGTGAATGAGATAATTATTCCGGAAGATATGACAGAGATACATGACTACCAGTTTGCAGGTATGGCTCTTTCTACAGTGTACGTACCCAAGTCTTTAAAACGAATTGGTAAATATGCATTCGCTTGGTGCCATGACTTGGAAAGGGTACAATACTCATCTGTAAAAACGCCTGCAAGTGCTAAGAAATGTCAGTCAAAGGCAGCTGTTCGCCAATTCATCACTATCGGCGATTGCGCTTTCTTAATGAATAAAAAACTTACGGATATAAGTTTTGCAGAAGTTGTTGACTCTATTGGAAATAGAGCCTTCTATTCAACTGCATGGTTGGATAAACAACCAGATGGCATGGTTATCATCGGAAAGAGTCTCTATGAATACAAGGGAGAAACTCCTGCTTCTGTCGCAATACCAGAGGGCATAATTTGTGTTTGTTCAGAGGCTTTTAAGGGACAGAGCAAACTGACGGATGTTACTTTCCCTGAAAGTTTAGAATACATCTCAGATAGCGCATTTGAAGGTTGCACAGGAATAACATCCGTCGAATTTCCTGAAAAACTTCAAAGCATTGGAGATTATGCTTTCAGCCAGACAGGTTTGACGCAGATAAATATATCTAGTAATGTAATGCGAATCAAAGGCGATGGTACATTCAGCAAGACTCCAATAAAGAGCGTTATACTTGAAGATGGAGAAAACGAGTTAGATATTAATTGGGGTATGTTTGGCAGTGCGGAAATAGCTTATATAGGTCGTCCAGGTTTCTTTGCCTTTAGTGGTTCCAGATTAAAGGAAGTAACTTTGGGTAAAACCGTGAAAGAGATTCCGCTCGACTTTGTTTGTTGTCATTACATTGAGAAATTTACCATCCTGTCGTCAATTCCACCAGTTGTTGGCAGGGAAGGTCATGACTATTTCTCAGAAGACACCTACGACAATTGTAAACTGATTGTTCCTAAGGAAAGTTTGGAGGCGTATAAGACAGCTCCGATTTGGAAATATTTTGCCAATGTAGAAGAAAGTGAAGTTTCTGGTATTAAGAATGTCTTGACTAGCAAGGATTCTAAATCTTTAACATATGGTATTAATGGCTGCATAGCTACTAGTAACGGCATTATCATCGAGAAAAAATCCGATGGCTCCGTTCGTAAGTATGTGAGAAAATAATAAGCCTGATATGATAATGCCTGCTAGAGAGAGAAATTTGCTCTAGCAGGCATTTTTAGTTTCTTTTATTCGAAAAGCTTTCTGAGATCCATGCTGAGGAACAGCTCTGGCTGAATGCCATTCTCGCCCACAACTATGGTGGCTAGCGGATTGAAGAGTTTGTGGAAGCGTTCCATGCCGGTTGTCTTGGTTTCGCCATTGCTCTTCACCTCTATGGCGACAATCTTCTGGTTCTTCTTGAGAACGAAATCAACCTCATCATTGCCTTCGCGCCAATAATAAACCTCGAAACGATGAACGAAGGCTTCGCTGATGATATAAGCTCCTATGGCTGATTCGAAAATCTGTCCCCATCGCTTGCTGTCAGTTACGGCTTCCTTAAACGACAATCCGCTCAGAACGCTTAGCAGGGCATTGTTGTAAACCTGATATTTCGGGATGCTGGCACGTTTGCGGGCCATATCTACAGAATATTTCTGAAGTCCTGTTACAAGTCCGCTGTCGCCTAGCAGGTTCAGATATCCAGCCAACGTCACCGTGTTGCCTGCATCCTGCAGGGCTCCCAGCATCTTGGTGAGCGAGAGTATCTTGCCCGAATAAGCTACGCTCAACTCAAATGTCTGGCGCAGCAGGGCAGGTTTGCTGATAGGCGAATCCATCAGGATGTCTTTGTTGATGGTAGCATCGATGATGGCCCCGTTTACGTAGTTCGCCCATCTTTCTTCGTCCTCTATGAGCTGTGCGGCACCCGGATAGCCACCATAATATATATACTGTTCGAGCGACATGTTGAAGGCTTCTCTCATTTCCGGATAGCTCCAGTGGCTCATCCTGATTTCCTCGTATCTTCCCATGAGCGATTCTGCCAGACCTTTCTCCAGCAAAACTCTTGAAGAACCGAGCAGTACTACTTTGAGGTTGATATGGTTGAGCGAGTCTGCATCCCATTCTTTCTTTACATATTCGCTCCAGTTTTTCAGTTTCTGCACCTCATCAATCACCAGAATCATTTCTTCCAGCTGTTGCGCGCGCATCTGCAATCGGGCATTTGCCCAACATTCACTTATCCATTTTGGTGATGTGCTGGGGATGGTGTCGGCAGAATAGAGAAGATAGGGCTTCCCGAGGTCGTCGAGTACCTGCTTTACGACGGTAGATTTGCCTATCTGTCGGGGGCCCATCACTACCTGGATGAACATTCTGTGCTCTTCCAGTCGCTTGATAATCGTGTGGTAAATGCTTCTTTTATACATAATTCCGGTCTCCTTTCTGATGTTATAATTGTTGTCTTTGCTTTATTTTTTCTTTTTGTAATCAATTTACTCAGTGCATTGAGTAATTTTACTCAGTCGGTTGAGTAAATTCTACTTTCGGTATTGAAAGATGCTGCAAAGATAGGAAATATTCTGCATAAATAGCGGTTTTAAAGCTTTAATAATCTTAAATCATCTGTTTTTTCTTCTTTTTTATCCTGTTGTTGAGCCGGATTTACTCAGTGCATTGAGTAAAATTACTCAGTCTGCTGAGTAAAAACGCTTAATGGAGGGTGAAAAAACATCATTTATTAAAAGCCTCGCCATTCTTTAGTTAACAAAACTTACTCATAGTTTTCTGCCCCGAAACTCATAGTTTTCCGCTCTAAAAAGCCTTTTTTCTGCCTCGCGATGCATTATTTTTTCCATCGCGACGCATTCCTTGTTCCATCGCGACGCAATATTTCTTCCGTCGCGATGCATGATCCATCCCCTCGTGAGGCGTCATTTAGCCTCTTTTTAGCCATCATTTAAGCCTCGCATCAGTCATCATTTATGCCTCTTGCCAGTCATCATATAAGCCCGTAAAACGGGCTCTAGCAGGGCTTTGGGGCTTTTTCTCCGCTCAGGCTCAGCCAGCCATCTTTAGCAAGCATCGGGAGAGAGAATGTTCTGATGGGAGAGAGGCGTTCCGAGAGGAAAGGTTAACAGGTTAACAGTTAACACCCCAAAAATGCATACTTCCATCCACACACTTATATAAAAATAAGTATATATATATTATTATATAATAAGGTACGCGAGGGGGACTATGCAAAAAACGGCTGTTAACTGTTAACCCTGTTAACCCCCAACAACAAAGTTAATAGTTTATAGTTAATAGTTGATAGGGCTTAGCCGTTCGCAAGATTGCTATAAACTATCACCTATAAACTAACTTCAGTTTAAAACACCCTCTTCTCCGAACCCTCTTTTAGGAAATTTAAACAAGAATGCTTGGTGGTTTCACCGAAAAACCTTATTTTTGTAACCTGACTGCAAACAAACGTAAAAACAATAATAACAACATAAAATGAAGAATCTCACATTCCATATCGTAGGACTCACCCATAATGACGTGAAAGGCCATGAGGTAGAGTATGCTAAAGAAGCAGAGGGAAGAACCATCTGCCTCGTACCCGATGACGCCAACACCTTCGACATGCTGGCGGTGAAAGCTTATGACAAACAGCAGCTCATAGGCTATGTTTCAGCCCTGGAAGGCGAGGACGTACGCGCCCTCATCATCGCACGTAAGGAGCGGAATCTGCGCACCCGCTGCATTGGCAGCAACAGCAAGAATGAGGGCGATAAGGCTGGATTGCAGCTCATGGTAAGGGTGCTCTCTGATGTTTCTGATGAGGAGATGGAGCAGGCGCGCCGCGAAATATACGATGATAAGATTTATGATGACTGGCAATATTCCGGTCCTGTGCTGCCCATCGAACAGCTCACCCGATTCAGCGACTGCACCATGATGCTCGAAGGTGTCATCAACAGCATCATCCGCCTCAAGAAATCGCTATCTGAAGGCTCTTCGGATAAAACCTCTTCTGAGTCAGAGAACAGTTCTCTTGATGCAGAAACTGAGGCGATGCTGCGCGAGGAACTTGCCGACTGCCTTTCTGAGGCAAGGGAGCGCCTCGGCAGTTTCCTCGAAATCCAGCGCAGCGATTATTCCCGCGAAATGACGCAGGCCAGGAACCGCATCCTCCATAAGCTGGAGCAGATAGATGATGATGAGCTGCAGCGCCTCCGAGCCGTTCTGCTTACTGAGATGGGATTCATCACCAGTTCGGCTTACCGCGAGCGTGCAGCCTATTCTTTCTTCGTAGAGGCCCCGAATGCCATCAAGAAGAAGC
>ERZ1026776.1738-NODE-1738-length-11677-cov-7.442781_pt1 | contig 11677 bp, 9 predicted proteins | sample MGYA00380125_ERZ1026776 | MGnify/ENA primary metagenome ERZ1026776 (study PRJEB33269, sample SAMEA4719761) | human gut metagenome | biome: human-associated habitat; feature: organic feature; material: feces | place: Cameroon | collected 2013-10 ... | reverse complement strand
GCATGACACTTTTGCGTCGGGAGACTCCTGCTTTTGCGCAGCAAAAGTGGTCCCGATGGTACTCTCTATCATTACGGTCTATGTGAATTGGCTCAGCGACAAGCGGTATTACTGCGTAAGGATAAACCTTCAGATAGGGCCATTAAGTCGTACAGAGCAAAAGTCGTTATGACCGCAGGCTGTATCGCGAAAAACAGGAAGTGCTTTATCAATCAGAAATTATAGATATAGGTATTGTTAATTTTAGGAATGTAAGTTAGTATTTTAGTGTAAAAAATTCTAGGTTGGCTGCTTAGCGAATGAGGGAGTTATTTTGGCAGGAGAACTGAAAATAGCAAATAACTCTGTTCTATGGCTAGCGTGATTGGTTAAGATAGTGTATAATATTAAGGTGTTTTATTGAAGATGGTGTATTATGCCCTTTGATATTAACAAGATTCGTGATTTGGATGGTGAGAAAAGTGAAAGTTACCAAAAAAGATATGGAAAATGTAGCAGTATTGTCTCGTTTGTCAATACCTGCTGACAAGGAAGAGCTTTATACCCAACAGCTTAGCGATGTGCTGGAGTATGTAGATAATCTCAGCGCTGTTCCTACTGATGATATTCAGCCAATGGCTCATGTATTGCCTGTAAGCAATGTATTCCGTGAAGATGTAGTCAAGGAATCCCTTAGCCGGGAGCTGGCTTTGTCCAATGCTCCTTTGAAGGACGATGGCTATTTCCGTGTGCCAAAGGTTTTGGAAGATTAATTAGGAGGGACAACTGTGAAATTGTTTGAACAACCTGCCCATGTCCTCCATGACATGCTGGTAAATAAAGAAATTACCTCTCTGGAGCTGACTCAGGCTGTATTGGCTAGAATCGACGAGGTAGAGGGTGATGTGCAGGCATATCTGACTATTACCCGTGAGGAGGCTTTGGCTCAGGCCAAGGCTGTAGATGAAAAAATTGCCAAGGGTGAGGAGATTGCTTTCTTGGAGGGTATTCCAGGCGCTATCAAGGATAATATCTGCACCAAGGGTATTAAGACTACCTGTGCATCTAAGATTCTCCAGAAATTTGTGCCACCATATGATGCTACTGTTATGCAGAAGCTGGAGGCCCAGAATCCTGTAGTTTTGGGTAAGACCAATCTGGATGAATTTGCTATGGGTGGTTCCACTGAGAACTCTGCTTACCATCCAACCTGCAATCCTTGGAATACTGATTGCGTACCTGGTGGTTCCTCTGGCGGCAGCGCAGCAGCTGTAGCAGCCGGTACTGCTGTATGGGCTTTGGGCTCTGATACTGGCGGATCTATTCGTCAGCCAGCTTCTTTCTGCGGTGTGGTAGGCATGAAGCCAACCTATGGCCGTGTTTCCCGCTATGGTCTGGTGGCTTATGCTTCCTCCTTGGATCAGATTGGGCCTATTACCAAGGATGTAACTGACTGTGCTCATATTCTTAATATTATTGCTGGCCGTGATGAAATGGATTCCACCAGCTTGGATGTTCAGGTGCCTGATTTTACCAAGGCTTTGGTTCAGGATGTTAAGGGCCTGAAAATCGGTTTGCCAAAGGAATACTTTGTCAAAGGTATGGATCCAGAGGTAGAAGCAGCAGTAAAGAATGGTGTTAAGGAACTGGAAAAGCTGGGAGCAGAGGTAGTGGAGATTTCCCTGCCAAATACCGATTATGCTATTTCTACCTATTATTTGATTGCACCAGCTGAGGCTGCTACTAATCTGGCTCGTTATGATGGCGTAAGCTATGGTGAGCGGGCTGAGGATGCGGCTGATTTGGTGGAGATGATGACCAAGACTCGTACCCAGTATCTGGGCGAGGAGGTAAAGCGCCGCATTATGATTGGTAACTATGCCCTTAGCGCTGGTTATTATGATGCTTATTATCTGAAGGCACTGAAGGTACGCCGTCTGGTGAAGGAAGATTATGATAAGGCCTTCAAGGATGTGGATGTTATTATCTGTCCTGCTGCTCCTTCTGTTGCCTATAAGATTGGGGAAAAGATTTCTAACCCATTGGAAATGTATTTGCAGGATGCCTGCACTGTACCTCTTAACCTGGCCGGCTTGCCTGGTATCAGCGTTCCTTGTGGTTACAACAAGGATAAGATGCCTATTGGTATGCAGATTATCGGCAAGGCACTGGATGAGGAAACTATCCTGAGAGTTGCCTATACATATGAGCAGAGCCAGTCCTACCATGAGGACAGAGCTCAGTTGGGAGGTAAATAAGTATGAGCTACGAAGCAGTCATTGGACTTGAAATACATAGTGAGCTAAAAACAAAAACTAAGATATTCTGTGGTTGCGCCACCTCCTTTGGTGCAGAACACAATACCCATGTATGTCCTGTATGTCTGGGCCTGCCTGGTGTATTGCCAGTTTTGAATAAAAGAGTATTGGAATTTGCTATCAAGGCTGGTTTGGCCCTGAATTGCAAAATCAATAATTTTTCCAAATTTGACCGTAAAAACTACTATTATCCAGATTTGCCAAAGAATTGGCAGACTTCCCAGTATGATTTGCCAATCTGCGAGCATGGTTATGTAGATATTGAAACCTCCAAGGGCAAGAAGCGGATTCGCATTACCCGCATTCATATGGAGGAGGATGCAGGCAAGCTGGTTCACTCCGGCAACACCATTAAGGATTCTGAAACCTCTAATGTAGATTACAATCGTACTGGTGTGCCTTTGATTGAGATTGTTTCTGAGCCTGATATGTCCACTCCAGAGGAAGCTCGTCTTTATATGGAGAAGGTAAAGTCTATTCTCCAGTATATTGATGTTTCCAACTGCAAAATGGAGGAAGGCAATCTCCGTGCAGATTTGAATGTTTCTCTTCGTCCAAAAGGCTCTGATGTGTTGGGCACTCGTACCGAGATGAAGAATATTAACTCCTTTAAGGCTGTTGAGGAAGCTTTGGAGTATGAGATTGAGCGTCAGGAAGAAGTTCTGGAGGATGGGGGTCGTATTATTCAGGAAACTCGTACCTGGGATCCTGATCGTGGTGTAACTCTTTCCATGCGCAGCAAGGAAAATGCCCATGACTATCGCTATATGCCAGAACCTGACTTGGTGCCTATTATTACCTCTGATGAGGAAATTGAGAAGTTCCGTGAGAGTCTGCCAGAGCTGCCTGATGCTCGTCAGGCCCGTTTGGAGTCTGAATATGGTCTTTCCAGCTATGATGCTGGTATTATTACCAGCTCCCGTCAGATGGCAGAGTATTTTGATGCTGTAGTAGCTGCTGGGGCTGATGCCAAGCTGGCTGCTAACTGGATTATGGGCGATCTGTCCAAGAATCTCAATGCTGAGGGCATTGGTATTGAGGAATCTCCTGTAGAGGCTCAGCGTTTGGGCGAAATGATAGGTCTGATTTCCAAGGGGACTATTTCCTCCAAGATTGCTAAGAAGGTATTTGAAGAAATGTGGAAGTGCCCTGACAGTCCTGAAAAGATTGTTAAGGATAAGGGTTTGGTACAGATTACTGACACCAAGGCTATTGAGGCTATTGTGGACAAGGTTATTGCCGATAATCCAAAGGCTGTTGAGGAGTACAAGGGCGGTAAGAAGAAGGCTATTGGCTCCCTGGTTGGTCAGGTTATGAAGCAGTCCAAGGGTAAGGCTAACCCTCAGATGGTTAACCAGCTTTTGGCTCAGAAACTGGATTAAGTATATAGTATTTACAATCCACAATTAATATAGTAAACTAGAGGTTACGTAAAAAGTTTGCTAATAATTACCTGTTTACACCTGTGCCTAGGCATGGGTGTTAATAGGCGGTTGGAGTCCGCCAGGGGACAGGTAGAGAAATAATGTATGAGAAGGAGAGTTGCTATGTCTGAAGAGGAGAGTGTGTTAGACAAACGCCAGGAATGGGATTTTATTGTTGCAGGCTGGCCTAGTGAAGTTCGCAAGGCAGATTTGCTACTCACCGAAATGGAAAAAGAGCTGGATGATATGCTGGAGGTGGCAATTCAGCAGACTGTTAGTCGTTGCAAGCGCTATAGTCAGGAGCATGACTATCCATTTACTACCTTTCCGCTGAATAAAAGCCTGATTTTTTTCAATCGTGCTGTAGAGGAATTGGCTGTGCGGGATGTGCCAGCTGAGGAAAAAGGCGATTTTCGTACCGCCCTTACAGAAAGATTCCTGAAATATTTGGATGAGATGTTTAACACCATGCGGTCAGATGACCAGCGCCTCAGATTGAAGCAGGTTACTGAGCCTGATAGATTTCCTGGAGATATTATAGGCATGGCGTTGATTCATCAGTCAGTACGATATTTGTCTAAATATTTGGCAGCTCAGAAGGAAATGAAGCGGTTGGACTATCTAGCAGCCAATCGTGGTACTATTATCGAGCTGCTGAACAAGCATGTAACCTTGCTGGATCTGGGCAAGGAAATTTGCTAGCAAGGTATTTTCTCAGATTGCCGGAACAGGGCGAATTGGAGAAAAAATAGAATCTGAGTAAGAGGTGTGTGTATGTCTGGTTTGCGTTTTTTGACAGCAGGTGAGTCTCACGGGCAGTGTCTTACTGCCATTGTAGAGGGGATTCCTGCAGGTTTGTCTGTAGATGTTGAGGCTATTAATGGTGATTTGGCTCGGCGGCAGCAGGGCTATGGCCGAGGTGGCCGCATGAAAATTGAAACTGACAAGGCTGAGGTTACCAGTGGAATTCGTTTTGGCGAAACTATGGGAGATCCCATCACTTTGCGGATTGTCAACAAGGACTGGCAGAACTGGACAGATCGGATGAGTGTTTTTGGCTCTGAATATGGAGACAAGGTAACAGCTGTCCGTCCAGGTCATGCAGATCTTACCGGTGTTTTGAAATACAATCGGGATGATGCCAGAGATATTCTGGAGCGGGCTAGCGCCAGAGAAACTGCTGCCAGAGTAGCAGTAGGTGGTTTGTGTAAGGAATTTCTGGCGGCCTGTGGTATTCAGGTAGTCAGCCATGTGGTAAAAATCGGCGGTGTAGCTGTAGATGAAGCTCACATTAATAGAGAAGAAATCGGCAGTGGCAGCTCTGAATTGAATTGCTATGATGCTGTAGCTGAGGAAGCTATGAAGCAGAGGATTCAGGAGGCTATGGCTCAGGGAGATACCCTTGGAGGTGTTTTTGAGGTTATTGTCCGTGGCGCACCTTTGGGGTTAGGCAGTCATATTCAGTGGGATCAGCGTTTGGATGGCAAGCTGGCTGCTGCCATGATGGCAATTCAGGCTATCAAGGGCGTGGAAATCGGTGCTGGCTTCCAATGTGGAGAGCTGCCAGGCAGTGAGATTCATGACGAAATGTTCCTGTCTCAGGAAGGACATGTTTATCGCAAAACCAATCGCGCAGGCGGTTTGGAGGGCGGCATGACCAACGGAGAGGAAATTGTGGTAAGAGCCTGCATGAAGCCTATTCCAACCTTGATGAAGCCTCTCCATTCTGTAGATATTGCTCAGGACAAGGAAGTGTTGGCCTGCAAGGAGCGCAGCGATGTCTGTGCTGTTTCTGCTGCCTCTGTGGTGGGAGAAGCCATGACGGCTATTGTTATGGCTCAGGCTGTGCTGGACAAATTTGGTGGCGATGCTATGTGTGATTTGTTGACCAATATGGAAAACTACAGAGCCAGGGTTCAGGGGTAATAGCATGAAAAACGTGGTTTTGATTGGTTTCATGGGTACAGGCAAATCCAGTTGCGGCCGAGCTATTGCTCAACAACTGGGGTATCGTCTGGTGGACTTGGACAAGGAAATTGAAACAAAATACAAAATGCCTATTTCTACCATGTTTAAGGTACATGGTGAGGACTGGTTCCGTCAGAAAGAAAAAGAAATGGTAGCTTATTGGGCTCACCAGAAGAATGTAGTAATTTCTACTGGCGGCGGCACTGTGAAAAATCCTGAAAACACTGCCTGCCTGAGAAAAAATGGGAAAATTATCTGTCTTCAGGCAGATATAGATACTCTAGTGGAGAGAACCTCCAGACAGGGAAGACGTCCCGTGTTGGATGCTAGGGCGGCTCAGCTAGGTGGCAATCGGAGAGCGGCTATTGCCTCTCTTTTGGAAGAGCGGCAGGAAATGTACAAAAACGCTGATTTGTATGTGGATACCGGCCGTTTAAGCCCTTTGCAGGTTGCAGCCAGAGTCAGCGAATTTATCCGTAAATCCTAAAATAAAATGGGACTGTAGATTGGTTGGATAAACTACTTCCAGTTAAATAAACAAAATAATGTAAAATATCTCTTTGCCGTCCTGGCTTGCCAGGGCGGCATTTTTGTCTACAGTCTGGCGGGTGGATATTTATTAATATGAGTGGGAATAAAATATTTTCCACGACTGTCTTGCTAGGGGGGGCAGATGTACTATAATAGTGGTACACGAAGCTATTTTGTGAATAACTTATGGAAAGGAAGATAAGAGAGTGAAGAACAAGGACAGACAAAGATTTCTTGTCAGTTCGGTACTGCTAGGACTTTCGGCTGGACTGTCGGTTTTGCCTATGCCAAATGTGGCACATGCTCAAACGCTCAATGAGTATAAAGCGGATTTAGCTCAAAGATATCCTGCCTATCAGGCTGTATTGGATAGAGAAGCTGCGGAATCCTCTAAAGCGGCTGGGGAAATTGTTGAAGCTAAGTCAGGTGAATTCAAGACAATTGCTCTTGACAGCAATTCCCAGTATCAAGAGATGCGTGCTTCTGGAGAAGGTAATATAATGCTTTCCGTAAAGGATAAGAGCGTTATTAAGCCTATGACTCTGAGGCCAACTTATGGCTATGGTGAAAGTGATCCCATTGGTCCTCATGATGAAGGCGGTTATATAGGCATTGTTTATGGTGATGTTGATTGGGATCATCCTGAGAATCTCAAGGACAATGCCGATAAATCTGCCGATATGACCAATGTTCAGTTCAAGGCTGAATCTGGAGAAATTGTATTTATCAACGGAATCACCAAGGTTAAGGCAGAGAATCTCTATGGCGGTCAAGGCTATCTGACTGAAGGATATCCTGAAAATGGAAAAATCAAAATAGGAGAGACGGAAGAACTACATTCTAATCCCAATGATGCTGGTGTTTACACTCCTGCCCATGCTGTTCTTAAGCTGGAAGGTAATACCAAGTTTAATACCGAAGATTGGCAAGACTCGAAGGGCCAAACCGTATCTGGTAATAATTATATTATCCTGACAGAAAATGGAACTTTGGAAGCAAATTCTGCTCAGATTTTCCAAAAAGGTATGGGATTGGATGGAACTAACACCAATCCAGATGGAGTACGTCAGGATGCCAATGACGCCATCAATTTCAAGGCTGGTAAATTGTTGCTTGATGATGATTCTTACAATGATGCATACCTGACTCAGGCCAACAAGCTGATTAAGGAAGCTGATAATGGCACCACTGAGGTTGTAGTTAAGGATACTGCTACCAAGGCTGCACCAGTAATAAAGCTGGATGCTGTGCAGGATGATAATTATGCTGTTGGTGTTACAACTGATAAGTCTAAAATTACCTTGGGAGTGGGTGGCGACTCTACTGTAAATAAGCTTAATGCTACATATCTTAATATGGCTAGCACTGCAGGCAGTGCCAATAGCATTACAGTTAAGGATGGTAGAAATCTGTACCTAGGCAGTAATGCCAATAACAGGGAACTGATTACAGTAGATAATGAGAAGCCTGCCAAGAATGTAGATGTAAAGGTACAGGGCGGCAGTAAGCTGACCTTGGGCAGATTTGATGTACAGAACCGTCTGACAGGTTATGTAACCCTGACAGATGCAAATTCTGAAATGGCTGTTGAAGCTGGTCAGCTTACCGTAGGAAAAATTGATGCTCAAACTGACACTAAGATAAATGTTGGCAGTGGCTCGGCTCTTTCTACCGAAGATGGTATTAAGCTGACAGGGGCAACCATGCAGGTAAATGGTACTGTTCACAATACCGATATTACTGGTGATAATGGTTCAACCATTCTGATTGGTAATAATGCTTCGGCTGGTAAGATGCTTATTGGCGGATCTAATACAGCTACCTTGACAGGCACCAAGGTTTTCCTGGATCCTGTTTGGAAGGATGGCGCTACGATTAGTGATGCCTCTCAGTTTGCTTTAGAGTCCTCTAGCAATGTGAATTATCTTTTGACCGTAGGACGCAATTCCTTGGCCAGCCTTGGTACGGCAGACAGTGCAAAGGCTATTGCCGCCTTTGGGGCTACAGGCTTGAACTGGGGCGAGAATGATATCTCAGCTGCCCTGTATCTGGCTAAGCCGGTAACAGTAGATGCTACTGGTGGTATCAAGGTGGATGGCACAGCAACGGATGTAACAGCAAATTCTGCTGAGGCTAATAAAGCAGAGTTTGCAGATAATTCCCTGCTGATGGTGGATGCTTCTACCCTTGCTGGCAGTCCAGCCTTGAAAGGAGATATCTTGAAGGTTGCTGGTAGTGCCAAGCTGTATCTGGATAATGTTTCCACTGGTGGTACTTATAAGATAGCTGATTTCACAAATGTAGCAGATGCTAAGGGCTGGTATGAGAATCATTCTAATATTATTACAGGCAAATTGTTTAGTGCTACCCTTACTGCTGGTAGCACCATAACTGCCTCCCGCAAGAAATTGCAGGAAGCTCTGCCAGGAGCCGTCTTACCTAATATTGTAGATAAGATGACCTTTAGCGCAGCAGAAAAGGCCAAGAGTCCTGCCTCTGAGTTCATTGCTCAGGCAACCAATGGTTTGTATTCTGACAGTATGTCTACAGCATTGATTAATGTAGCTGCTCAGCCAGCAGAAACAGTTGGTGCAACAGCAGCTGCTGTAGAGCACAGCTTGGATTTTGCTCAGCAGGCACAGGGGCATCTGTCCTTCTTTAATGGTGCTGATGTCAAGTCCGATCAGGCATGGATTAAATACGGTCACAGAAATGGTTCTGTAGATAGTTTGGATATTGGCGGTATGTCTACCGGTTATGATAGCAGCTTCAATGGTGTTACCGTAGGCTACGATCTGCCAGCTGTTGATTCCTTCCATCATGGCTTTGCTTTTAGTTATGGTAAGGGCTCAAATGATGGTGCCTGGGAAAATGATGACTTCAATACCAAGGGCGTAAGCTGGTATGGAAGTCTGAATACAGGTGATAACAATATGCTCTTTGATGTGGGTTATTATCACACAGAGCATGATGTTAATGGCATCTTCCATGCTAAACCAAAGACAGACGTATTTACTATGGGTATTACCAATGAATTTAGACTGCCACAGGGCAATGATGGGCATGGTGCTATTGTACCTCATATTGGCCTGCGTTATAGCCATGTTGGTACGCCTAGATATTCAGGTTATTGGAAGGGTTCTGAGGCTTTCAGATACCATCCAGAAGGTAAGGATCTCTTTAGCTTGCCATTTGGTGTAGGGTATATTTATGAAAGCAAGAGTCCTGAACATACAACCAGTTTCTATGCAGATCTTGCTTATGTACCTGTTTTCGGTGGGCGTTCTGCCGATATGAGAGTACAGGCATGTGGCATAGATGCAGAGGATGTATTTGCTTATGATGCCTCCTATGGTTCTGCCTTTGTGGGCAGCCTGGGTGTAAAGCAGGAAAGTGATTCCTGGGAATGGGGCTTGAGCTATCGTTATAGTGCTAATAGCAATCAGCATAGTAATGATATTATGGCCAATATAGCCTTCAAGTTCTAATACTAAGGAGAATATGGTGCGGGGATTTGATTTTCTCCGCACTCTTTTTTTGAAAGGAATCGAGTATATGAATAGCGAAGCAAGTAAATTTGCAACATATCTCAAAGAAAATAATGTGGATAGCTTCAAATTCGAGGAACTGCATGATGAACACGATAGTGTGATTTTTCGAACATCTGTAATTCTGTATGGCCAGTCTATTCCTTTGGGTGTAATTATTGATGACACAATTTATGCCATGATAAGGGTTAATATTGCCGTGCATGCTATTACGGATGATAATTATTATGAAATCTTTAATCTGATTATGAGATTGAATAATAAAAGCAAATTATTCAAATATTATCTCACGCCGGATTTGTCAGTGATTTTGGATGTATGTATTCCCTATGAAAAGGACAATATATCCAGCCAGCTTCTATATAGTCTGGTAGCCGTAACCGTCAAGGAAATAGAGAATAATTATGGGGAATTCATAAAGCTGCTATTTCCTAAAAATAAGTAATGGAAATATAACTTTCATGGCATATCTAAAGAATTTTGCTTAACATAATTCTATAGGGATAAGTAATAAAAAAGCTGTATGCAAGTTTTGCAACTTGTGTACAGCTTTTTTTAACAGGTATATACTTAATTTGAATTCAGTAAATAGACTATTGCCATCACTAAAGGCAGTATGTGCTAATTGTGCTAAGCGCCGGAGCAAACCAACATCCACTAGATAAATCTTAACAAAAATTATCAATGTCTTTTCAGGCAGAATTTTTTGATTGCTGGCCAGCATTAAGTTCTGCAGAAGGGGAATTTTTCCAGTTTAGTAGCTTTTTCAAAATAAATATTAATGTACTGAAATGTTTTTTCGATATATGGTGTATAGTGATAACTTGGTTTTGCAAGGAGATGAGACTATGAATATTTTGCAGAATATACCTTTAGGGGCGTACAAAATAAATAATTCTAAAATTCAACAATGCAAGGCTAGTGGATATACAGAATCTGGGAAAAAGGTAGGGGTTGCAAATGCTACGGTAGTTCAGAATGCAGTTAATCAAGATGATAACATAGAGCTTTCAGATACGGCCAAAGCTTTCCTGAAGAAGAGTGAGGCAAAAGAAACAACCCAATGGCTTGATGTTACCAAGCAGGGCAATGGTAAGTATAAAATCAGCTTTGATAGCACAGCCATACTATCCAGAGTTCTCCAGCAGGGATATATGATGATTGATGGTCATCAGGTTACTTTGGATGAAAAACAGTTGAAGCAGCTTCGCAATGCCGGGCTGACTATGCAAAAGGATAGGGAAGCTGTGCATAATAGAATGACATTGGAACATGATCTTGCCGTTTCTCGACAACAGTCTGATGCATGGAAAAAACAGGCACAATCTCAAAATCGTGCAATGAATACAGCAACCCGCATGATGAAAGGGCGGAAGGTTTCACAGGATGATGAAAAGGAATTGGCTCAGATGTTTCCGGAGCTTTATAGGCTGGCTAAGGTCGCTGCAGCTATGGAGAAGATAAAGGAAGATCAGGAGGATCACAAAATTTCTGAAGAAAATGCAAGACAGCGGGAAGAGGAAAATACACCAAAGGATTATTCCGTGCCCCAAGCAGGGGATTATCCGACATACTCAACTGATGTAAATGTAGAAATGACCGGTGGGGAATTGCAGATAAGCTCTGTAAGAGAAGTAACTCATCCAGCAGTCAACTTATAGTTATTTTCTCGTTAGGAAGTTGAGGGCTCATTAAAGGTCAAATCAACATCGCGATGCTGATTTGACATTGCTTTTTGGATATGCGGAGGTCATAATATCAGCATTAATATTGGTAGGAGCATTTGGTGGTGCACATCAAATGAAAAGATGATGTAGGTTTAATTTAGAGAGTGTTCTAGTAGGGATTCTGTACCCCAAGCAGGGAATTGTTCAATATATTCCACTGATGTAATGCATTCTTTTGCCAA
>ERZ1026776.1735-NODE-1735-length-11691-cov-3.552767_pt1 | contig 11691 bp, 24 predicted proteins | sample MGYA00380125_ERZ1026776 | MGnify/ENA primary metagenome ERZ1026776 (study PRJEB33269, sample SAMEA4719761) | human gut metagenome | biome: human-associated habitat; feature: organic feature; material: feces | place: Cameroon | collected 2013-10 ... | reverse complement strand
GCGGTGAGACCGATGACGGCGTGCTGATTCGGCGGAATATTAATACCGGCGATACGAGCCATGTTGTTTTTACCTCAATTAGCCTTGACGCTGCTTGTGACGCGGATCTTCGCAGATCACCCGCACAACACCCTTGCGCTTGATGATCTTGCACTTGCGGCACATTCTTTTGACCGAAGCGTTAACCTTCATTTTCATCTCCGACCCACCGCAGTCCGTTCTGGTTAAGACGTCCGCGGGGGCATTAGTCAGTGTCCGACTGGCGGAAAGGGCATGATTTTACCTTCATTTCCTGAAAAAACAAGTCCCGCGGACAAAAAAAGCCGCCGCCCGGTGTAGTGCAAGGGGCGGCAACCGCGGTCTGAGCAGTCCCGAAAGACCGTTGATCACAAATTTTATGATTCTCAGATGAGGTTGTTTTTTCGTTTTCCAATCGTTCTCTTTCGATATTCAACGTCCGATTCCCCTATTCAGGAAACCGGACGTCAAACCCAAAAGCGACACTTTTGGTTGTGGCATAAGTCTTTATCAAAGACCGCCGCCGAAGCCCTTGAAGTTTGTCTTCTTGAGCAAATTCTCATACTGGTGCGACATCATGTAGGCCTGAACCTGGCTCATGAAGTCCATCGTCACAACGACCACGATCAGCAGCGAGGTGCCGCCGAAGTAGAAAGGTACGTTGAAGCGAAGGTTCAGGAATTCAGGCACGAGGCACACGAACGTAAGATACGCCGCACCGCCCAACGTCAGACGCACGAGCACCTTGTCGATGTATCGCGCCGTCTGTTCGCCCGGACGGATACCGGGTACGAACGCACCGCTCTTTTTCAGGTTCTCTGCCGTTTCCTTCGGATTGAAGACCAATGCCGTGTAGAAATAAGCAAAGAAGATGATGAGTGCCGCATAAAGAAGCGTGTAAAGGGGCTGACCGGGACTCAGAGCTGCCGCAAGGTCGCGGATCCAGCGCGTGGAGTCGCCGCTCGTGAACCACCCCGCCAACGTCGCCGGGAAAAGAATCAGCGAGGAAGCGAAGATCGGGGGAATCACACCGGACATGTTCATCTTCAGCGGCAGGTACGAAGCCTGACCGCCGTAGATCTTATTGCCGATCTGACGCCGAGCGTAGTTCACGGTGATGCGCCGCTGGCCGCGTTCGATGAAGACCACGAAGGCCGTCACGAGAACCACGACCGCAATCACAAAGATTGCCGACAGGGGCGAAATGGCACCGGTGCTGACGAGCTGGAAGAGTCCGCTCGCCGCATTCGGCAACCCGGCCACGATACCGGCAAAGATGATGATCGAGATACCGTTGCCGAGACCGCGTTCCGTGATCTGCTCACCGAGCCACATCAGGAACATCGTACCGGTAACGAGACTCACGGCACAAGTGAAGCGGAACATCAGGCCGGGCATCAGAACGAGACCGGCCTGGCTTTCCAGAGCCACTGCGATGCCGATCGCCTGGAAGAACCCCAAGAGCAACGTGCCGTAGCGCGTGTACTGGGTAATCTTACGGCGACCGGATTCGCCTTCTTTACGCAACGCCTCAAGACTCGGCAGCACGTACGACAACATCTGCATGATAATCGCTGCAGAGATGTAGGGCATGATGCCGAGAGCGAACACCGAGAAGCGCGACAAAGCGCCCCCGGAGAACATGTTGAACAGCCCGAGAATGCCGCCCTTCTGCTCATCGAAGAGCTGACGCAGCATGTCGGGATCGATACCGGGAACCGGCACGTGAGCGCCGATACGGTAAACAATCAGAGCCAGAAGCAGGAAGATCAGACGACCCTTGAGGTCGCCGTACTTCGCGAGCCCTGTCGGTTTATTGCTGGGGCTGTTTGCCACGTCGTTGTCCTAAAGCGTTAAAGGAGTTGGAACCGAAGCCGAATTATTCGGCGACGGAGCCGCCGGCAGCTTCGATGGCCGCCTTGGCGCCCTTCGTGACCTTGAGACCCTGCACGGTCACCTTCTTGGTGAGCTTGCCGGCCGCAATCACGCGAACCTGTTCGGTGAGCGCACCGATCAAACCGGCCTGACGGACGGCGTCGATCGTCACGACGTCAACGGGAAGAGCTTCCAAATCCGACAAACGGATCATTTCGACAAACTTGTGGGTAAGCGAAGTGAAACCGCGCTTCGGCAGACGACGATGCAGAGGCATCTGGCCGCCTTCAAACCCGACCTTGTGGAAACCACCGGCACGGGACTTCTGACCTTTGTGGCCGCGGCCGGCGGTCTTGCCCCAGCCGGAGCCCACGCCACGACCGACGCGGTGAGCGTCCTTCTTGGCGCCCTCAGCGGGCTTCAGAGTATTCAAACGCATGATTTACATTCCTTGGATCATTCGGCGCGCACGAGGAAGGCGACCTTGGTGATCATACCGCGCACGGCGGGCGTGTCTTCGAGTTCACGCGACTGGTGGAGCTTCTTCAGACCGAGGCCAGCGAGCGTCGCGCGCTGCTTGGCGTTGGTGCCGATCGGGCTCTTCACGAGCGTGACCTTCACAGTCTTCTTGGATTCTGCCATTTTTTACACCTTACGCCGTCAGTTCTTCAACGGTCTTACCGCGCTTGGCGGCGATATCAGCCGGCGAGTGCAGGTTTTCGAGCGCGTTGAGAGTGGCGCGAACCATGTTGTAGGGGTTCGTGGAACCGTAGGCCTTCGCAAGCACGTTGCGGATGCCGACGGCGTCGAGCACCGCACGCATCGGGCCGCCGGCGATGACGCCGGTACCTTCGCTGGCGGGCATGAGGATCACGGTGGAAGCACCGTGACGACCCGTCACCTGATGGTAGATCGTACCGTTGTTGAGCGGCACCTTGATCATAGACTTGCGGGCGCGTTCCATCGCCTTCGAGACGGACGCCGGCACTTCACGGGACTTACCCGTGCCCATGCCGATGGAGCCGTCGCCGTCACCGGCAACCGTCAGGGCCGCAAAGGCCATGATGCGGCCGCCCTTAACGACCTTGGTGACGCGGTTAACCGCAATCATCTTCTCGCGAATGCCGTCGTCGATTTCTTCAGCGGCGTTCTTCTTATCAACCTTAGCCATAAGCCTCGATTCCTATTAGAACTTGAGGCCGGCTTCGCGCGCGGCCTCGGCCAGCGCGGCAACGCGGCCGTGGTAACGATAACCGGAACGGTCGAAAGCGCAGGATTCAATACCGGCAGCCTTCGCCTTTTCCGCCAAACGAGCACCGACGATCTTCGCAGCGGCAACGTTGCCGCCGGTCTTGCCTTCGAGCTGAGCGCGGACTTCGGCTTCCACGGTGGAAGCGGAAACGAGCACGCGGTCACCTTCCGGAGCGATGATGCTGGCGTAGATGTGCAGGTTGGTGCGATGCACCGTCAAACGATTGACCTTCTGCAGCTTGATGCGGGCGCGCGTAGCACCGGCGCGGCGCAGACGGTTTTCCTTCTTGTTGATCATAGTCTCACCTTCCCCGCGTTACTTCTTCTTGGTTTCCTTGATGACGACGTGTTCGTCGGCATAGCGGATGCCCTTGCCCTTGTAGGGTTCGGGAGCACGATAACCGCGCACCACGGCAGCGGTCTGACCGACCTTCTGCTTGTCGGCGCCGGAAATCACGATTTCCGTCTGGCTGGGGGTCGCAACCTTCACGCCGGCGGGCATCTGGTGCACGACGGGGTGAGAGAAGCCAACCTGAAGATTGAGCTTGTCGCCCTGAGCCTGAGCACGATAGCCCACGCCCACGAGGGTGAGCTTCTTTTCAAAGCCCACGGTGACACCCTTCACCATGTCGTTCACGAGCGCGCGCTGCGTACCCATGTTCGCGTTGGAATCACGGCTGTCTTCGAGCTGCGTGAAATGAACCACGCCGTCCTTGATTTCGATGCCGACGAGCGGAAGAACGTGCGTCGTCACTTCGCCCTTCGGCCCCTTGACGGTGATGTTGCCGTCAGCGATGGTGCATTCAACGCCCTTGCCGAGGTGGACGGGAAGCTTACCAATACGACTCATATTGATCTCCTTACCCTATTAAGCCACGTAGCAGAGGACTTCGCCGCCGATACCTTCGGAGCGAGCCTTACGGTCCGTCATCACGCCCTTCGGGGTGGAGACAATCGCAATCCCGAGGCCGTTCATGACCTGAGGAATGGAACCGTGGTTCTTGTAAATGCGGAGTCCGGGACGGGAAACGCGTTCGATGCGTTCGATCACGGGACGGCCTTCGTAGTACTTCAAGCCGATATGCAGTTCAGACTTGCCTTCGTTGGCAACGACGGAGAAACCGTCGATGTAGCCTTCGTCCTTGAGGACGGTGGCGATCGCCACCTTGAGCTTGGAGCTCGGCATCACAACTTCAGTCTTGTCGACGATCTGCCCGTTGCGGATACGGGTCAGCATATCGGCGATCGGATCACTCATACTCATTTAGTAATCTCCTCGCTTTACCAGCTGGCCTTGACAAGGCCGGGAATGTCACCGCGCATGGCCGCGTCACGGATCATGCCGCGAGCAAGGCCAAACTTACGGAACGTGCCACGCGGACGGCCGGTCAGGCCGCAGCGGTTGCGCAGACGCACGGGGCTCGCATCACGCGGCAGGGTCTGCAGCTTGGCACGAGCCGCAAGGCGCTCTTCCATGGGGCGCGATGCGTCGTTGATAATCGCCTTCAATTCGGCGCGCTTGGCCGCGAACTTAGCGACAGTCGCTTCGCGCTTCAGTTCACGGTTGATCAAAGATAACTTTGCCATTTTCCTAGCACCTTCGGCTTAATTGCGGAACGGGAAGTGGAAGCCCGCGAGAAGCGCCTTGGCTTCTTCGTCGGTCTTGGCCGTCGTCGTAATGGAAATGTTCATACCACGGATCGCATCGATCTTGTCGTATTCGATTTCCGGGAAAATGATCTGTTCCTTGAGGCCGATGTTGTAGTTGCCACGACCGTCGAAAGCACGACCGGACACGCCGCGGAAGTCACGAACACGCGGGAAGGCGATCGTGATCAAGCGGTCGAGGAAGTCGTACATGCGTTCGCCGCGCAGGGTCACCATGCAGCCGATGGGCATGTTTTCGCGGATCTTGAAGTTCGCGATGGCCTTACGGGTACGGGTAACCGCAGGCTTCTGGCCCGCAATCTTGGTCATGTCGGCAACGGCGTTGTCGACCATCTTCTTGTCGTTCACGGCTTCACCGACACCCATGTTGAGGGTGATCTTGGTGATGCGGGGAACCTGCATAATCGTCTTGTAGCCGAACTTCTTGGTGAGTTCCGGAACAATGACGTCGTGATACATCGTCTGGAAACGACTCATTTGGAACTCCTCAATTAGGCCTTGGCGCCGACAACGGCACCATTGCTCTTAAAGACACGGACCTTCTTGCCGTCGACTTCCTTGAAGCCAACGCGTTCGCCCTTGCCGGTAGCCGGGTTGACGAGCATGACGTTGGACTGGTCGATCGGCATGACCTTATCGACGACGCCGCCTTCGGCACCGGTCATCGGGTTCGGACGCACGTGCTTCTTAGCGACGTTCACGCCTTCAACGGTCACATGACGATCATCAACGCGGGAGAGGACAACGCCCTTCTTACCCTTGTCTTTGCCGGCGATAACGATGACTTCGTCACCTTTACGGATGCGCTGCATCTTGTCGGCCTCCTTAAATCACTTCGGGAGCGAGAGACACGATCTTCATGAACTTTTCGGTACGCAATTCACGCGTAACCGGTCCGAAGATACGGGTGCCCACGGGCTCCAACTTCGAGTTGAGCAGAACAACGGCATTGCCGTCGAAACGGACGAGGGAGCCGTCGGCACGACGCACACCCTTGGCGGTACGGACCACAACGGCGTTGTAGACCTCACCCTTCTTGACGCGTCCGCGCGGAGCCGCTTCTTTGACCGTCACCTTGATGACGTCGCCGATGTTGGCATAACGGCGCTTGGAACCGCCCAACACTTTAAAACACATGACTGAACGAGCGCCGGTGTTATCGGCAACGTCCAGTCTGCTTTGCATCTGAATCATGGCTTTTAATTTCCAACTTGTTCCGTACCGGAGTACGGATAGTATTGGTCCCGTTCGGGAGAAAGACCAACCCGCCTGCCCTTCCCAGAAACACCGCCGATACTGCGCCGACGGGGAGAAAAACAAACGGACGATCCGGAAAACTTTCAACGGAAAGGCCGGTCACTGGGGCCGGCCTTTTCCGTGAGCGCGCAAGTATAACCGAAAAATCAGTCAACTTGCAAGCCTGAGACTGTAATTAGATGATCACAGCCTTTTCAACAATGCGGGTCACCTTCCAGGACTTCGTCTTGGACATCGGACGGGACTCGGCGATTTCCACCTTGTCACCCATGCCGCAGCTGTTGCTTTCGTCGTGAGCGTGGTACTTCTTGTTCTCGACGATGTACTTACCGTACAGAGGATGCTTCACGCGACGTTCGACGAGAACCGTCACGGTCTTATCCATCTTGTCGCTCGTCACCGTGCCGATGAGGGTACGGGTGAGCGCCTTGGTTTCAACGTTATTTTCGGTCATTTCGCGGACGCCTTCTGAGAGAGAACCGTGCGGACGCGGGCGATGTCGCGGCGCGTCTGACGCAGCTGGTTCGTGTTCGTCAGTTGCTGAGTCGCCTTCTGAACGCGCAGTTTGAAGTGCGCCTGGAGAAGATCGTTCAGTTCCGTTTTGAGCGCGGCTTCATCCTTGGCGCGCAAATCTTTTGCCTTCATGTCCGTCTCCTCTTACATGCCGATCTGGCGGACAACGAACTTCGTCTTCAGAGGCAGCTTCGCGGCAGCGAGCGCAAAGGCTTCGCGGGCGAGCTGTTCGTCAACGCCGTCCATTTCATAGAGGACACGCCCCGGCTGAACCAGAGCGACCCAGTATTCCGGATTACCCTTACCGTTACCCATACGGACTTCGGCGGGTTTCGTGGAAATGGGCTTGTCCGGGAACACGCGGATCCAAACGTGACCGCCGCGCTTGATGTGGCGCGTAAGGGCACGACGAGCCGCTTCGATCTGACGGGCCGTGATACGACCGCGTTCAAGAACCTTCAGGCCAAAGTCCCCGAAGGAAACGTTGGCACCGCGCTGAGCCAGACCGCGGTTGCGGCCTTTCTGGTCCTTGCGGTACTTGGTACGATTCGGTTGCAGCATCGATTATTCTCCGTCTTTCTTGTCAGCAGCGGCGGCCGGGGCCTTGCGGCTGCGGCGGGCACCCGCCTTCGCTTCGCCTTCGCCTTCCTTGCGGGGGCGGCGGCTCGGACGACGGCGACGGTCTTCGCGGTCAGCCGGAGCCGGCGCCGCTTCAACCGCGTCTTCGCGGCCGAGGTTGTCACCCTTGTAAACCCAAACCTTAACGCCGATCACACCGTACGTCGTATTGGCTTCGGAGAAACCGTAGTCAATGTTGGCACGGAGGGTCTGAAGGGGCACGCGGCCTTCGCGGTACCATTCGGTACGGGCGATTTCCGCGCCGTTCAGACGGCCGGCGCTCATGATCTTGATGCCCTTGGCACCGAGACGCATGGCGTTCTGCATGCTGCGCTTCATGGCGCGGCGGAACATCACGCGCTTTTCGAGCTGCTGGGTGATGCCGTCGGCGATCAGCTGCGCATCGAGTTCGGGACGACGAACTTCTTCGATGTTGATGTGCACGGGCACACCGACCATCTTCTGAACTTCAGCCTTCAGAACTTCGATATCCGCACCCTGCTTGCCGATCACGACACCGGGACGAGCCGAGAAGATCGTGATGCGGGCATTGTTGGCGGGACGTTCGATGAGAATGCGGGAAACGCTCGCAGCCTTCAGCTTCTTTTCGAGGAAGGCGCGCACGCGCAGATCTTCACCGAGCGTACGGGAAAAGTTACGGCCGACCGCATACCAGCGCGACGTCCAGTTGCGCGTAACGGGAAGGCGGAAGCCGGTAGGATTAATTTTCTGACCCATGGTTCACCTCTTAGTCGCCGACGGTCACAAAAATGTGGCTCGTCTGCTTGCCGATACGCGTACCGCGGCCCTTGGCGCGGGCACCGAAGCGGCGCAGCGTCGTGGCCTTTTCCACGCAGATCTTGGTCACGCGCAGTTCGTCAATGTCGGCACCAAGTTGTGTTCGGCATTGGCGATCGCAGAGTCGAGCGCCTTCTTGATGAGAACGGCGGCACGCTTCTGCGTGAACGTGAGGATGTTGAGGGCCTTGTCCACGGGCTTACCGCGAACGAGGTCAGCCACCAAGCGGCCCTTCTGAGCCGAAAGGCGCACACCGCGAACGATTGCAGTAGTTTCCATTTACATTACCCCTTCACTTTCTTATCGGCACCGGCGGCGTGGCCGTGGAACGTGCGCGTCAGCGCAAATTCGCCGAGCTTGTGGCCGACCATGTTTTCGTTGACATAGACGGGCACGTGCTGACGACCGTTGTGCACGGCGATCGTGAGACCGATGAATTCCGGAAGGATCGTGCTGCGACGCGACCAGGTCTTGATCGGACGCTTATCGCGGCTCGCCTGGGCGGCTTCGACCTTCTTCATGAGAGAACCGTCGACAAACGGTCCTTTCTTTAACGAACGAGACATTGCGAGGCCCCCTTACTTGTCATAACGGCGCTGGACAATCATGGCGTCCGTGCGCTTGGAGTTGCGGGTACGATAGCCCTTGGTGAGCTGACCCCACGGCGTGACAGGCGGACGGCCCGTACCGGTGCGGCCTTCGCCGCCGCCGTGCGGATGATCCACCGGGTTCATAACCTTACCGCGGACGGTCGGACGGATACCGCGCCAACGCTTGGCACCGGCTTTGCCGTATTCACGCAGGCTGTTTTCATCGTTGCCGACGATACCGATCGTCGCACGGCATTCAATGAGAATGCGGCGGACTTCACCGGAACGCAGGCGAATGAGGGCGTACGCACCTTCGCGGGCCACGAGCTGAGCAAAAGCACCGGCGGAGCGGACGAGCTGAGCGCCCTTACCGGGGAGCATTTCGATGCAGTGAATCGTAGAACCGACGGGGATGTTGCGCAACGGGAGGGCATTGCCCACCTTGATCGCCGCTTCCTGACCGGACATGATCGTGTCGTTCACCTTGAGGCCCTTCGGGGCGATGATGTAACGACGTTCGCCGTCGGCGTAGCAGACGAGCGCGATGTGAGCGGAGCGGTTCGGATCGTATTCGATGCGTTCCACGCGGGCGGCGATGCCGTCCTTGTTACGCAGGAAGTCGATCAGACGATACGCACGCTTGCTGCCGCCACCCTTATGACGGCAGGTGATGTGCCCGTTGCTGTTGCGGCCGGAACCGCGGTTCTTCTTTTCGGTGAGCGCGGCAAAAGGCTTGCCGGTGTGCAGACCGGGCGTAACGACCTTCACCATGTGGCGACGGCCGGCCGACGTCGGTTTCGTTTTGACGAGAGCCATTTACTTCACCTCTTGCGCGAAGTTGATTTCCTGACCTTCCGCCAAGGTCACATAAGCCTTGCGGACATCGCTGCGCACGCCGCCGATACGGCCGCCGCGCTGCTTGACCTTACCCTTGGTGGTCAGAATCTGAACACCGTCGACCTTCACCTTGAAAAGGAGTTCAACGGCAGCCTTCACTTCCGGCTTGGTGGCATCGGCCACGACGCGGAAGGTGTACTGGCGGTGCTTCTCAGCGACCATCGTGCTCTTTTCAGAGATCACGGGGCCGGCGAGAACCTTCATAAGACGTTCCTGTTTCATCCCAGCATCTCCTCGATCTTGGCGATCGCGTCCTTCGTCACCACGATCTTCTTGTAGAAGACGAGCGAGAGCGGATCAGCGTAACGGGGCTCGACAACGAGAACGTTCTTCAGGTTGCGGCTAGCCAAGTACAGATTGTCATCAACATTGCCCGCGATGATCATCACGTGTTCGGGGCAGCCCAGGGTCTTCAGCTTCGCAGCGAAGTCCTTCGTCTTCGGGGTTTCAGCCGTCAGGGCATCCACCACCACGAGACGGCCGTGGGCAGCGAGCTTGGAGAAGATCGTCTGCATGGCAGCACGATAGGCCTTCTTGTTGATCTTCTGGGTGAAGTTTTCGTCGGGCGTATTGGGGAAGGTACGACCGCCGCCTCGCCACAGCGGAGACGAGCTCATACCGGAGCGGGCACGGCCCGTTCCCTTCTGACGCCACGGCTTTTTCGTCGTGTGGTGCACATCGCGGCGATTGAGCTGCGCGCGGGTGCCCATACGAGCGTTCGCCTGGTAGGCCACCACGAGCTGGTGCACCAGGGCTTCGTTGTATTCACGACCGAACACGGTATCGGAAGCAGCGACTTTCGCCGTTTCCTGGCCCTGTTCATTGAGTACATTGAGTTCCATTGATCGCTCCTATTAGGCCTTCACAGCCGCACGCACGACGACTTCGCCGCCCTTGGCACCCGGAACGGCACCGCGAACGAGAAGAAGACCACGTTCCGCATCGACGCGAGCAACAACCAGATTCTGCGTCGTACGCTGAGCATCGCCCAAGTGACCGGCCATACGCTTGCCGGGGAACACGCGGCCCGGATCCTGGCGGTTACCGATGGAGCCCGGAGCGCGGGTCGTCACGGAGTTACCGTGGCTGGCGCGGTTCGACGAGAAGTGGTGGCGCTTGATGACGCCGGCGAAACCCTTACCGATGGTGGTGCCCGTCACGTCGACCTTCTGGCCGGCCGTGAACATATCAGCGCCGAGGACGGTGCCGGCCTTGAATTCGGCAACCTTGTCCGCATCGATATGGAACTCTTTGAGAACAGCAGCCGCTTCGACGCCGGCCTTAGCAAATTCGCCGGCAGCAGCCTTGTTCACGCGCGACGGCTTCTTGGTGCCGAACGCGACCTGGATTGCATTGTAGCCGTCGGTTTCCACCGTCTTCACACGCGTGACACGGTTACCGGACACATCGAGCACCGTGACGGGAACGGAACGACCGTCCTCTTCGAAGATGCGCGTCATGCCGATCTTGCGGCCGACTAAGCCGAGTTTATCACTCATTTATTTCTCCACCCCGGCTACGATTGGCCGGGACCTTACTTTTAAAAAATCGTTCCACGACGGGAGGTTCGGCATGCAAGCTTTCCGAACGCCGATCGACTGTCTCAAAAGACCAGGAACGACATGAATAGACGCATCAGTTTCCCCCGCCCCTCCCCTTTCGCAGCGAAGGGATCAGAAAAAACTCATGCGAATAAAGCTTTACAGATTACTGCACCTTGATTTTGACATCAACACCGGCCGGCAGATCGAGCTTCATGAGCGCGTCAACCGTCTTATCGGTCGGATCAACGATGTCCATCAGACGCTGATGGGTGCGGATTTCGAGCTGGTCGCGGCTCGTCTTGTTGACGTGCGGCGAACGCAGGATGTCGAAGCGCTGAATACGGGTGGGAAGCGGAACCGGACCACGGACCACGGCGCCGGTGCGCTTGGCGGTGTCAACGATTTCGAGAGCCGACTGATCGATCAGCTTGTAGTCAAACGCCTTGAGGCGAATGCGGATGCGCTGGGACTGCATTGGATAAAAATCCTTTAAAAAAGAACTGTAAAAAGAACTAAGGGGGCGCAGTATATCTGCGTCCCCCTTTGCTGTCAAGCGTTTAGATGAAGAAAATCAAATTACTCGATGATCTTCGCCACAACGCCGGCACCGACCGTGTGGCCGCCTTCGCGGATAGCGAAGCGCAGACCCTGTTCCATAGCAA
>ERZ1026776.1727-NODE-1727-length-11734-cov-97.052402_pt1 | contig 11734 bp, 7 predicted proteins | sample MGYA00380125_ERZ1026776 | MGnify/ENA primary metagenome ERZ1026776 (study PRJEB33269, sample SAMEA4719761) | human gut metagenome | biome: human-associated habitat; feature: organic feature; material: feces | place: Cameroon | collected 2013-10 ... | reverse complement strand
TCAAGTTTATGCTTTATTAACGAGAAGTTTTCTATAGGGGTGCTGAGTAGTTACTGGTAGCGAGTCGTGCTATGTGTCCTTTCGGAAGTGGAGACATTGTAATCTCGCTATGAGCAGGGAAAAACTTGTCGATGTCTTTGCTGTCTATGGTATGAACTTGTATTTTCAGGTCTTTTGTTTCCATATAGCTTTCCTTTCTTTTATTATTGTTGCAAAGATACGCTGAATATTTGATATAGTCAAACATTTCTTGTAATTTTTGAGATTTATTACCAAATGATAAGGGTGCATAAGTAAAATTCCACCAAGCGATTGTAACATGCAAATTTAAAAGCACCAAGTTTACGAAAAATGATGCTTTTAAATTTGTATGTTACACCGTTATCAGTGCAGTTTTACAGCAAAAACTCTTCTTCCTCTAAAAAAACGCTCATAAATAGCTTATTCTCATTTATTTTTTGTACTTTTGCAGAGCATTCGCAATAAATGCGTTTGTGAATAATAATTTCGATATGAAAATAGTTGAATTAAAATATTCAAATGGGGTTGTTGGAGACCCTTATGCTGAGGATTTATGTCACTCGGTAAATACCTTAATTAATTGTATAACAGGCAATTGTTATTAATAGGGTGGTTATCATCTTGAAATGAAAGGTATATCCAACTTATGACAAGATATACTCAGTCTTATCAGGGTGGTTATCATCTTGAAATGAAAGGTATATCCAACGCCTTAGGCACAAAACTATTATCGAAACCGGTGGTTATCATCTTGAAATGAAAGGTATATCCAACCTCACGATACACTTTACGTTCAGTTTGGTGGTGGTTATCATCTTGAAATGAAAGGTATATCCAACTAAACAGATATTCGTAATCATAGATGAGTGGTGGTTATCATCTTGAAATGAAAAGGTATATCCAACTGATGCGCTAGGGCTGAAAACGTGATTACTGGTGGTTATCATCTTGAAATTAAAGGTATATCCAACTTGGGGGTAACGCTGACAATGGTGCTGCGTGGTGGTTATCATCCCAAATAAGAGTATTCTATGCAAATTCATAAAAGTGCAATTAATTATGTCTAAAATCACAAGAAAAATAGAAATTATCCCTGATGTTGAGGGATTAACCCATGAAGAGTCAAATGAAAAATGCTATAAAGCATTTTACAATTATGACCGAAAATTGTACAAGGTGGCAAATCTCCTTGTAAGTCAATTGTATGGATTAGACAATCTGTTATCTTTGATGAGACTACAAAATGAAGAATATGTAGATAGTCAACGCAAGTTGTCTTTTAAATCAACAACTGATACTGATAAAGAAGAAATTAAAAAGCGTATGGAGGAAATAGATGCGGAACTTATGGTTATTAAAAAGGAAATAGCTCCAATGCATCCGCAGTCATACTCATATCGTGCTGTAAATAGTAGCGAATATGCAAAAGATATGCCTTCAGATATTTTGGACTCTCTAAAGCAAGATGTATATAAGCATTTTAATGATAGTAAGAAAGAGCAAATTCGAGGAGAAAGGAGTTTAACCACTTATAAAAGAGGCATGCCAATTCCCTTTAATCTTAAAAAGAAGCATTCTATAGTATGTGATGGTGACATCTATTATTTGCCTTGGTTTGAGGATACTCGTTTCAGACTAAACTTTGGACGCGACCGCAGTAACAATCGTGCTATCATAGACAATTGTATAAAGACAAAGAAGTACAAGCTATGTGCAGCTGCAAAAATACAGCTCAAAGAAAGAAAATTGTTTCTACTTATAACGGTTGATATTCCTAAAGCGGAAAGCGTACCTGTGAAAGGTAAAGTTATGGGCGTTGATCTTGGTGTTGTAAATCCTGCTTATGTGGCAGTTAATGATGGACCAGAAAGAAGTCGCATAGGTAATGGTGAGGTCTTTCAGAAGCAACGTGATGTCTTTCGTAGAAGATTTCGAGAATTACAACGTTCCCAACTTACGCAAGGTGGGCATGGGAGAAAGCACAAGACCAAAGCGACTGAAATTCTTAGAGGAAAAGAAAGAAACTGGGTACAGACAGAGAATCACCGTATAAGCCGAGAAATAGTCAATTTGGCATCTCGTTGGAAAGTTGAGACCATACAAATGGAAAGCCTGAAAGGATTTGGGAAAAATCAAGAGGGAGAAGTTGAGAATAACCACAAACGCCTTCTTGGTCGCTGGTCTTACTTTGAGCTTCAGAAAAAAATAGAATACAAGGCAGCAATGGCTGGTATCAAGGTACAATATGTAAATCCTGCATATACCAGCCAAACTTGTCATGTCTGTGGTCAACGAGGAAACAGAATAGAACGTGATACTTTTATTTGCACCAATCCAGAATGTACTTGTTACAATCAAGCACAGAATGCGGATATGAATGCTGCCATAAATATCGCAAAGTCAAACAAAGTAGTAAAGTAATAATGTATGAAGAAAGCCATTTTGTTAATAATGATGTTGGTGTCGTTTTGTTGCAATATTTCAGCCCAAACGCATCTAACTTTTATGGGCATTCCTATTACAGGTACAAGAAAAGCTATGGTGACAAAGCTAAAGGCAAAAGGATTTACTGAGAAAATACAAGAAAATGATGTTGGTGTTGAATTGAAAGGAACGTATCTTGGAAAGGATGTCAGACTGTGTGTTTATAATAGCAATATAACTAAGACAGTATATCTCATAGATATATTTTTCAAAAAAGGTTATTTTATGGACTTGTACGAACAATATCTTGACTTTCGAGAAAAGTTCAATGGTATATACGGTAAGCCAACAGAAATTCTTGACGAATCTTTTGAAGAAATATTAGAGTTTGGGAAACTCCCTATGTGTGCAACATATTATGAGAGTTCCAAAGGCTTGATTTCTTTGGAGATTTCAGAAGATAAGCATTGTGTGGAAATATCTTTCCAAGATAAGCGTAATGCAGAAATTATGAGAAAAGAAAAACCTCAAAAATAAAAGTATGGAAACAAGAGATTATATTCAAGATTTAGAAGAGCGATACAAACAATACTGCAATAAGAAATCAGGTGTGTTGTTTAATAGAACTACAGACATTTTTATGGAAGAATTGTATTCCATGCCTATTGCAAAAACTGCAATAGAGGAGTTGTTGAGAGAATATCCTTTTACAAATGAAAGGTTTACTACAGACCAAGAACAAGATATAAACTATTTGACAGATAAATTCTTAGAGATGAATCAAGATGAATATATAGCTTATTGTATCCAATATTTACGTTACCTTCATAATTCTGGTACTAAAGAACATTATTATGATGAAACAGTTTGGATAGATAAAGATTATGATACTGATGGAGATAGATTGGAGCTCTTTAAGTCTGACTATATCGGTTTCATTGTTGACTATATCATCAACGCTTATAAGGCAAATGAACATATAATTGTCAAAATTTTGAAATATAAAGAATGGGTTGAAAGGTTTAAAGTAATAGAATCAAAAGGAAATTGGAAAGAAAAAGAACTACAGAAGCATCTTGCTGAATTTCTCTTCTTGCATGGTGTGGAATTTTTTAAGGAAGTGGATACTTCAAATGGTTCTCTTGATTTTTTATTGCCCCAAAATGATATAGGCGAGAAAATGGCATACAGAAGCGGTTGGAAAGCAGGGAAAAAACAGTATATTATAGAGGTGAAGAAATTCAGAAACGAAAAGCAGATACAAGCCGCTTGCATACAGCTTAAAGCATATTTAGAGCAGATGGGCGGTGAAGGTTGTTTGTTGGTTTATGCAGATATTGACTTAAAGATTATTAGTAATGAGAGAAATGTAAATGTTATAACTGTATATACGGGAAGCAATAGCCCCTCTCTTCGTTCCACCCAAAAAACAATTAAGCTAATATAAAAGCAAAGGTATCTGATGTCACAAGGCTGTGCTCGTGATTCGCCGCTTGCGCAAGAGCTATGGCATCCTGCCTGTAGTGAAGCAGATTGATACCCTGGCAGCAGAGTATCCTGCTCAGACCAACTACCTCTATGTAACCTACGCAGGTGTGAAGAGCGACATCAGCTTCGAGAACGATCACCGTTCTATTATTGTACTCGGTTCGGGTGCTTACCGCATCGGTTCTTCCGTAGAGTTCGACTGGTGTGGCGTTCAGGCATTGAACACCATCCGCAAGGAAGGCTGGCGCTCTGTGATGATCAACTACAACCCAGAGACCGTATCTACCGACTACGATATGTGCGACCGTCTCTACTTCGACGAGTTGACCTTCGAGCGTGTGATGGATATCATCGAGATGGAGCAGCCTCATGGCGTTGTCGTATTTACTGGTTATCAGATTGCCAAGGAGTTGCACATCAACGGCCCATTCAACATCAGGTTCATGGCTCGTGACAATGATATTCTCGTTGTCGAGTGTAACTTTCATGCCAGTCGTTCGTTTCCTTTTGTGAGCAAGATGGTGAAAACACCCGTGTACTCTGGTCATCAGAGGAGGTAGAAGGTATCTATGCATTCTGCACCATCAAGCTCGAGGATATCGACATCAAGGCTTGGGGAGAGTATAAATAATGTTTAGTGATTATTTATTAGTGATTAAGAATTGACAGTTAAGTCATTCTTGATGATTTCCAATAGAAAAATCCCTGCTGTAGGAAAGGCTTCCTATGGCAGGGATTTTTGATTTGAATAAAAAAGCAGTGAAAAACTTTGGTTGTTTCAAAATAAAGCCGTAACTTTGCACATATAAACTGGTTAAATTTCATAGCATGATGAAACAGCAAGTAAAACAAGTACCATACGGAGTATCTGATTTCGCCACGGTGATGAGTCAGAATCTATATTATGTCGATAAGACGATGTTTTTGCCAGAGCTGGAGAAGCAGCCTCGCAATCTCTTCTTCGTCCGTCCCCGTCGTTTTGGAAAGAGCCTGTTTCTCAGTATGCTCTACTCTTACTATGACTGTAATCAGAAGGAGAGTTTCGAAAAACTCTTCGGTAGTTTGTGGATAGGGCAGCATCCTACATCCCTGCAAGGAATTTACCAGGTACTGTTCCTGGATTTTTCTCAGATTACAGGTAAGATAGAAGTTTTGGAGGAAAGATTCAATGCCTATCTCTGCATCAAGTTGGATAGTTTTGCAGAGCAGTATGCTGCATATTATGGTGAGAAGAAGGTTCAGGAAATCAAGGCAAAGACACAGTATGCTGATAAGATGCAGATAATCTTTGATGCAGCCAAGGCAAATCATTTTCAGCTTTATCTTATCATCGATGAGTATGATAATTTTACTAATGTAGTACTCAATGAGCATGGTGAGAAAGTGTATCATGCCATTACTCATGCCGATGGTTTCTATCGTGATGTCTTCAAGAAGTTCAAGGGAAACTTCGAGCGCATCTTCATGATGGGTGTCAGTCCTGTTACACTTGATGATGTGACAAGTGGGTATAATGTGGGATGGAATATCTCCGTAAAACCAGAGTTCGACGAGATGCTGGGCTTCTCTACAAAGGATGTAGTCGAAATGTTCACTTATTATAAGGAGATGGGAAGCATTCCTGCAGATAGTGATGTGGATGCCATCGTCAACGATATGAAGCCTTGGTACGACAACTATTGCTTTGCAGAAGAAGCATTGAATAAGAGTGTCAGAATGTTTAATTGCGATATGGTGCTTTACTATCTTCGCAATTATATGGATTACGGACGCTCTCCTCGGCAGATGATAGATCCGAATACCAAGACTGATTATGGCAAGATGAAGAAGCTCTTGCAATTCGATAAGTTGGATGGCGAGCGCAAGGGTATCATCCGCAAGATAGCGGAAGAGGGACAGATTGTTGCCCAACTGGAGGAACAGTTCTCTGCCTATCAGATACCGAAGGCTGAAATCTTCCCAAGTTTGCTGTTTTATTATGGTATGTTGACCATCAAGGGTACACGTGGTTCTAAGTTGATTTTGGGCATTCCTAATAATAATGTTCGCAAGCAGTATTACGGATATTTGGAAGAAGAGTATCAGGCAAAGTCGTATGTGGATACCAACAGATTGACGGATTACTATTACGATATGGCTTATGATGGTGTATGGGAGGAAGGACTGCGTTTCATGGCTGATGCCTACGCTAAGGTTTCTTCTGTGCGTGACGGAATAGAATCGGAGCGAAACCTGCAAGGTTTCTTTATGGCATACTTGAACCTCAACGATTATTACATCACGGCTCCCGAATTGGAGTTGAATCATGGCTATTGTGATTTCTTCTTGTTGCCTGATCATACCCATTATGCCAGTCAGCACAGCTACATCCTCGAACTCAAGGTTCTCTCCAGAAAGGAGTTTGATGAAGAGTTGAAGGATGTCTTGAAGGAAGATGGTAGCCCTATGAAGAAGTCGGAGAAGCAATGGCTGGATGCCGTGGAACAGATTAGGCGATATGCCGATGCTCCAAGGGTTGAGGCTCTTCGCCAGGGCACAACGCTTCATAAGATTATCATGCAGTTCAAGGGCTGGGAGTTGGCAAGGATAGAGGAAATAGAGTAAAAGATAGGGTTTATAACTCTATCTTTTATCACAAAACACCCCTCTATCAATTCAGTTGGGTGGTACTGAAATCATCAAAAAAAGATAAAGCGCACTTACTCCTCTTTCTCCAGTTCCGCCTTCATGGCTTCGAAGGCGTAGATGGAGAAAGAGGAGGCGATAACACTTAACATTTAACATTAAAAATTACTTCACCCATTCCATCAAGTCTTCGTAGTTGGTTACCTTATGATAGTAGATGCCCGAACCTGAGAGTTGCTCGAAGAGCCTGTCGGCACAGGCTATCTTGCCATCTTCTATGCCTCGCAAGTCGAGGGTTGACATGCTGCCCTTGGTTTCGGCTACGAAATAGACATGCTTCACGGCACCATCCTTGAAGGCTATCGCCCAGTCGGGAGAATAATTGCCCACAGGAGTAGGAATATGGAAACCCTTTGGCAACTTGGCATATACGACAACGTCGGTGCTCGTATCGAGGTCTTCCACAAACTTGCGCTCCACACTCTGCTTTGCCGTTCCATCGGTAAACACATAATCCACAATGCTCTTCCTGCCCTGGTAAGCCTTGTCGAGCGAAGTATGCTTCTCTTCCGTAAAGATGGCGGAATCGTAGCTTCCTTCTATCTCGTTGTAACTGATGTGATCTACGATGATGGTGGCTTTCTGCTCCAGTATCAGGCGGCTTACCCTGCGGATAAACTCTTCCGGATTCATCTTGTACATATCAAACTTTTCTGGCTTAATCTGACTCAGAATCCCGGCGATGGTCTTGCGGGTCAAGCGGGTGTTGGCGGCAATCTTGCCCAGCAGGTCATACTTTACTGTGCTTACCACATCCGTTCTCAGGTCATCATGCTGCATTTCCTCCTGCACCATCATGCTGCCCGCCTTCATATCGTCGTGCTTCAGTTCCGTCTTTTGCACTCCTCGGGTTACCACGTAGCTCAGTCTTGAAACCACCAGTTCCTTGTTGATGGCGGCAATGGCTTTCTCTATCAGTTCCTTGCTTTCGAAGTTCACCGTATAGGCGTATTTGTGGTTGATGCGATTCCAAAGTTCCTGGAACTCCTTCTTCGTGAAGTTCTCATTCAGTCTGTTCTCCGGAGTCTGCGGCGTGCTTCCGTTTTCTATCATACCATCAAGGGCTGAAGGATTCCAGACGCCTTCTATCAGTTTATGAATCCATTTTCCGTATGGCTTTACTTCGTCTGGCAATGGGGCGAGTGTTCCTGATGTTGCAGCAGAGCGATAAGCATCGGTTACATGACTTTCGTCATCCACATAACCATTCTTCACCAGATAGAAATAAATCTTCTTGGCTTCTGACGTCGTGATACTGTGCTTGCTGCCATCCTCAGTCGTGAAGGTCTTTCCGTCGAAGTACTCGATGTCGGCAACCTTCGGACGGTCGTAGAGATCTTCCGAAATATTCTTCTGCAGGTCATTTACGAAATCTGCATAGCCCTCTGAGGCAATCACGGTAAGGCGGTTAATCTGCTGCACCTGTCCCTGCAGGGTGTCGGCATCCTGTCGTACTCCCTTGTTGTCAACGCAGAGTCGCAGACCGCGACCTACTTCCTGGCGCTTCTGCGAGATACTGTTAGCCTGTCGGAGCGAACAAATCTGGAAGATGTTCGGATTGTCCCAACCTTCTCTCAAGGCTGAGTGGGAGAAGATGAAACGAACAGGCGAGTAAGTTGGGTCGAGACTCAGCAGTCTTTCCTTGTCCTTCATAATCAGGTCGTAAGCCGATACGTCGTCGCTTCCTGCTCCTTTCTTCTCATCGCTGTCCTTGATGCGCTTGGTCTTGGGGTCAATGGAGAAATAACCCTCATGGGTCTTGTTGACAGGGATGCAGCTGAGATACTGCATATACTCCGGGTCGTACATATTCTGATTCTCCAGTAGCTCTGCCCGGTATTCCTGTTCGAAAATCTCTCCATAGCGTCCCAGCAGCGCATTGCCGTCTTCATCATACTGGCGATACTTGGCAACCTCGTCGATGAAGAAAAGCGAGAGGCACTTGATGCCACGATGGAAGAGCGCACTCTCTTTGCGGAAGTGCGCCTTGATGGTTTCCCTTATCTGGATGCGAGCCTTGTGGTCCGCAGTTACGTTGCCGATTACCTCCTTCAGCATCAGACTTTCTCCGTTGCTGAACTTCACCTGGCTACGGCTTGGCTGATGGGCATCCACCACGATATCGGTAATCATGAACCCCTTATATTGCAGCATATTTCCAGAGGCACTGTAGAGGTCATCGCCTTCGCCCAACTTCTTGTAGATTCGCTTGATGGCTCCAGTAGTGCTCTGCTGTTCTATCTCCAGCCTTACCTGTGGAGCCTTGTCTTTCGAGAGCAGCAGCTCTGCGAAATAGATATAGCTGTCGGTACCTTTCAGGTTCTTCAGTTCGAAGCCTACTACCTCTATCTTCTTCACCAGTTTGTGGTTGTAGGCATCGAGAGCATCGAGCACATACACCGTATTGTGGTGCTCCTTGTGGGTAGCTGAGTAGTTCAGGGTGAAGAGCGGATTGAAGGCTTTGAGTGCCGTCTGTGTAGCGGCACCTCCCATCTTCTGCGGTTCATCCAGGATGATGATAGGGTTGTTGGCAGCAAGAACGGCGATAGGCTTTCGGGAACCGAACTCATCTCGTTCGGAGTTGATGATGCGTGCCGCCTTGTTCTTGGCTCCTTCCTTCATGGTGTTGAAGGCTTGGGTATTGATAATCATCACGCTGATGTCGTTGCTCTGCGAGAAGGTGTCGATGTCGTTGAGGCTGCTGCTGTCGTAGATGAAGTAGCGAGCCTTCTTGCCGTATTGCTCCATGAAGTGATCTACCGTGATGTCGAAGCTTTTCTTCACACCCTCTCGGATAGCGATGCTTGGAACCACCACGATAAACTTGGTCCAGCCATACTGCTTGTTCAGTTCGAACATGGTCTTGATATAGACGTATGTCTTTCCCGTACCGGTTTCCATCTCTACATCGAGCTGGCAGGCACCGAGTTTCTGACAGAGTTCTTCATCCTGATGTATGTTGTTCTCGGTCTGAATCTGTCGGATGTTGTCGAAGAGAGCCACCTTGTCTATGGCGAGGCGGTTGTTCTTATACCCCAGGTTATTGCCGATATCATCGCTATCGGCAAAGACATCTGGATGTTCTATTTTGATATCAAACTTCTTGCTATCAACCACATACAGTTTTCCCTTATCCATCCTGTATTCCAGGTTGGCTTGGTTAGGCTGCCCCTTGAAGACGTTGATGACGCTCTCCACGGCATCGGTCTGATATTGTTGTATCTTAAACTTCAGTTTCATAATCGTAATCAGTAAAGCTTTTTTTACTTTTACAAGTTTCAAGTAAACACAGCAAAAAAGCTCTTTTTACTTTTTTACCTTTTTACCCTTTTACCTTTCAAAATCCCTTAAAGGATTTTGGTGACTGTGTCAGGAGAATATGTTTTAAAGATCTGCTCGAAGTTGGTGGCAGTGGAATCGTCCTTCATGCTGGTGTCACGGAGTACGGCGTAGGCTGGCTGCATCTGAGCGATGGCCTTTACCACATCGTCGGTTACATCCGGGTCGAAGCAAGCTACGAGGTATCCTTCGGCAACGTTATAGATGGACTTGCCAGCTACCATTGTCGTTTCTATCTTCGAATCCAGGGTTGCGCCGAGTTCGAGCATTACTTGGAAGAGCAGGTCTTCGCCCGTTCTATCCGGCTTTACATTATCCACCTGCGAGAAGAGGTCGGCTTGCGAAATATCCTTTGGAGAATAATAGATGTCCTGCATATTGGTGGAATCGAGTTTCAACACACGGAAACCTGTATCGAGGTCTTGGGTGGTTAAAGGAGATTCCTCTTTGATTTTCTTGCCGGCACGGCGGATTCTTTCCTTGCCTATTTCACAGATTGTGTGAGGTTTATGGATTGAATCTAGAAAGTTTATAGCATTCTTTGCAGTTTTCTTTGCCTTATCTTTTGCAGTCTCAATAACTTTATCTATATTTTCTGGAATTTGAACCAGTATATATTTAAGATTTAATTCTTGGTGTTTATTATTGAGTTGCATTGCAGTCTCTGCAGTCGAAGCACTACCCGAAAAGAAATCCATAATATAATCATCTTTCTCTATAACAAAGTTAAAGAGTCTGCTAAGTATTGTCGTTGATTTTGGATTTTGGAAGATGTCTCTTGCCATAAGTGCTTCAAATTGTTTTGTTGAAGAACGACCATCTTCATAAATTACAGAACGTAATACATCTTTAGCATTTTCAAGTCTTTTCTTGGGCTTGATTAATGTTGTTTCATCTACACCAAACATGATATCATTATTGGCTATCATTTTCACCATTGTTTCCTGTGGAAATCTGAAACCTTTTTCTGGCACCTTGCATGCTTTATGTGTTATAGGATGCAATATTGTATAGTTATAGCCTCCGAATGTGGTATTAGCAATGTCACCATCATGGAATACTCCCTTCTCGTCAACATTGTCATAATGCGCAACCCCTTTTAGTTCTTCTTTATTTAACTTTATCCATGTACGTAACTCAGTTTGAATGGTTTCAATATCATTCCCATATATGGCTTTTAGCTCTGTATACTTTTTCTGAATTAGCATTGCTTTTTCACTATCAGCATACCAGTATTCTTGAGCATCCTTATTTTTACAATAACAAAGTATATATTCGTGTTCCGTATTTATTTGACGTGGATTATTGTCTGTTGCTGTTTGTAAAACTATACATCCCGTAAAGTTTGCTGCTCCAAAAATTTCATCACATACTTTATGTAAGTTCGTGACTTCATGATCATCAATAGAAATAAAAATTACACCATCTTCTTTAAGGAAGTCTCTTGCTACCTTCAGACGAGGATATATCATGTTGAGCCAATCAGTATGGAACCTTCCATTTGTTTCCATGTTTGTAGCCAATCGATTTCCTTGATCATCATATTGCTCACTATTGGAAAGATAATTATCAGCCTCTTCTGCATAATTATCCCCATAGATGAAATCTTTTCCGGTATTATAAGGTGGGTCGATGTAAATCATTTTCACCTTATGGAGGTAAGTCTCCTTCAGACATTTGAGAACATCGAGATTGTCTCCCTCGATATAAAGGTTCTGGGTATTGTCGAAATCAACGCTGTCTTCACGGCAAGGGCGAAGTGTGGCATTGATAGGAG
>ERZ1026776.1725-NODE-1725-length-11749-cov-8.852745_pt1 | contig 11749 bp, 12 predicted proteins | sample MGYA00380125_ERZ1026776 | MGnify/ENA primary metagenome ERZ1026776 (study PRJEB33269, sample SAMEA4719761) | human gut metagenome | biome: human-associated habitat; feature: organic feature; material: feces | place: Cameroon | collected 2013-10 ... | reverse complement strand
ATTGAAACCTTATAAAATAGAAAAAACAAAACGGAGAGTGTCTACATGAACAAGTCCGTAAAAAATAGACAATAGAAAAAACAGACCCCCTATGGTAGAATAGAAATGACTACCATAAGGGGAATTTTAATGGCAAGGAAATATAGAAATATCAGCAGATATGAAAATGAAATAATAGATATGTGGAATAGAGGAAAGAGTTTAAGAGAAATCGGGAGTCTTTTAGGTTTCACATATGATGAGGTTCAAAATTTCAAAACAAGGTACAATAAAAGGCAGCGAATGATTGCGGCGGGAGAAAGTATACACAAGAAAGGCAGACCATGTAAAAAAGAAGGCAAATTGCCGCCTGGACTATAGTCAATAAAATGGACAAAAAAATGTGGACTAAAAAGAAAAATAAAGATCTTTAGCCTGATTAGGAGATAGACCATTGTTATGGGAATGAGGTCTGGAAGAATTGTAAAAGCCGTTAATATATTGAAACAGACTTAATTGCAATTCAGACAAGGAAGAGTAATTACGCCTGTCTGTTTCTTCCTTTTTCAGATATTTAAAGAAGCATTCCATAACAGCATTGTCATAAGGATGACCTTTTGCAGAAAAGGATTGAATCATATTCAGTGCATCCAAATGCTTTCGAAAGCATTTGGATGTAAACTGAGCACCACGGTCGGAATGAAAAATAATTCCCGAAGATTTTCCTCTGTCAGCAACAGCTAAGTTCAAAGTATCAATGGCAAGCTGTGTGTCAATTCTTTTAGATATCTTGTAAGCAATAATCTTTCTTGCATACAAATCCATTATTGCACAGAGGTGTAAAACCTTGTTCCGACTCTGATATATGTAAAGTCGCAAACCCAAACAGTATTAGGCTTTGTCTGATTAAAATTCTGTGCAAGAATATTCCTGCAGGAACCATTCTCGGATGTCGGAGCCTTTTGCTTTTTAGGCTTAATAGTACTCATTTTAGGCAGATTCATTGTTTTCATCAGTCGGTACACTCTGCCGGTACTGATGTTAATGCAATAATCATGCTTGAGACAAATGGCGATTTTTTGAACGCCTAATCGTTTATCTGTTTTAGCATATATTTCCAATATGCAGCTGCGGATATATTGATTTTCCTTTTCACGATTTGATGGCTTATGATTGATGAAATCATAATATGTGCTTCTGTTGACATTCAGAATACGACACAGGGTTGTTATTGCATGCTCTGAAGAAAGAAGCTTTATTGCCGTCAGTCTTTGTCTGAGTGTGGAGTGAATATTGCAATCGCTTTTTTTAATATTAAGTTTTCCTCCTCTAACTGAGCATTTCGTTTTTGCAGAGCCTTTATTTGCTCTGCGGTTACGACTGTTTCATCGTCGATTTTTACCTCGGAATACTGCTTTATCCATTTTGCCAGCGCACTGTGTGATATGCCGTATTCCCTGCACAATTCGGCATATGTTTTCCCTGAATGATACAAATTGACGATTGTTTTCTTGAATTCTACTGTGTATTTGTTTTGCTTTTTTCCGGACATTTTTTGTCCTCCTTACTTTGTCTTTTATTTTATCACACTTGTCCACTTTTTTAGTATAGATCCACGCCGTTAATTCAGCGGCTTGATAAATTGGCACACATGAGATATGTACTCGCGAGCAAGGATAGATATATCAAACGATTAGAAATGGAAAATGAATTAATGCGGGATTTTCTCTCGCTCACAGAAAGGGAGTGAAGCCGACGACAAAATATCAAGTCATCTACAAACACAAAGATAAATATAGTATTAGTCAGATGTGTAAATTTTTTGGTGTATCACGAAGCGGATATTACGCATATATAAAGCGCAAAGATATACCAGACAGAGATTTACCTCTTGCCGAACAAATACGCAAATGTCAGTCAGAGAACAAGCAAACATACGGTTATCGCAGAGTTCAGATATGGCTTGAAAGACAAGGAATATACCGTAATCCAAAGACAATATTGCGTGTTATGCAAAAGTACAATCTGCTATCAGTAGTACGCAGGAAAAAGTACAAATATGTATCGGAACACTTGCACAAATATCCGAATTTAATTAACAGAGAATTTGTTGCTGACAGACCAAATCAAAAATGGGTAACCGATATATCATACATACCAACTGATGAGTGTATGTGCTATTTGTCAGTTATCCGAGATTTGTTTGATAACAGCATTGTTGCTTATCATATGTCGAAAGATATAACAGTTATACTCGTTCTTGACACTATTCATAAAGTCATGCAAAAGGAAAAGGTCACCGCAGAGCTGCAACTCCACAGTGACCAAGGTGCACAATATGTCTCCCATGACTATTTTGTGACAACTCAATCTTACGGCATTACGCCGTCAATGTCAAGACGCGGAAATCCGTATGACAATTCTTTAGCAGAAAATTTTTTCTCAATTCTTAAAACGGAATGTATCCACAGAGTCAAACTGCACAGCTATGAAGAGGCGTGCCTCCTCATAGCTGAATATATCCATTTCTACAACAATTATAGAATTCAATACAAAACAAAACTGACACCTCTTGAACAAAGATGTCAGTTCATTGCTTAAACTGAATATTCTACCATAGTAGTCTGTTTTTGTGCTGTCTGTACAATCTGGAGTGGTTCAACAAAGCCCCTCCGTTTTTCATTTCATAAGTCAATTGACACAATTGTATTTTAGATTACCGAATAAAACTTTTTCGTTTTCCCATCCCCAAGCAAAGCCTTTGAAATCTTTTACCCGACTTTCAAGGGATTGTACTTTAACTGTACCGGATAAATTGTGTATCACTTTACCATTGCCAATATAGATACCGACATGCCCATAAGGATTGCTTGCATAGCCATAAACTGTTGCACCTACTTGTATCTTGCTCCAATCATCTGATACTGCCCACATATCAGCAGCACATAATGCACAGTGAGCAGAACCTCGTGAGCCTGTAACAGCTTGGTAAACATCAGCTACCCACGCTTGACAATAGCCTGACTTTGCAGAAATGCCATAGCTTTCGGAATTAGTCGCAACAGCTACAATTTTTCTTTGCGTATCATTAACGATTTCATTACCAAAATCTATTGAGCCTAAGTCAATATCATTTGCATTGCCTGATCCAAATATAATAGATGCCCATAGCTTATCGTTGCTGTCGTTCATCAGCTCTGCAAGGTAGTCCTTTTGTTTTTTATTAAAAGAATACTCGTCTGCCATATCATTTGCAGTTTTGCTGTTGACTGTAATCGTTAAAACCTTAATAGTGACTTCTTCTGTTGTAATCACCTCATTACCGTTTTCATCGGTTGAGGTGATTTCTTTTGTTTCAGTCCTTGCTTCTGCTTTAGCATCAATACTGTTCATATCCCAAAAGATGTTTGACAGTATTGATTTTTTATTTTCATCAACGGTTGCAATCTCCATAGGATTGTCAGGATCAGTTGTGGTTTTAACGGCATAAATAGATAAAACATCTTTCCAATTCGCTTTACTGCCGTTAATCTCTATACTGTCATAATTGCCGGATGCTTTAATCTCATCAATTTTGTTATCATAATCGGTATTGATTTCCTGAATAACAGTGGATATGTTCATACCGCTTTCAGATGTTTCGGTAGAGAAGAATATTCCATAAAAGGAGCTTGCCAATGCACCCACAAGGCATAATAGGATGATTATAACAACGGAAAGCCAACCGCCTGCAATTATGGCATTGACAACAGCCTTTGCACCCTCAATAATACCTTTAACAATTTTCTTTGTGTGCTTTGCTGCTTCTTTTATTGTTTTTGCAGATTTCTCAAAACCTTTCTTAGCAGCTTCGGCACTTTTCTTTGTTGTCTTTGCAGATTGTTTTGATGAGATATAGGATTTTCTTGCTGTATCAGATGATGATTTAACTGTTTGTTTAACAGAATAATTTGCTGTTTTAATTGTTTTATCAGCACCCTTAATATCCTTACTGACAGGCTTTGTGTTTGCCTTTTTAATGCTTTCTCTTGTCTTGATGTCATACTTGCTGCCTTTATCGGAAAAATTCAAATCAGGACTTGCAGAGGGCTTGTTATCCATTCTTTGACGGCGGATTGATTTAACAGCTTGTTCCGATCTGAAACGCTGAATATTGTGTTTGGTTTCAACTACACTCTGTTTGCCTTTTTCATTGAATTTTACGGCAGCTCTGTGTGCAGCAATTTTTGATTTATCAGAAACAAGATTTACAGCATATTCTTCGGGTGATATTTCATCCGTTGTCTGTGTATGCTCGGCGGCTTCCTTAGATTTTACTGTTGCATTTCTGAATTTATCTGCCACAATGGCAGCACAGTTAAGTGTTTTGACAGTCTGATTAACCTTATCTTTTGTTTTAATATCTCTCATCTTTCACCTGCTAACTTGTTAATTTTTCTCTTAGGGTATTGTAGAATTTCTTTGTATGCAGTTTTTTACCTTGAGTCTGCCATTGTTCCTCTAAATCAAAACGAACATTCAAGTCCTGCACTGAATAATCAGGTTTAAATGTTCGCCAAGTATTCCTATCCCAAAATTCAAGTTGTTTCCATAAATCAGGAAAATGTTTTCGGAGCTTTCTTAATTCATCAAGGCTCTGCAAAGAACAACACCAACAGGAAACACGATGAAATATGTTATATAAACCGCCCCAGTCAAAACCACGCTCATAACAGTATTCAAGGCAATCTTTTTCAGTCATATTCCATTCGACTAAAGGATAACAGGCATCTTTTATCCTGTTAGGCTCATCAGCAGCTATGCCGATATATTCAATAATTTCATAGTCCTTCTTTAAGTCCTTAAAATAAGCATCTAATACTCTTGTTTTGAGCATTGCCGTACACCAACGATTACGGGGGCCGCCCCAACTCATTCCGTCATACTTTTCTAATTCAGGGTTTTTGCGTTTCGGATAATAAACAAAAAAGTAGTATTCAAAATCGTGTTCTGCCTTGAGTCTGATAATCGGTTTGTTGATATATCTTTCAAGTTTATCAATATGCTCATACATCTGCGGAAATTCTAAACCTGTGTCGCAAAATATGATATAGTCAATCGGTCTTTTTTCTGCTATAAGCCTTAAAAGCATGGCGGTAGAATCCTTACCGCCTGATAGGGACACAACATACTTTTTAGGCTTCATAATTGCTCACCTCTGTCTGCTTTGCAACTACAACAAGTCTGCCGTCTTTCTGTGAATATTCACAGGTTGATAAAGTAATAAGCCTGTCACCGTATGCTGAATTTGTTTCAGTATCATAAAGGGACAGGCTCCTGCATTTTTCTGTAAAGGTATTGAATTGTTTTTTATCCGTGAAATCAGTATAGTTCTGATAATCAAAACCATCAAGCGTTGTTTTGAATACAGAAATGATTTCATAAGTTCCTTTGTTGCTCAGTGTATCAAACTGAATATATCTGTGGCTGTTGTAGAAATCTTTTGATTTGTATTTTTCCAAATCACCGAACATCTGATGATTTTTCATATTATGAGCATAGATAATTAAGTTATCTGACTTATCAGCATTGCACAATTCACTGATATACGGTGTGCCATAATACGAATATTCTTTATTGAAATTCTTTCGCAAATAGAAATTCGGTGTACCGCTCTGCATAACAGGATAATTGATATTGGTATCGTCAATCTTTATCCAACCAACAAAATCAGCGTTCTGTGATTTCAGCTCCATATATCCGTTTAGCTTTTTATCACCGTTATTGCTTTGGGTTTCAACAACAGAAACAATATCGTTAAATACATCTTCCTGTTTTTTGTTTTCCATTTTGTTTGATACAATAAAATAGGTGCTGACTGCAAGAATTACAATCAGCACCATTAATGTAAAAATATATATTTTGTTTTTCATTTTTCCTCCAAAAAAATTAAAGTGCCTGTAAAAATACAAGCACTTCATATAAATATCAAAATTCTTTACTTAACAAAAAGTCTGCAATGTGCATTGTTTTTATTCCCTCATAATTACCGCCTGCAAAATCATCGGTGGTTAATACATATTTGGGATAATTATCGTGAATTTCGAGCAGTCTTTCATATTCTCGTTTCTCGGTTTTTTCAGATGAAATTTCTCTCGTAACCTGAACATACATTTTTTCATTCTGTTTTGTTGCAATAAAATCAATTTCACCGTCATTTGTTTTGCCGATGCAAACCTCATAACCTCTTCTTAACAATTCAAGATATACAATATTCTCAAGCATGGCGGCAACCGAAGTTTCCGTATATCCGAGTATACTGTACTTAAATGCGCTGTCTGCTACATAAAATTTTTCTTGAGTTTTTAACAATTCCTTGCCATTCATATCATATCTTGAACAACGGTGAAGAATATATGCTTTTTCAAGTTTTTCAAGATAATTATATACCGTTTCGTTATCAATTTTTCTGTGTTCGGATTTCAGGTAATCAGATACAGATTTTGCGGAAAAGGTTTTGCCGATATTATTAAATGCAAACTTTACAATTCTCTCTAACTGATCTACCTTTCTGATATTATTTCTCTTAACAATATCAGAAAAAATGGTCGAATTATATATATCCTTTACAATAGTATATATTTCGTTATCGGAATAGTTCTGTAAATGCGTTGCAGGAAAACCGCCGAGTCTTAAATAATTTGAAAGTTCGGTTTTATTATCATGTAATTCAGCGTATTCTTTCTTAAATGTTAAATACTCTGAAAAAGAAAGGGTAAATATTCTGAACGCTACATATCTGCCGGTGAGATATGTGGATATTTCCGATGACATCATTCTGGAGTTAGAGCCCGTAACATATATATCCGTTTCATAATCGGAATACAAGGAGTTGACAACCTTTTCCCATCCCTCTATTTCCTGAAGCTCATCAAGAAAAAGATATGTTTTTCCGTTTGCATACAATTTTTCCTTAATCATAGAAAACATTTCTTTTGCAGTCATATCCTCGTATTCCATTGAATCAAAGCGTATAGACACAATTTGTTCGTCAGTAATACCCCGTTTCTTTAACTTGTCAATAATCATTTGTAATATTGTTGATTTTCCGCATCTGCGGACTCCTGTCAATATTTTTATAAACGGGGTATCGGTATAAGCCATTATCTTATCAACATACATCGGTCTGTTTATCATATATAACACCTCATTTTTAGTTTATTATACTATGATATAATTATAACCCGAAAAAATTAAAAAATCAATAACTTTTGCGATTATAATCGCAAAAGTTATCGGAACATAGAAACATTATAAAAGCTACGCAGCCATTCCTATTTTATCATCTTCGCCCGGTTTTGTTGACATCAGTTTGTATAACTTCGTATTCTTCGGAAAATCGTTCTCAAACGGAACAAGAGAACTGCCGATCTTAATAAGTCCGTGACCTGCTTGGGCATTGGTAATATAATCAAGCTCTGCATCGGAAATGTTAAGCAGTCTTGCAAGTTCCGTTCTGTCCGTTGCCGCCTGATTGAGCATAACAACAAATTCAGAATTTGAGAGCATTGTTCTTGCCGTATGGCTTTGCAGAATATCCTCAACATTCTGTGTAATACCTGTTACGCATGCACCGTACTTTCTTGCTCTTTTCCACAGCCTGTAAAGAAATTCGGCACTGTATTCGTATGCAAACATCAGATAGATTTCATCAATGAAGATATATGTCCTTCTGCCTTTTTCTCTGTTTGCGGTAATTCGGTTGAGAATACTGTCAAGAATGACAAGCATACCGATAGGCATTAACTGTTTGCCGAGTTCAAAAATATCATAACAGATAAATCGGTTATTCGGGTCAATGTTTGTCTGCTTTGAAAAAGTGTTTAAAGAGCCTTTTGCAAAAAGCTCAAGAGCAAGGGCAAGCTGTTCAGCTTCCTGCTCAGACTGTTTCAACAGTTCCTCGTATAAATCAACAAGGGTAGGCGGCTCACCCTCATAGTTACCTCTGATATATTCACGGTAAACATTGTAGGTGCATCTGTCTACAATAGATTTGTGCTGTGGTGTAATCGCATTGCTTCCCATAATCTGCTCACACAAGGACATAATGAACTGTGTTTTATCAACTAAAGGATCTGCACCCTCGCCGTAGTATCTGTTCAAATCCATAGCATTAATATGATTTTGTGAGTTTGCCGAGATTACAATATGCTGACCGTTTAAGACTTTCGTGATGTTTTTGTCCTCACGCTCAGGGTCAATGATAATTATATCTGCATTTGTATCCGACAATGCTCTGCATATGATTTCCATTTTAGCAGTAAAGGACTTACCGCCGCCCGATACACCGAGAATAAAGGAATTGCCGTTAAGCAATAAAAATCTGTCTGCAATAATGAGATTTCTGTTTCTCGGATTAACACCATAGTAAATACCTTTCTTGTGATAAATGTTCTGAACATTGAAAGGAATAAATACTGCAAGGGATTCAGTAGTAAGCGTACGCATTGTATCAATCTTTCGCACACCATAAGGCAGAACAGTTTTCAGTGCATCATACATCTGCTCACGGAGTTTGAATACAGTCATTTTGCACATAGAGGAATTTGCAATGTTGCAGATTTCTTCGATATCCTCATCAAGCTGTTTCTTGCTGTCTGCCATATGAACAATGGTGATAACACCGAACATCATTCTCTGGTCACGGGTAGTAATATCATCAAGAAATTCTTTCATTTCCTTTTTCTGCTGTTCCATATCATACGGAATTGTTGCTGAGAAATTGTTGTTTGCGTTCTGTTTTCTCTGCCAATTTGTGATATTTGTTTCAACACCGAGCAGTCTTGTTTCCGCTTCCTTTACGGCTTCATTTGTCGGAACGGGAATGACATCAATGGATACCATAAGATTTTTATTCAGTGCTGTTAAGTTCGCAAGAAAATCATCCTTGATATATGACGCATAATCACGCAGGAATAATACCCTCGCATACTTATCGCCGATACGAAAATATCCCTTTTCACATTCCATAGAATCAGGACAGATTGTGTCCTTAAAATCGTGACCTTTCTGCATTGCTTCCTTTAAATCAAATCTGAATGGCAACTCATCATCAGGCATATAGAAATCGTGAATAATTTTCAGTCTTTCATCAAGTTCAACAGGGGCACATACACTGCCGAGCCTTGCAAATCTTGATGAAAGCTCCGAGCCTACTCTGTTGAAATATGTTCTTGCATCATCAACTGTCTTTTTGTTGATGGATACGGTTATATATTTTTCCTGAATAAGAGCATTTGATGCCGTTACCTTTGTTTTTAACATCTCGTTATATTCTTTACGAAGATAGTCAAGTCCGTCATCCTGATTTTCTAAAAGGATTTCCTTTTCAAATTCTTCTTTGTTCAGCTTACGGTTGTTGACAGTGATTTTCGTAGTGGCAGCACTGTCAAAGCTGTTGAGCAGTTCCTCATAAGCAAGAAAGATTGTTTTTTTATCCTCATCACTTGAAACAGAATAGTTAATATCCGCAAATTTAAATGTCTTTGAGTATTTATTACTGCCGACCTTAAATATTCCGTCTGCATAAACAGTCTGAACAGGAATTGTGTCCTGCACAGACTTAGGGATTATAAATTTTTCTTTATCTCTCTGAAAAACAGTTTTTAGTGTTTTAATCAATATTCTTCATTTCCTCCTTAATTCTTTTGTCAATATCCAATTTGACTGCTTCATAGTGTGTGTTTCTCGATTTGTATTTCAGCTTTATTGGAATGAGAAATTCACTCCTAAACCAACACACAAGCAGTTTTTCCGCTGTCATTCCGTTGTGAGTTACAAAGCCTAAAGCGGCAAAGGGAACTGCACCCAAGATACAAAGCCAAGATAAAGTTTCAAGACTTAAATATGGCTTTAATAAAAAGTACAATCCTACTGCAACAACACAGGCAAGAGCAGAAAAAATGAGCTGACGCAAGCTCAGCCCAAAATATACGGATTCGGTGTAGTCACGAATCTCTTTATTGATTTTTACTTCCATATTTCCTCCTACCTTGACATATCCTCTTTAACAGGTGCTTTCGGCTGAATCTGATAAGGCTTTTGACCGTCTTTTGTTTTAAGAAAATCAATATAACTTGCCGCAGATATTGCGTTACGGTTTAACTGTCTTTGCCAAGCATTAACTGATGGTGCCCATTTGAAACCATTTCGTTTCAATTGCTCACGCTGTTCTGCACTCGGTTTCTCATCAAAAAACAACTGCAATCTGTTATCTTCTTTGTTTGCAACTGCTTCACCGCCGTTAAATTCCCAACCTACAAATCCGACTTCATTATCCCTTGTAAGCTGTGCAATTCGCTTTTTCAGTCGGTTGATTTCCTGATTATTGTTTTGCAGTTCATATGATGCGTAAGGCTGTTTGTTCCACGAATATGCGTTTTCAACCTTTGTGTCAGGCCTTTTAGCTTCTGCTTCGCTTATGCCCGGATAGCCTGCCATTGTTCCGAACTTTCTGAAATAGGCATTTTTATCTTTCATATCCTGCTGATTTTTCTGATAATCTTCCAACTTCTGTGTTAATTTTTCAATAGCCTGCGGATCATCACTTTTGATTACATTATCTCTATATCCCATAAAATTTCCTCCTTAAATTAAAGTCCCATCATTTCGTGAATGATGCGGTCTGACATTTTTACTGTTCCAACAAGGACAAGCATATTAAATACAAGCTCTCCAACATATTTCCACACCATAGTAACTGCCGCCGCACTTGTATCGACCTGTGGCGGTGATGACGCATATAGTGAGAATATGATGCAGGCAAGTATGATTACTGCCCCTTCGAGAAGAACTCCGCAATACGATTTTATAAATGACCTGCCGACATTTTGTGTAGGCTCTCCGGCAAAGGTTGAAAACGGAATAGGTGCAAGAGCAGTAAACATATATATTTTGAAAAATCTTCCGTAAACGGTCAGTATCAGTATGAATGACAAAACCGTTATGAACAGACTTCCGATTAAGGTTACTGCCCATAGGGGTATTGACTCAAAAAAGCCACATTCTTCAATAGCAGTTACCATTTCATCAGGTAAGGATGTATCTGAATTAGCTCCCAAGCCTGCACTATTCATAATGGTTGAAATAACACCCTGCACAATATCAAACAGAGCAAGCATAAGCTCCATGCCGTAAGTTACCAAGCCTTTAGCAATGGCAAAACGGATAAATAGTTTTAGTGCGTGTTCAGGTTTCTTTACATCAACAAATGAAGAACAGGTTTTTACCATTCCTATAACGAAAAAAAGTACAAGCAACGCATAACCGATTGCCTGTACTGCACCGTTGATGTTGACAATGACTTTCCATATTCCTCCACCCTCGAAATCCTGCGGTGATTGAGTAAGCAATCCCCAAATTTCCGATAATTTTTCGTTCCAAGTATCAAGGGCATTTTCAAGGTTTTGTACTACCCAATTATCTGACATTAAAACACTCCTTTCTTAAAATTTTTTATATATAAAAAACCCCAAACGGTGTCGACTCGCCGTTTGGAACTTATTAATAGATTTTATAATCTTGTTTTATAACAAAATTTGTCATATAATATAAAATATTATTTAATTCTAACCTTGAGATCAGGAGATATTACTATTATGGAACCTTTATTTATTATTTTTGTTGTTTCTGTAATTATATTTATTGTTTTCAGCATTTTATATGATCAAAAACACAAATATACTCAAAACGACTTAAAACTAAAATGCTGTCTCTTATACACACTGACGCT
>ERZ1026776.1723-NODE-1723-length-11753-cov-3.541033_pt1 | contig 11753 bp, 10 predicted proteins | sample MGYA00380125_ERZ1026776 | MGnify/ENA primary metagenome ERZ1026776 (study PRJEB33269, sample SAMEA4719761) | human gut metagenome | biome: human-associated habitat; feature: organic feature; material: feces | place: Cameroon | collected 2013-10 ... | reverse complement strand
ATGTATTACTCAACGACATTGGGCAGTATAATACTGAACTTTCTATAAGAAGTTCTGCTCAATAAAAAACAAGAACTAAAAACATCTAAATATTACTATCTCAAACTTCCCATACTGAAAAGTGTGCTGAACCTTGAAAATTCAATATTTTAGCCAATAAAAAGTAAACGATGAAACGAAGGTACCTACCAAACCTAAATCAATATCGATATACTATGATCATAGTATATTTGTTAAAAAAGTTGAGCCTAAACTTTTTTGACTAAGATATGGGAGGTACAGATTATGGCTACAAATACTACAGCAGTTGCAGTGAGATTTTTCCTTCTTCCATCCAGAGGTTCATTCTCTTAACTACAAAACTGTATCTCAGGGAATGTACGGTAGGATATGTTTCATAAAGAAAAAGGAATATATAAAAAGTTACAATGGGGAAATCTGGATGCACTAGTTCTGTTTGTATTGGATGCTAGAAATGATATTCTTCTTCAGAATATTTATGAAATGGGATACGTTGCGACAATGCTTAGAAATGATACTGAAATAAATCGTAAATTTATGGAAATTATGAGGCTAGATAATTATGTGTTATTGGGAGATAAAGTGGCAAAGAGTGTATATGATGAGGCACAGAAAGGAGCGAAATTATATAGAGTATTGAAGAGAGATGGATTTTTGAATATTTTGCCATATGATTCAACAGAACAGGGGATAGAGGATTATGTTAATTATCTAAAAAATGATTCAGTAAGGTATGAGTAAATCAGTTGGTGATTGTTAAGGATAAGAAGGGGTATCTTCTTTTGGAAAATAATGGGGTTTCGGGACTCGAACCCAGGGCGCTTATTATTAAGTTTGAAGTCTTGATATGCAATAGAGTTTCTCTTCCTGACAAATGCAAGGCTCTAACCCCAAGAAGGCCCAGACCACCAATTGAATTTGTAATATCCATAAAACTAATCGCTCCTATCGCTAAACTTAACAGGGAAACAATGTCAGTACTTACTTCAATTGGAATATCAAACAATATTGCCAAGAATACAAAAATAATAATCTTTAATTATTATACCATATATCGGTGGTCTTTGATATAAGTAAAGAAATTTTGATTGAGAAATTTTTCTGTGGCTTATTAGTGACAGAAGAGGTTTGAACATGCTATACTCTAACAAAGAGTATAAATTAGTAGTTCATATTTAATAAAATGATGGATTGCTTAGTTATTATGAAAAATACAAGCTTGTAGCTGTAATTATAAGCATTCATCGTTGGAAAGAGAGTAAAGCTTGTTTTGGGGGTATGGCTTGTCTGGAAAATAGAGGGGGTATCCTTTTTGGAGGCAGTTGTTTCGTGCTGTGTTGGTATGAGGCATATGTTCCGAGCGCATTGCTATTAAGAGGTAACTGTACTGTGCATGCGTATTAAGAGGTATTTGCTCTGCAATGGCGATCAGGCAGCAAAATTGGCAAAGATGAATGAGAATTAATATGAATTAGTAAGAATCAAGAAAAGCGGTCTTTTGATTAGTCAAAGGATTGCTTTTTTCTTGTAGTTATTTAGGATACTTTGGAGAGTCTAGTTATTAGAGTCTATAAGAAAAACAAGAATAGAAGAGGAAAAAGCGAGGAAAAAGCAAGTAAATAACAAGAGTATTCATGATAATTAAATTGAAAAAAGGCATAATTATGGTATAATTAGACCATGAATAGGGAGGTGTATATTATGCCACAAATAATTCCAATTAAAGATTTGAAGAATACATCAGAGATATCGGACATGTGCCATAAGGCAGAGAAACCAATTTATGTTACGAAAAATGGATATGGAGATATGGTAATTATGAGCATGGAGACTTATGAGTCAACCTTGAGACAGATTGCCATGTACAGAGATATTGAAATATCTGAAAAGCAAATAGAGGCAGGACAGGTAAAGGATGCCAGAACTGCGCTTAGAGAAACATCAAGGTAAATTGTAATATGCTTAGGGATTAGAGTGGGGGAAACAGAAAAGATGTCAGAGATATATAATCTGCTACAAGGAGGAGTGATAAATGAATGAAGTTATGAATGGTGTAAATAATGCTATTATGGACAATTTTCAAAAAACAGACAATATACTAAATGACGTTCAAAATATTATAGAAGTATCTCAAAAAGAGGCTTACCGGTCAGTAAATACGATATTGACACAAAGAAATTGGTTGATTGGATATCGAATTGCAGAAGAAGAGTTAGCTGGTGAAGAACGGGCTGAATATGGTGCAGAAGTTATAAGAAGATTATCGAAGGAGTTAACAAAAAAATATGGAAAGGGCTACACAAAAACGAACTTATATAATTTTTATAAGTTTTATAAATACTTTCCAGAGATTTTCCACTCAATGAGTGGAAAATCTGCTATACGATTAACATGGACACATTATCGAATTTTACTTCAAGTTCATGATGAGAAAGCTCGTAAATGGTATGAAAAAGAAGCATATGAAGAGACTTGGAGTGTTCGTACATTACAACGAAATATCGATACACAGTATTATTATCGTTTATTGAAATCACAGGATAAAAAAGCTGTAGAGCATGAAATGAGAGAAAAAACTTCTGTATATCAGAATGAAAGGCTTGAGTTCATTAAAAATCCTGTTATGGTTGAGTTTTTGGGATTGACACCAGATATCTCCTTTACTGAAACAAAACTTGAGACAAGCATTATTACCAATTTGCAGAAATTCCTTATGGAGATGGGAAAAGGATATGCTTTTGTAGCCCGACAGCAACATATTCATACAGAAAAACAGGATTATTATATAGATTTGGTCTTTTACAATTATATCTTGAAATGCTTTGTACTTATAGATTTAAAAACAGAACGTATTTCACATCAGGATGTTGGACAAATGGATATGTATATCCGGATGTATGATGAATTAAAAAAAGCACCGGATGATAATCCAACCCTGGGAATTGTTTTGTGTTCGGAGACGGACGAAGATATTGCAAAATATTCCATTCTACATGGGAATGAACAATTATTTGCGAGCAAATATAAATTGTATTTGCCAACAGAAGAGGAGTTGAGAGAAGAGATAGAGACACAAAAAGCTATTTTTTATTTACAACAGAAGGATGCAAAGGAAAAAACTGGAGAAGAACCAGATGCTTAAATGTATTAGATTTCTATTTCATTTATATTATGTAGGAATAGCGAAATCTAGTTCAGCTTCTTCTACATGCAACGAATAGTTCCTATTAACTCCTTGCACTTCCTCTTCATCTACGGTATAATCGTAAAGTCCGTGTGCAACCAATCGCATGCGGGGATAAGAACGAATATATTGTGTTATGGATAGAGTGAAGGAGCAGGAAATGAAGAAGAAAATATGGGCGGCAGCTTTGATTTGTATTGTCGTACTGGGAATGCTGGATGGATGCGGACCAAAGGAGAAAGATGCAGATAAGGAAGAAGCAGGCAATACAGAAACAGAAGCGGTGGAAGAAATCAGTGATACAGAAAAAGCAGCTGAGGCACAGGGAAATCTTAAGGAAGATACCTGGTATGTTTCATCCGGTATGTATCAGCACAAAATGGAAACCGAAGAGAATACCGCTGTGATAAAAAATGTCAATGTATATAATATGGCAGGAACCATGGATGGTGAGACCTTTGTGCAGGCATCTGATTTTACCAATCATTTAAATCAGGCGGAGTATGAGATAAGCTGGGATCGTACTGAGGCAGACGAAGAAGGAAATACAGTTTATACGGTTACTTTATCTGCAAAGATTCCATGGAATGGCATACAGACGGATGCAGAAGCTTATATCGAATATGAAGACATCAGCCTTGTGGATGCGACTACCGGAATGGTGCTGCCACAGCATGTAGCTGCAACAGACAGTTCCATGGCTATGATGGCAGAGGTGGCTTGTGCCGGGACAACATATCAGGTGGCAGCCACAGAAGATACAGAGACAACATTTGGTGACTGGACGGTAGAGGATGGCAGTGAGTATCCGATGGTGACTTACTATGAAATAAAAGAGACTTATAAAGTAACAGCACCGGCAGAATATAAGGGACTGCTGTTCGTATTACAGACACAGCGTACCGCGGAAGAATATGAAAATGGAATTGCAAATGGTCTTGGAACAGATGAAGCACATACATTTGATGGCACAATCAATGATGGAAGTGTGGCAATTGAGTTAGACCGGGATTATGAGTATATCAATGCAGAATAGAAACTGAGCAAAGTGGGCAAAGCTTACTTTGTATCAGCATGAAACAGAATCGTCGAAAGGTGGTTCTGTTTTTCCACGTCTAAAGGAGCATACAATGGATTATAGCAGATTAGAAAAAGGAATTATGGATTTCATACAGGAAGAGCAGGTAAAACTTGGATACCGGAAAGAAAAAATCCGGTTATATTATCCTTTGAGTTCATTAAAGCATTTTCTGGGAGAAGAAGTGAGCGGAAAATCAACGGAAGAATTGGAAAGGGAATTTTATGAAGCGGCAGGAGTGCGGCTTGGCAGAGTAGAAATCAGCAGAAACAAGGACCGCTTTTGTTTTGTAGTGCCGGAAGAAGGTGCGGAATATGTGCATGAAAAAAGAAGTGGAAATTCTTTTATTAAAAAGCTGGTGGCTCTGCTGCAGACACATCCTTGCACCATAGAGGACATTCATAAGCTGTTCTTAGAAACCGGCGAGAAGATACATTTTGAGAAAATTGAGACAGAGGATTTTGACTATCTCATTTATTTTGAAAGCGGAGAGGATTCCTATTATTATTGCTTTAAGGACGAAGGCTGCCATATCATCTATCATCGTTTTATGCCGGAGGATTACCGGGATTTGTTTTCTGATAGTGTAGAGTAAGAAATATTTTATGATAAAAGAAAAAGAGGAAGAGAAGTTGCAAAAGAAAATAAACAGAGGAATCGTATATGTGGCAGGATTACTGCTACTTGCCATGGGAATTATATTAAATACCAAGACGGGACTTGGCGTGTCTCCGATTATTTCGGTGGCATACAGTGTATCGGTAATCAGCGGACTGAATTTGGGCAATATGACGCTGATTTTATATAGCATTTTTGTATTGATAGAAATGATATTACATACCATCCGGCGTAAAAAAGGAGAATATGTAAAACGCCTGCTTTTGGATATTCTGCAGATACCGCTTAGTATTGTATTTACCCGGTTTATGAACCTTTTTGCAAGCTTTGTTCCAGAGTATGCCAAAGACTGCGCAGGTACCTTCTGGGGCAGCGTTCCGGCACGTTTGATGCTTTTGATACTGGCAATCATATTGACAGGTGTAGGAGCTGCAATGTCTTTAAATATGCGTATCATACCAAATCCGGGAGACGGAGTTGTTCAGGCAATTGCAGATTTCGCAGGAAAATCAGTAGGATTTACCAAAAACTGTTTTGATGTATGCAATGTAACAATAACCTGTGTGGCAGGACTTTTAATGAAAGGAAAAATTCTTGGAATCGGAATTGGAACATTGCTGGCAGTGATCGGAGTAGGAAGAGTTATTGCAGTATACAATCATTTCTTTGGAAAATATCGTTATGAAACCTAAGCTGCTTCTAGCCATTGTGTTAGAAAAATGGTAAAATAAAACCAGTGATGTAAATTAAGAAAAGAAGAAAATTCACAGAAATAAAAGAGAGTAAGAGGAAGATAGATGGCAGCAAAGTTTTATGCAGTCCGAAAAGGAAAGAAACCGGGTATTTATATGAGCTGGGATATGTGTAAGCAGCAGACCGCTGGCTTTTCCGGAGCGGAGTTTAAAAGTTTCCCGACGAAGGAAGCAGCAGAAGAATATATCGGTCAGAAGCAGCAGACAGTAGAAAAAGAGCCGGAAAATTATGCCTTTGTGGATGGCTCTTATAATATTGCAACGAAGGTATACGGATACGGCGGCTTTCTGATGGCAGATGGGAAAAAAGAAGTGCTGCAGGGCTCAGGCTCAGAAGAAGAAATGGTATCCATGCATAATGTGGCAGGAGAAGTATTAGGAAGCATGGCTGCCATTGAGAAGGCAGTGGAACTTGGACTGGCAGAGCTTACGATATATTATGACTATATGGGTATTGAAATGTGGGCAACAGGAACATGGAAACGGAATAAGAAAGGAACCATTGCCTATTATGACTATATTCAGAGCATAAAGGATAAAATTACGCTTCATTTTGTAAAAGTAAAAGGGCACTCAGGAGTAGAAGGAAATGAAGAAGCAGACCGGCTGGCAAAAGAGGCAGTCGGAATTGAAATATAGTATCTGCAGATGAATGGATACGGGGATAAAAAGGAGGAAAGAAATGGTTTCATTAAAGGACGTGGCGAAGCGTTGCGGTGTCTCAACGGCAACAGTAAGTAAAGCATTGAATGGACATAGTGATATTGGGGAGAAGACCAGGATACGGATTAAAGAAGCAGCACAGGAGATGGGGTATTTTCCGAATGCGGCAGCAAGGGCATTAAAGACGAACCGTTCTTATAACTTAGGAGTACTTTTTAAAGAGGAGGCCGGAAGAGGGCTTACCCATGAATATTTCTCTGGCATCTTAAATGGATTTAAAGAAAAGGCGGAAGAATTAGGCTATGATATCACTTTTATTAATAATGAGCATGTGAATCATAAGATGTCATATCTTGAACACTGCAAATACCGGAATTTTGACGGAGTTGGAATTGTGTGTGCCAGGTTTGATGACCCGGAGGTACAGGAACTTTTGCAGAGTAATATTCCGATTGTTACTGTGGATTATGTATATTACAACTGCACGGTTGTTTCTTCTAATAATGTAAAAGGGATGAATGAACTGGTACGTTATATTTATTCCAAGGGACACCGGAAAATTGCATACATTTATGGGGAAAAACATTCGGCTGTTACCAGAGATCGTCTGACCAGCTTTTTCCAGACAATGGAGAGCTTTAATCTGAATGTTCCGGATGACTACTTAAAAGAAGGAGAATATTTAGATACCAGGCTTGTGGCAAAGGCAACCAGGGAACTTTTAAATCTGCCTGACCCGCCGACCTGTATTCTCTACCCGGATGATACAGCATTAATTGGTGGGATTAATGTAATTGATGAAATGGGACTAAAAGTACCGGATGATATTTCTATTGCAGGTTTTGATGGAACAAAAGTATCCCAGATGATGAGTCCAAAGATTACGACTATACGGCAGAATACCAGAAAGATTGGGGAAGAGGCCGTAAAACGTCTGGTACAGAGAATCGAGCAGCCTAAGACAACGCTGGTGGAGCGTGTGATTATCAATGGAGAACTTTTGGTAGGAGAATCAGTAGGAGGAATCTGATATGGCACTGCAATTTGTGCTGGGCAGTGCTGGAAGCGGAAAGTCAGGCTATGTATTCCGCAAAACAGTCAAAGAAGCTCAGAAGAATTTAAAGAAAAATTATTATGTAGTAGTACCGGAACAGTTCACGATGCAGACGCAGCGTGAACTTGTTCGGTTACAGGAAAAAAACAGTATTATGAATATAGATGTGGTCAGCTTCCAGCGACTGGCATATCGTATTTTCGACGAATTAGGAAAGACGAATATGGCAGTTTTAGAAGAGACCGGGAAAAACCTTGTATTGCGTAAGGTTGCCGAAGAGCGGATGGATGATTTATGCATCATGCAGGGAAATATGAAAAAGATGGGATATATCAGTGAAGTGAAGTCCCTGATATCAGAGCTGACACAGTATAATATTGATCCGGATACTTTGGAAACATTTATTGAAGAGCAGAATATGCCACCGGCATTTTCCTATAAACTGCAGGATATCTTGACCATGTACCGGGGCTTTCGAAGTGCAATTTCCGGGATGTATATTACTGCTGAAGAAGTTTTAGAAGCCTTCTGTGATATGGCAGAGGAATCAAAGCTTTTACAGGATGCCGTGCTGGTTTTCGATGGATTTACCGGATTTACACCGATTCAGAATAACGTGCTATACCGCCTGATGGGAATTGTATCAGATATATATGTGACAGTAACCATTGACCCGGCAGAGGATATTTATTCCTATCATGATATGCAGGAGCTGTTTGCCATGAGTAAGAAGACTGTAGCCAGCCTAATGAAAATGGCAGAAGAGAAGCATTTTGAAGTAACAGAGCCGGTGGTATTAAAGAATCCCAAAGCTGACCGGTTCCGGGAGGCACCGGTACTACGGTTCTTAGAGCAGAATCTGTTCCGTACCAGACATCATAGCTACGAAAAGAAGGATGAGAAAGAAATCAAAGAAGGCATAGAGATTTTATCCCTGCCAAATCCAAGAAGAGAACTGCAGTATGCAGCAGAAGAGATTGCAAGGCTGGTGCATACCGGAGCATACCGCTACCGGGATTTTGCCATTATTTCCGGTGCCATAGAAGAGTATGGAAGCTATGTGCCGCAGATTATGGAGGAGTTTGGCATTCCGTTTTTCTTAGATACAACGAAAAATATTTTACTGCATCCATTTTTGGAATTTGTCCGGTCTCTTTTGCAGGTAATCGAGGACAATTTTTCAGAGGAAGCAATGTTCCGTTATCTGCGCTGCGGATTATCCCAAATCAGTGAGGATGAGATTGACCTGCTGGAAAATTATGTACTGGCAGCAGGCGTCCGTGGAAAGAAAAAATGGGAGGCAAGATTTATTTATACCACCCATGAGGTTACGGAAGAAGATTTAGAAGCTTTAAATGAACTCCGGATTCGTGTAATGGAGCCATTTTCGGAATTGACGGCTGTATTTCATAAAAAAGGTGCTACCGTACGGGAATGCACGACAGCACTCTATCAGTTTATTGTGTCCTTACAGATAGAACAGCAGTTAAAATACCGGGAGAATCAGTATAAAGAGGCGAAGGACTTAGCCAAGGCAAAGGAATATGCACAGATTTATCGCATCGTAATGGATATTTTGGATAAGATGGCAACGCTTCTGGGTGATGAAGTCATGGACATATCCGAATATGCCAAGGTCTTAGAGGCTGGCTTTGAAGCAGCCAAAGTAGGCGTGATTCCGGGTGGCTATGACTGCGTGATGATTGGTGATATTGAAAGAACCCGTCTTGATGATATAAAAGTATTGTTTATCGTGGGAGTCAATGATGGCATTGTGCCAAAATCCGATAATCGTGGCGGCATCATTTCCCAGCTGGAAAGAGAAGAACTTGCGAAAAATCATATGGAACTGGCTCCTACAGCAAGGGAACGTGTTTTTATCCAGCGTTTTTACCTTTATCTTGCAGTGACAAAGCCATCGAAAAAACTTTATCTTACCTATGCAAGGGTAGGCAGTGATGGAAGTGCAAAGCGCCCGTCCTATTTTATTCATATGATTGAGGGACTGTTCCCGGGGTTAAAAGCAGAGCTGATAACGGGAGAAGAGGTTGATGAAACACTGGTAACACCGGAGAGCAGCATGGCATTTCTGTTAGAGGGACTGTATCAGGAAGATGCCGGGTGGAATGATGAGAAGGAAGTACTCTGGCAGGCTTTGCTGCATTGGTATGAAAAGGAACCGGCATATCGGGAGCAGGTAAAAGCTATTTTTGATGCAGCAGAGCTTAAATATCATGCAGAGCCAATCAGCCGGGCTGTGGCAAAGGCTCTTTATGGAAATGAGTTAAAGAACAGTGTTACGCGGTTGGAACAGTATGCAGCCTGTGCCTGTGCCCATTTCCTGACTTATGGACTGCGTTTACAGGAACGGGAACTCTTTGAATTCCGTATGGCGGATATGGGAAATATCTATCATCAGGCATTGGAAAATTATAGCCGGTATCTGAAAGAATCATCCTTTAGCTGGTTTGATATTACAGAAGAAGCACAAAAACAGCTTATGGAGCGGGCAATGGAAGAAGCAATTGCTTCCAGTGGAAATGCAGCCATGGCAGATACAGCGGCAAACCGTTATCAGGTAGCAAAGATGAAAAAGATTTTTGCACGGACCATCTGGGCACTGACCAGCCAGATCCGTCAGGGAAAATTTGAACCATCGCAGTTTGAGGTGGGATTTTCCTATACGGATGATTTAAATGCAGTGAATTTTAAACTCAGTGAAGAAGAGCATATGCGGCTCCAGGGAAGAATTGACCGTATTGATACTTATGAAGACAAAGATAAGTTATATGTAAAGATTATTGATTATAAATCCGGCAATACCGGTTTTGAACTGCTATCTCTGTATCATGGCCTGAAGCTTCAGCTTGTGGTTTATATGAATGCAGCCATGGAATTATTTGCAAAGCAAAATCCGGCAAAAGAGATAGTGCCGGCAGGTATGTTCTACTATCATATCGATGATCCGATGGTGGAAGGAACCGGTAGTGAATCTGAAGAAGAGATTCGAAGAAAGATATTGGAAAATTTACGTCTGGATGGAGTGGTAAATACAGAGGATGATATTTACCGTGCCATGGATGTGGAACTTTCCGGTAAATCCAATGTCCTTCCGATTTCTGTAAATAAGGACGGAACGGTGCGAAAGAGCGATAAGGCTGTGGACAAGGAAGAATTTAGGCTGATTGCGGATTATGCCAGCTATCGGATTGCAGAAGCTGGAAATGCTATTTTAAAGGGAAATACAGAGGTGAATCCGTATCTTTTAAAGAACCGGAGCAGCTGTGATTATTGTCCATATGCTGCGGTCTGTGGATTTGATAAAAAGATTCCGGGATATGAAGTAAGGCGGTTGGAAGAATTATCTTCCGAGGAAATCTATGAACGCATGAAGGAGGTTTTTTAAAAAATGGGAATGACATGGACAAAAGAACAGCAGCAGGTCATTGATTTAAGAAACCGTAATATCTTAGTGTCTGCGGCAGCAGGTTCCGGAAAGACAGCCGTACTGGTAGAGAGAATCAAAGAGCTGGTATTGGATAAGAAGCATCCGGTAGATATTGACCATCTTCTGGTGGTAACCTTCACCAATGCGGCGGCAGCCCAGATGAAAGAGCGTGTAGCAAAAGCCTTGGAAAAGGCATTGCAGGAGAATCCTTCCGATGTGAGATTACAGCAGCAGGCTGCACTGGTGCAGAATGCGCAGATTACTACCATAGACAGTTTCTGCCTTTATGTGCTTCGGAATCATTTTCATGAAATCGGTCTGGAGCCGAATTTCAGGATTGGAGATGAAGGCGAGTTAAAGCTTCTTCGGGAAGATGTAATGACCGGATTGTTTGAACAGTGTTATGAAGAAAAACATCCGGGTTTTTTGCATCTCATTTCCTGTTATGGAACCAGTAGAAGTGATGCACCGGTGCGGGATATGATTTTTAAACTTTATTCCTATGCACAGAGTTATCCATGGCCGAAGCAGTGGCTTCGGGAAGCGTTAAGCTGCTATGAGATAAAAACAGAGCAGGAATTAGAACAGGCGCCTTTTATTGAAATGACGGTAGAATATGGGAAGCAGATGGTAAAGGGCTATTTAGAGCAGGCAGAGCATTATCATGAACTTTGTCAGGATGTCGATGGCCCCTATATGTATGAGGAAGCCTGTGAGCAGGATGTAGAGCTGATGGAGGAATTGCTTTCCTGCAGTACTTATCAGGATTTTTATGAAGAATTAGGAAAATGTAAATTTGCAACATTAGGCAGAGCAAAGGATTATATCGGAAGTCCGGAAAAGCAGGAGCAGGTAAAGACAGAACGTAAGAAGCTTAAGGATGGAATCGGAAAGTTAAAAAGTGACTGCTTTGCCCTTCCTTTTCAGGAAATCTT
>ERZ1026776.1718-NODE-1718-length-11771-cov-161.748464_pt1 | contig 11771 bp, 10 predicted proteins | sample MGYA00380125_ERZ1026776 | MGnify/ENA primary metagenome ERZ1026776 (study PRJEB33269, sample SAMEA4719761) | human gut metagenome | biome: human-associated habitat; feature: organic feature; material: feces | place: Cameroon | collected 2013-10 ... | reverse complement strand
TCAAGAAGAAGATAATGATGATTGTAGGAGCATGTATCTTCCTCGTGGCAGCAGCCCAGGCATTGCCATTATTTTTCGGTGTGACCAACTAACGAGTGAGAGTTATTCCGTGCATATTCAGTAAGTGAGAAACGACGTGAAGAATGGCAAGAGAAGAGCAGGAAATCCGCTACCCCGATTACCCACTGTTCAAGGGACTCCAGAAGCCCCTTGAATTCATGGGAATACAGGGGCGGTACATCTATTGGGCAGCAGCCACGGCAGGAGGAGCCATCATCGGCTTCATTGCCGCCTACTGTCTGATGGGTATCATTGCAGGACTGATCGTGTTGGTCGTAGCAATCACTACGGGTGCAGGTCTCATCATGTTCAAGCAACGGAAGGGACTGCATACCAAGAAGAACGAACAGGGAGTGTTTATCTATGCCTACAGCAAGCGCATATAAAAAATGTGAAACAAAAAAAAGTATCGACATGACCAAGATGTGGATGACAAGTAGAAAGTGAACGACTGGTAGGCTCATTCTCCCCCAAGGGTGTGGGCCTACCTTTATTTGTTTCAGCAAAAAACATTGCATCTTCGCTACTAAAGTACAGTTGTGAGTATGAAAGGAAAGAATATTATAATAACGGCATTGGCAGTGACAGTACTGAGCGCCTGTAAGGACAAGACCTACAAGCCACCCACATTGGATGCCATGAGGAGTGCTGACAAGGCAAGAGCTGCTTGGGCGAGAGAAGCAGAAGAATATCTTGCAACAGTGGAAACACAAATAAGCAGGATGGATTCCACTGCAAAAGATAGTGTGTCAACCCTTTATGGCGAAGAAAGTTCCAATACCTTTAATAAAGAGAATGACACCAAATCATCCAGTATGAGGGAAAATCATCAATCATCCGAAGAAACAGAAGAATAAACGAGTATGGTACTATATGTAATCTTATTTTTCGTAGCTACATGTATCGGCATGGCCATATCGGTCTATGCCTTTGGCACTGGTGGCAAGCGGAAGAAAATCTTTCAGGACATCTACTTCTCCGTGGAAGACACGGACGGTATCGGTGTGCTCTATACCAAGACTGGAGAATATTCTGCCATTCTGAGAATGGAGAACCCAGTGCAGAAGTATTCTGCCAATATAGACAGCTATTATGAGTTCACCAACCTGTTTGCTGCCATCGCACAGACTCTGGGTGAAGGCTATGCCCTGCACAAGCAGGACATCTTTACCAGAAAGCAGTTCAAGGATGAGAGTGGCAAGGGACATGAGTTCCTTTCCGAATCCTACTTCCGCTATTTCAACGGAAGAGAATATACGGATAGCATGACCTATCTGACCATTACGCAGGAGAACAAGAAGAGCCGTCTGATGTCTTTCGACAGTAAGAAGTGGCGAGATTTTCTGGTGAAAATCAGAAAGGTGCAAGACCAACTGAAGGATGCCAGTATCAAGTCGGAGTTCTTGAACAAGCAAGAAGCAAGTGTGTATGTTGACCGCTTCTTTGCCATGAACTTCCGTGACAAGACGGTAAGCATGACAGGATTCAAGGTGGATGACGAGACGATATGTATGGGTGACAGACGCTGCAAGGTGTATAGTCTGGTGGATGTCGATAGTGCCAATCTGCCAACGCAAATACGTCCTTTCACCAATATCGAGGTGAACAACACAAGTATGCCAGTGGACTTGGTGGCATTAGTGGACAGCATTCCAAGTGTGGAGAGTGTGGTGTATAACCAAATCATCTTTGTGCCGAATCAGAAGCGTGAGCTTGCCCTGCTCGACAAAAAGAAGAACCGCCATGCCAGCATGCCGAACCCAAGCAATCTGATAGCCGTAGAGGACATCAAGCGAGTGCAGGAGGTGATAGCGAGAGAAAACAAGCAGCTGGTATATACCCACTATAATCTGATCGTGACGGTGAAGCCAGATACGGATATACAGAAGTGCACCAACCATCTGGAGAATGCCTTTGGCAGGATGGGCATCCATATCTCGAAGCGAGCCTATAACCAGTTGGAACTGTTCGTCAACTCTTTCCCCGGCAACTGCTATGGGATGAATGCCGACTACGACAGATTTATGACTTTGGGCGATGCCGCCACCTGCCTGATGTACAAGGAAAAGATAGTGCATAGCGAAGACACACCATTCAAGGTCTATTACACCGACCGCCAAGGAGTGCCAGTAGCCATCGACATATCGGGAAAAGAGGGAAAGAATAAGTTGACCGACAACAGCAACTTCTTCGTTCTCGGTCCTTCGGGAAGCGGCAAGAGTTTTTATGTAAACTCCATGGTGCGCCAAGCCCATGAGCAGGACACCGACATCGTGCTGGTAGATACAGGAAACTCGTATGAGGGACTATGTGAATACTTTGGAGGCAAATACATATCCTACACAGAAGAGCATCTTATCACGATGAACCCTTTCAAAATCAAGCGAGAGGAATGGAACATCGAGAAGTTGGGATTCCTGAAGAACCTGGTGATGCTGATATGGAAAGGCAGTCAAGGCACGGTGAGCAAGACCGAAGACAGGCTGATAGAGCAAGTCATCAATGAGTATTACGATGCCTACTTCACCACCAAGCGAGTGAGCAACCTCTGTTTCAACAGCTTCTATGAGTTCAGCACGGAGCGACTGCCGAAGATATGCGAGGAGAACGGTCTGCATGGCATAGACCTGTCATCCTACAACTATCTGTTGAAGGACTTCTATAAAGGAGGCAGCCACGATGTGACGCTGAATGAGAATATGGACAGCAGTCTGTTTGATGAGACCTTCATCGTCTTCGAAATCGACAGTATCAAGGATGATCCACTGCTCTTTCCACTGGTGACACTCATCATCATGGACGTGTTCCTGCAGAAGATGCGCATCAAAAAGAACCGAAAGATGCTCATCATCGAGGAGGCATGGAAGGCCATCGCCTCGCCCATGATGGCGGAATACATAAAATATCTGTATAAGACAGCCAGAAAATTCTGGGCAAGCGTGGGTGTGGTAACACAGGAGATACAGGACATCATCGGCAGTGAGATAGTGAAGGAGGCCATCATAAACAACTCGGATGTGGTGATGCTGCTCGACCAGAGCAAGTTCAAGGAACGCTTCGATACAATCAAGGCTATACTCGGTTTGACCGATGTGGACTGCAAGAAGATATTCACCATCAACCGCTTGGATAACAAGGAAGGACGCAGCTTCTTCCGTGAGGTCTTTATCAGGCGAGGACAGACCAGCAATGTGTATGGTGTGGAAGAACCGCATGAATGCTATATGACCTACACCACGGAACGAGCGGAGAAGGAAGCATTGAAGCTATACAAGCGAGAGTTGAAATGCAATCATCAGCAAGCCACTGAAGCCTATTGCAGGGATTGGGATGCAAGTGGTATCAGCAAGAGCCTCGCTTTTGCTCAAAAGGTAAATCAGGCAGGAAAAGTGTTGGGATTGAGTAGTGAAAGCAGAATAGAATCAATTAATGAAAGATAGAAGAAGATGAAAAGAATTAATATCGTTGGATTTATCAATTTCCATCGTGAAGATTGGGATATACGTCCTAGTATGGTGGAGAAGACACGTAAGGCTTTATATGATTCAGAAGTGTGGACGTATAAAGACCTGTGTGCTTTGACAGAGAAACAACTGTTGAAAATACGACATGTAACACCAGAGTTGGTTGAGCATATAAAAGAAACTCTTGAAAGTGCAGGACTGCATCTTGGCATGACTGAAAAAGAGTTGGATGCCTACCATGATGCAGAATATGATGAAAGACATTCAAGTGTAGAGCATAAAGGAACAAATAAACATGACGATGTTCTGGCAATGTTGGATAATGCTAAAATATTGGAGGTCTTGCGCAAGAAAGCGACACCAGAAGTCTTGGAAAAAGATGGAATGCTCATACCAGAGGATGCTGCTACAGGACAATTTGTAGGAACATTCGAGGAAGAGATAGCGAAAGATGAAGCAAAAGAAGATGCTGCTTTTGCCGATACAGATGGTATACAGAAAAAATGGAACGAGCTGTTGCAAGAGACTGAGCAGAAGAAAGAGACAGAGCAGTTACAAGAGACAGAACCGTTGCATGAAACGGAGGCAAAGCATAAGAAGGAATTTGATGCACAAAAAGCCTATAATCATGCGATAGCAAGAATACTGCGTGATCCATGCCAAATGCTGAGAGGCGACGATTTGGAGTTTATGCGACACCAGTTGGTGATGTCGGTATTGGAGCAGCAGAGTTGGCTGATGAAAACATTCTGTTCATTCCCCTATCGTTTGAAAGCGGCAATGCGGAAAGCGAACTATATCATGCAAGAGTACAGACATGACATGGGACTACGTTCCACTGTCTATCAGCATCTGGAGTATGACGGAACAATTAAAGAGCTTGAAGCATAATCAACAAAATTGCACTAGAAACACTAACATGTTAGTGTGAGGATTGGGTAATAACAAAAGAAAGACGTGTAAGGAAAATGAAACGACTTCTATCCATCATAATACTGATAGTCTGTGTGTTGGCAAAGGCTGACGCACAGTACTACAGCGTGAACTATGACAAGCAGACTGTGGCTGCTATGGCTGCTGCCTACGGAACAGAAGCCGTGGCAGAGGCATACTATAACGAGCAGGTGCAGAACATCTTGAAGCACTATAATGCAGCAGAAGTGGCAAGTGCCGGCATCTTCGCCTCAAAATTCTTGGAACGCAAGGCAATGACGGATTTGGGCATCTGGAACAGTAGCACAGAGAACTACTATTACCGCCGTATCTACAACATGGTGTCGGGCAAAATCATGCCGAAGATATGGACGGTGGCAGGAATGATGCTGAAAAGTCCGCAGACCGCCCTCTATTGGGGAACCTATCTAATGAAGATATGCGACGACACCAAGAACCTGTGTATGCAGTTTGAGAGTGTGGTGACAAACAGCACTCTCACATTCTCGGACATTGCCTTTCTGCAAATCAACCAGGAGATAGCAGCCATCTTGAAACTTTCAGAGATTGGCAACGTGGATTGGAAGAAGATGCTGGATGACCTGTCAAAAGTTCCGGGCAACTTCACTGTGGACAATTTGAAAGCCGACATCGACAATCTGTATAAGGCAGGAGCCAATCTTGCAGGAGCAGGAATGAGTAATGTAGGCAATGCTCTGTTGCAGAGCAGTCAGTTCAACGACCTCTTCCAGGGCAAGCTCAGTGCTGCCATCGACATCGTGGATAACTATTACTCGCTGTTCAAGAGTCTCGACAAGAGCGTAGGCAACACTCTCTTGGGTATGATTGGAGGCAAGGACAACGTGGCAGGACTATTCTCTCTTGCCAACTATAATCTCACCTCTTGGATGACGGACTATCTGGATGAGACGGCAGGAAACTACTATACGCAAAGATGGTATATCGCCCGACGAGACCAAGGACGAGAGAAATTGTGCGACTATGTACCGCCCACCGATGACAACAGCATCTTGAAAGGCGACCACTGGTATAGAATCAACACCAAGGACGCCAACTTCTATCCCAATAGCAACCAAAAGGAAGCCATCTTGCAAAACTCGGAGAATCATGCAGGATGGTCAAGGACAAGGGTACAGCAGCTCAACAATCAGAATGACGGCTTTACCTACAATATCAGCTACTGGTTGAACAGCTACATCATCAGCAGCAAAAAGAAAGGACAGAAACAGAAGGCATACGCCTACGAGATACAGGTGTATAAGAGTTGGAACAGAACAGAAGAAGTGTATGAGGCAGTCTTCGACTCCTATTCGATGGACTTGAACACCTTCAAGGCACAGCTGCAAGCCCGGTTGAGTGAATGGAATGACAACGAGGAAGGCTATACCTATTATATAGGCAGTGATGCACGCAACTACTATCAGGCAACCGATGCCGCCAAACTGAAGGGATGTGAGAGCGTGACCATCAGCGTAACGTGTAGCGATGGCGTGCAGTTGGGGCAAGGCACCACACAATACAAATGCAAGAGTTGTGGCGGTTCGCAGAATGACCACAGCAAGAAATGCACCATGACAACATCTGTGACAGAAAACAACCTTGACCTCTCAGATTTGTATAAGCAGGAGCAGGAAGCCAATGCCAAGATAACCTCTTTGCAATCGCAAATCAATCAGTTGGAAGCGGAGAACAAATCACTTGTCAGGCAAATCGCCAATGCAAGTGTGGAAGATGCAGCTAAATATCGGGAGCAATACAACAAGAACAAGGCTACCATCGACCAACTGAACAAAGAACTTGCCACATGGCAACAGAAACAAAGGGAAATAGAGGAAGCCAAGGCAGAGGCAGGAAAGGACAATGACGTGGCGACGGATGACTACTATCGCATACCAGCCATTATGAACGACTGCAAGAGTGCCTATAATCTGACTTGGCAAGGGGAAGGAACATGGAGCGGCTATACTTACATCAGAAAAGCCACTATGCCCAACATCAACGGCATCATCACCTTCAAGGCAACATTGAAGATCGCCCGAAAGCCGAAATATTTCTTGGGCATCAAGATACACAGAGCCATCCTGCAGATCAGTTGGGAACTCACATCGGAATACACCAACACCTCGGTAGTGGATGTGATAACGCTTGACCCAAGCAAGACCGAGCAAGAAAAGACAGGCGAAGTGAACAAGCGCATATCGGAAATAGCACAGGAATATCCGTCGTGCAAGATAACCACCGAATATGCTAAAAGCGCACCTGCCGATGACAATAACAATAACACCAATGATACCTTCCATCTGCTATGGTCGAGCGACAGATTGGAGATAGCTAGAGAGGTGGACAGCAGAATCACGAAGATATACGCAGACTTGGTATCGTTGGAGAAGATGATGCACTACAAGCGCAACATCATCGATGTGCTGATGGACATCGCTCCACATATCAATGCCGATGCAGGAAGACGATTGAGTCTTGTGGAAAAATGCAAGAAACGTTGGTTAAGGAAAGCTGCCGACACCAAACACTCGGATGACTATCACGGCAAGTTTAATGATGAAGACAATGAAAATGAGAAATAGAAAAGAATACAAGGCTGATGCAGCGGAGAGGGTTGCAGGGCCAGTGAGCAAGAGTCAACGAATGGGCATTTTGAGAATATTGCTGGTAGCAATCTTGCTCCTCGCCCTCCCCTCTAAAACATTCGCCCAATGGGGATTTGATGTTGCCAGTGTGGAAGCCTACATCAATGACCATAAGAAACAGCGGAGCCTGTTGCTTGCAAGAAGCACTTTGGAATACAGCAACAAACTGTTACATAGTTACAGTAAGGACGAGACCAAGGCATACAAGGAACTGAACGTTGACCTTGACAAGTACACCAGGGCATTTGATGTGATAGATGTGCTGTATCAGAGTTTACGAACCAGTCTGAATGTTTATTCCACCTACGAGAGTGTGAGCGACAGAATATCGGACTATAAGAAACTGCTTGATGATTACAACGAGAAAGTCATCAAACGAAAGCGTATTTCGCTTGCCGATACCATACTGATAGGTATTAACCGACGAGCCATAGAGAATATCGCAAATGAAGGCGAATACCTCTACAAAAGCGTGAGCGACTTGGTGCTGTATGCCACTGGAGCGGCAGCGTGTTCCACGGCAGACCTTCTTGTGGTATTGGAAAGCATCAACACCTCGCTTGACAATATAGAGAAGCATCTGAACAAAAGCTACTTTGAGTCGTGGCGATATATCCAAGTGCGCATCGGCTATTGGAAAGAAAAGGTTTACCGAACCAAAAGCAAGCAGCAAATACTGGAAGATGCCTTCAGTCGGTGGAGAGTGGTAGGTAAACTCGGATATTAGTTAAAGTTAAGCGAAGAGTGAAGAACTCATTTGTTAGCAAATAGTGAGAGTTAGTAACCCTTATATATAATAATGTATAGATATGGATAGAAATAAGATAAAGGCGGTAGCCGTTTTGATGATGATGGGCATAGCCGTTACAGGCAAAGCTCAGAGTTATGTGACTTACAACCATGACAGTTCAAAAAAGAACCAGATAACGGTGATGGAAATCGGTAGTGGTAGTCTGTCACCAGAATTGTACTATCAGTTACTGCACAGCAGTTACAAGAAGTCGGCTGCGAGTAAGAACAAACTTGGTTTTCGTACAACGGCAGGAATCGGAGCCTACAATCAAGTGGAATATGCCGAAGCCATCGACTCTGCCCTGACCAAGAGAGCAGAGATTGAGGCGTTGAATATGGCAGACCGACAGGTGGATCTGGCATGGAAAGTGGAAGGAAACAAGATAAACAGCAAGATGGATGCCTTCAAGAAGAACATCGACCGCATCCTGCCAGTAGGCGGATCCATCGGTGACAAGCAACGCTGGACAGAATACTATCATGTCTATGAGACAGCCATCAAAGCCACCAAGGATGCCTATATGCCCAATGCCAAGCGTAAGAAAATGTACCTACAGATTTATGCAGATGTGGCAAAACAGAACGAGACACTTGTGAAGCAACTGGTGCAGATTTCGAATGCCAGCAAGACCAAGGAATTGTTGACAGCAAACGGCAACTACCAGACCGCCAACAAACAAAGTATCATCAGCAGTGCATCCAGCAAATGGCGAGAGGCAGGAATGGCAGTGAGAAACAACACATCTTCTGGCAGTAATAACGGTTCGAACGAGGATGACAATGATTTGAAAATAAATAGATAAGGAGTTATGGCAGACAACAGCAGCATATTATCCGACTTCGGCATCAACATCTTGGAAGAAGAGATTGATGACGTGATTTTCCAGACCAACGAGTTCCTGTGCGACGCTACTTTCACAGGCTCGAATGGGCCTTTTTGGTGGGTCGTTCAAATGTGTATGGCACTCGCAGCCCTCTTCTCTATCGTGGTGGCAGCGAATATGGCCTACAAGATGATGGTGAAGCATGAGCCACTGGATGTGATGAAACTATTCAAGCCATTAGTGATAAGCATCATCCTCTGTTGGTGGTACCCACCTGCCGATACAGGCATGACGAACAGTGGCAGCAATTGGTGCGTACTGGACTTTCTGAGTTACATCCCCAACTCCATCGGAAGTTATACCCATGACCTATATGAGGCGGAAGCCACACAGATAGAAGATAAGTTTACGGAGGTGCAACAGCTTATCTATACCAGAGACACGATGTACACCAATGTACAAGCCCAGGCAGACATTGCCCATAAGGGAACGACAGACCCGAATCTGGTGGAATCGACCATGGAGCAGACAGGTGTGGATGAAGTGACCAATATGGAAAAAGAGGCAGCCAAGCTGTGGTTCACCTCGCTGACTGCAGGAGCCGTAGTGAACATCGACAAGATAGTAATACTGATAGCATTGATCGTCTTCCGTATCGGTTGGTGGAGCACCATCTATTGTCAACAGATACTGTTGGGAATGCTGACGATATTTGGACCGATACAATGGGCGTTCTCGCTACTGCCGAAATGGGAAAGCAGTTGGGCGAAGTGGCTGACAAGGTATCTGACCGTGCATTTCTATGGAGCCATGCTCTACTTCGTGGGCTTCTACGTGCTATTGCTCTTCGACATCGTGCTCTGCATACAGGTGGAGAACCTGACGGCTATCACCGCCAGTGAGCAGACGATGGCGGCATATTTGCAGAACTCGTTCTTCTCGGCAGGGTATCTGATGGCAGCAAGTATCGTGGCTTTGAAGTGTCTGAACTTGGTTCCAGACCTTGCGGCATGGATGATACCAGAGGGCGATACCGCATTCTCTACCAGAAACTTCGGTGAGGGTGTGGCACAGCAAGCCAAAATGTCGGCACAGGGGACACTTGCCCATGTGATGCACTGATAAAGGTAAAAAAGTAAAAGCGTGAAAAAGGTAAAAAACATTATAGCAATGGTAATCAAGAATTTAGAGAATAAGGTAAAGTTGGTGACTATCATCTGTAGCCTGTTTCTGGTTGGGTGCGTGCTGATAAGTATCAGCAGCATCTGGACGGCGAAGAATATGGTGGTGGATGCACAGAACAAAATCTATGTGTTGGACGGTAATGTGCCTATTCTGGTGCAGCGTACGACGATGGATGAGACACTGGATGTGGAAGCAAAGAGTCATATCGAGATGTTCCATCATTATTTCTTCACATTGGCACCAGATGACAAGTACATCAAATACACGATGGAGAAAGCCATGTATCTGGTGGATGAGACAGGACTGGCGCAGTATAATACCTTGAAGGAGAAGGGCTTCTACTCCAACATCATGGGAACGAGTGCCGTGTTCAGCATCTTCTGTGACAGTATCAAGTTTAACAAGGAGAAGATGGAGTTTACCTATTACGGCAGACAGCGTATCGAGCGCAGAACCAATGTGCTGACCCGTGAACTGGTGACGGCAGGACAACTAAAACGAGTTCCGAGGACTGACAACAACCCACATGGATTGCTGATAGTGAACTGGAGAACCTTGCTCAACAAGGATATTGACCAGAAGACGAAGTCGAACTATTAAAGGCAAAAGGGTAAAGAAGTAAAAAGGTAAAAAAAGAAATAACGATGAACACAAAAGGATTTAAACAGATGCTCATTGGGGAGAAGATGCCCGACAAAGACGATCCCAAATACAAGGAACGCTATGAGCGAGACGTGAGAGCCGGAAGGAAGTTTGCCAGGATGTGCAGAATCGACAAGGCCGCAGCTAAGGTACAGAGGTTTGCCGACCTGCATAAGACACTGTTCCTGGTCATCGTGTTCGGTTTTGTAGGTGTGAGCTTTAGTTTCAACATCTATCGCATGGCAAGAGCTTACCATTATCAGGGAGAGCGACGCACCGCCACGGAGAGACAGGACTCACTGATAAAGGCTCGCCATCAGAATATGGGGAATGCAAAGAACATAGTAAGAACCAATGAGGATGCACACCATCCTCATAAAGACAAATAACGATGAAGCTGACAGAAAGAATCAATTTCAGACAACCCAAGTACATGTTACCTGCGATTGTCTATCTCCCACTGCTCGGTGCCTCCTACTTTATCTTCGATCTCTTTGATACCACGGTAGCGGAGAAGCAGGATGCCAATATGCAGACCACGGAATATCTGAATCCGAACCTGCCACAAGCCCATATCAAGGGCGGTGACGGTATTGGAGGTAAGTATGAGAACATGTTGAACGCCTACGGCAAGATAGAAGACCATAGTGCCGTGGAGAATATAGACCGAGACAATGAGCAAGAAAAAGAAGAATACCAAAGCAAGTATTCGGATGCCGAACTGCAACAGTTGGATGCCGAAGCCAAGAGGCAGGCTGAACAGGAGAAAACGAGAGAAGCACAAGAAGCCCATGAGCGACAAAGAGAGAATGAGGCGTTGGCGGAACTGAACAAGGCACTTGCCGAAGCAAGACAGAAAGGACAGCAAGCTACCCAATCGAACAGCTCGACTTCTGCAGCCTCTCCTACCGACTCGCAAGGCTCAGCCAAGGGTGGTATCAACATTGAAGGCAAAATCAAGGTGAATGAGAATGCCCGAAAGGAAGCAGACGAAAATAACAAGCCAAGTGAGGTGGTGAAAAAGGTGAAGACATCCTCAGACTATTTCAACACATTGGCAGTGAATGAGAAAGAGCCTACACTCATCAAGGCTATCATTGACGAGAATGTGAAAGCCGTGGATGGAAGCCGTGTACGTTTGAGACTGTTAGATGATGTGGAAATCGGTGAGATGATAGTGAAGAAAGGCGCATACCTGTATGCCA
>ERZ1026776.1715-NODE-1715-length-11794-cov-20.128801_pt1 | contig 11794 bp, 9 predicted proteins | sample MGYA00380125_ERZ1026776 | MGnify/ENA primary metagenome ERZ1026776 (study PRJEB33269, sample SAMEA4719761) | human gut metagenome | biome: human-associated habitat; feature: organic feature; material: feces | place: Cameroon | collected 2013-10 ... | reverse complement strand
TGGATGACGAAGAGATCATTCTGACCGATGAGGACGAAGTGGATGTGGAGAACATTGATCTGTCCGTACCGGAAGGCGTCAGCATTGAGGATCCTGTCCGTATGTATCTGAAGGAGATCGGTAAGGTTCCTCTGTTAAGTGCTGAGGAAGAGATCGAACTGGCACAGAGAATGGAAGAGGGCGACCAGGAGGCGAAAAAGCGCCTGGCAGAGGCCAATTTACGTCTGGTGGTAAGCATTGCCAAGAGATATGTGGGTCGTGGAATGCTGTTCCTTGATCTGATCCAGGAAGGTAACTTAGGTCTGATCAAGGCAGTAGAGAAATTCGATTATCGTAAGGGATATAAATTCTCCACCTATGCGACATGGTGGATCCGTCAGGCCATCACCAGAGCCATCGCAGACCAGGCAAGGACCATCCGTATCCCCGTGCATATGGTAGAGACCATCAACAAACTGATCCGTGTGAGCAGACAGCTGCTGCAGGAGCTTGGAAGAGAACCGACCCCCGAAGAGATCGCAGCAGAGATGAACATGCCGGTAGACAGAGTGCGTGAGATCTTAAAGATCAGCCAGGAACCGGTATCCTTGGAGACTCCTATCGGTGAAGAGGAAGACAGCCACTTAGGAGACTTTATTCAGGACGACAATGTACCCGTTCCTTCCGATGCAGCGGCATTTACTCTGTTAAAAGAGCAGCTGGTGGAGGTGCTCGGTACTCTGACAGAGAGAGAGCAGAAGGTACTCAGACTTCGTTTCGGTCTGGATGACGGACGTGCCCGCACCCTGGAAGAAGTGGGTAAGGAATTCAACGTTACCCGTGAGCGTATTCGTCAGATCGAAGCAAAAGCACTTAGAAAATTACGTCATCCCAGCCGCAGCCGCAAGCTGAAGGATTATCTGGATTAATGGCGGAAGTTATATTATCCAATCGAATGCAGGCATTAACAGACATGGTCACTCCCGGCACTGTGATAACAGATGTGGGGTGTGACCATGGTTTTGTATCTGTCTATCTGGTGCAGAAGGGCATTTCCCCGAGAGTGATCGCCATGGATGTCCGGTCTGGTCCACTGGAACATGCCAGAGAGCATATCCGGGAGTACGGACTGGAGGACAGGATAGAGACAAGACTTTCTGACGGTCTGCACAGCCTGAAGACCGGAGAGGCTGCCGGGATGATCTGCGCCGGCATGGGTGGACCTCTCATGGAGAAGATTCTTACCGAAGGAAGAGAACAGGCGAAAGGATTTCGGGAACTGATCTTACAGCCCCAGTCGGAGATCCCGCATTTTCGGGCATTTCTGATGGAAGAGGGATATCTTCTGATGGATGAGAATATCATCTACGAAGAAGGAAAGTATTATTTTATGATGAAGGTGCGCTGGCTGGGCGAAATGTCTGAGGATGCGGTGAGAGCACAGGTGCGAGAGTCCTGGAAAGCAGATGACGCTGAAGCCGTACTGACCGGGCAGTTTGGTCCGATACTGCTGTCCCGTAAGAGTCCGCTGCTTTTGAATTATGTAGAATGGCAGCTTGCGGAACATAGAAAAATCGCGAAGCGGCTGGAGAGAGAAGCGGATGCAGCAAATCCCAAAACGATGCGGCGCAGACAGGAGATCGCGGAGGAGACCGCGCTGCTTACCCGGGCACTGGAGTGGTATGATAATGGTAAGGAACCGGATTGCATTTAGATAATAAGACCTGCAAAAAGAGATTACAAAAGGACAGGGTGAGAAAAATGATCACAGTGAAGGTAAACGGTGAAGAGAGACAATATCCCCAGGGGGCTACCTACGAAGATGTAGCCAATGATTACCAGAAGGAGTATGACAATCTGATCGCACTGGCAGCCAGAGACGGCAAGATCAGAGAACTGTTCAAAAAGCTGACGAGGGATTGTGAGATCACCTTTTTTACATTGAAAGACAATGTGGGGAATAAGACCTACGTGCGCTCTGCCACCATGCTTTTTTTGAAAGCCGTATTTGACGTCTATGGCAGAGAGGCGGCGCAGAACTGCAGAGTAGAGTTCGCAGTAGGCAACGGATCCTATATCTCCCCCAGGGGCCAGATCGCCGCGACGGCGGACAACGCAGCGAAGATCCGAGACAGAATGCGGGAACTGGTGGCGGCAAAGACACCTTTCTTAAAAAGATCTTATTCACTGGATAATGCCATGGAACTGTTTCACACAGAGGGCATGAAGGATAAGGAAAAGCTGTTCCGTTATCGCAGAGGCTCTTTTGTGAACATCTATGAGATGGATGGCTATTATGATTATTATTACGGTTATATGCTGCCCAATGCAGGCTATGTAAAATGGTTCGATGTCATTGCGTATGACGAGGGCTTTATGCTGTTACTGCCGGATAAGCAGGATCCCACGAACGTAAAACCTTTTGTGGAGCGGAAAATGCTGTTCCGGACACTGAAGGAATCTGAAGAGTGGTGCAAAAAAATCGGCATCGAGACCGTAGGAGACTTAAATGACCAGATCTGCAGTGGCTCTCTAAGTGAGCTGATCCTGGTACAGGAAGCGGAGCAGGAGCGCAAGATCGGTGAGATCGCCAAGGATATCGCAGGCAGAGGCGGTGTGAAGTTTGTTATGATCGCAGGACCTTCCTCCTCCGGCAAGACCAGCTTCTCCCACAGACTGTCCATTCAGTTAAAGACGCTGGGAAAGACTCCCCATCCCATCGGACTGGACGATTATTTTGTAAACAGAGAATTTACTCCCAGGGATGAAAACGGAGACTATAATTTTGAATGCCTGGAAGCGATCGATGTAAAGCAGTTCAATGACGACATGTGCAGACTGTTAGCCGGCGAGCGTGTGGAACTGCCTTCCTTTAACTTTAAGACTGGAAAAAGGGAGTATAAGGGCAATTTCAAACAGCTGGGACCGGATGACATTCTGGTTATCGAAGGTATCCACGGTCTGAATGAGAAGACATCCTATGCGCTTCCCGAGGAGAGTAAATACAAGATCTATATCAGTGCGTTGACCAATATTAACATTGATGAGCATAACCGGATCCCGACTACGGACGGAAGACTTCTCCGTCGTATGGTCAGAGATGCAAGGACCAGAGGTGCGGATGCGAGACGCACTATCGATATGTGGGCTTCTGTACGCCGGGGCGAAGAGCAGAACATCTTCCCGTTCCAGGAGGATGCGGATGCGATGTTCAATTCCGTGCTGATCTATGAACTGGCGGTATTAAAGCAGTTCGCAGAACCGCTGCTGTTCCAGATCGACAAGGGAGAACCGGAATATTACGAAGCCAAGAGACTGTTAAAGTTTTTAGAGTATTTCCTGGGTGTGACCAGCGAAAGCCTCCCCAACAATTCTCTGTGCAGAGAGTTCGTAGGCGGAAGCTGCTTCAACGTGTAAACTATTCAGAGTAGCGCAATTCTGCTGACAGGCGTCGAATGCTTGCATTCGTAAGACTGTGCGGCAGAATTGATGCGACGAAGTAACCACATGAGCAAAAGGAAAGCCTCGAAGAGGCGATTTTGCGAATGCGGTTCTGAATAGTTTACACGGCTACCGGCGCGATTTTGCGAATGTGGTTCTGAATAGTTTACACACTAGTATAAGGGATAGTGACTAATGACACAGAAGAGGGCGGGCAATGTTATCAACAGCATAGCGGTATGGGTCGTGCGTCTGACAGGGGCAGGGATTTTTCTGTTCCTGTCCTGGTATGCGCTTCGCTACACGCAGTACATGGATCCGGCGGTGGGAGAATTTCCGGTGAACATCAGGGATTCCATGGGGCAGAACCTTTTTTGTGTGATAGTAGTTCTTCTCATATACGCGGGCTTTCGCATGGCAGGACGGCGGTTAAGTAACCGACCAAAGTTTTTATTGTGGTCATCCATAAGTCTCTTAACAATGGTGACTTTATGGATGTGCATCGCCGGTCACTGGTGGATCAGTGCCATCGTACGTCCCCCGGAGGGAGATCAGCTGTATGCCTATGTAGCAGCACTGTCTTTTGCAGAGGGGAATTACAGCTCCATACTCCCGGACGGCTACTGCGGAATCTATCCGCATCAGCTGGGATTTACGGCGATTCTGGAACTTTTCTTCAAAATCACCGGAACCACGGAATTTTATCAATGGCAGAAGCTCAATGTTCTCTGTCTTGGTGGAATTGTTATCCTGGGATATCTGACTGTGAGAGAGCTGGGTGGAAAGTGGGCAGAACAGATCTTGTATTGTCTGCTGATGGCAGCCTGCTTTCCCTTGATCTTTTATACCAGCTGGGTATACGGAGAACTCTTAAGCATTTTCTGCTCCCTGGCAGTGGGATGGATGCTTTTATGTTATGGTAACCGCAGGAAAAAAGGATGGCTGATCAGTATACTGCCGGTGGCGGTTTTGGGAATGCTGGTAAGGAAAAATTTCCTGATCCTGTTACTTGCCCTTGCTCTGGTACTTGTAGTGTGGGGCGTGGTGCAGAGAGATCGATGGGCATTCCTTTTTGCGGGACTTGCGGTGATTCTTCCGTTATTGTCTTATCAGGGGATCTATAAAATGTACGAAGTCCGTTCCGGCTACGAATGCAGTGCGGGGCTGCCGGTGACCTCATGGATCTCTATGGGACTTCAGGAGAATCAGGGCAGATATGGCTGGTATTATGATTACCCGCTGACGCTGTATAAGGAAGTGGGACAGGATGCCGGCAGTGTGGAGGCGCAGACGAGGGAAGATATCCGTGAAAGATTACATACTTTTGCGGGATCTCCGGGGTATACCTGGAACTTCTTCCGGGAAAAAATATTATCACAGTGGAATGAACCGTTGTATCAGTCCCTGTTTTTTACCACGAATTTCAGGGAGGAGTACCGACCGGATCCGGACAGCACTGCGGGGAAGATCACGGTGGGAGGAACACTTTTTTATCCGATATTTCTTATCTGTGACAAAATGCAATTTTTACTGTATTTCGGAATGCTTCTCTATTTTTGTTTCGCAGTGAAAAAGGATGGAAATATGTTGCAGCATATGCTGGCAGTGACGTTGATCGGAGGTTTTCTATTCAGTATCCTATGGGAAGCCAAGGCACGCTATATTTTTCCTTACTATGTGGTTATGTATCCGATGGCAGTCACCGGATATTGCCAGATAATCCGGAGTCTTAGAAACGTTTTGGGCAACAGAAAGCAGACAGGAGAGCGGAAAAAAGTGACCGAGTTACGTCGGGTGGCATAAACTGCTTGCTTTTTTGCCGGGGAACAGATATAATCGAACAAGTGTAAGTAAAATAGATGATCGCGGCTGCTTTATGCAGGTGAGGAAAGTCCGGGCTTCACAGGGCAGGATGCCAGATAACGTCTGGTGGAGGTGACTCCAAGGCTAGTGCAACAGAGATATACCGCCGGCTTTATGCCGGTAAGGGTGGAAAGGCAGTGTAAGAGACTACCGTCCGGCTGGTAACAGGCGGAGCCATGTAAACCCCATCCGAAGCAAGACCAAATAGAGAGCGATAGACCGGCCCGGTCTGCTTTCAGGTAGGTCGCTTGATGCGGCTGGTGACAGTCGTACTAGATAGATGATCGTCATATACAGAACTCGGCTTATTTTTTGCTTACATTTCTCGAGAAATGGCGGACTGCGTAATGCGGTCCGCTGTTTGGTTATAGGAAACAGTAACACGCGGAGAGGAAAATCATAAATGAGAAAATTTCTTATTAGCAGGATCGGTATGAGCCTTATTATGAGCTGCGCACTGTTGCTTACGGGCTGTGGGGCAAAACAGCAGGATACTGGGACTGCCGAAGAGACAGAAAGTGCTTCTTATACGGAGGAAGGAATTCTGCCGGATATCACGGAGTTCGAGATCCCGGAGGAGATCCCGCAGAAGCTGACGGAGACGGATCTGCGGGTATTTCAGTCTCTGGTGGGTGTTCGGGCAGGTGATCTGCAGGGCAGCGGTGTTATCTATGATGAGAATGAGGAGTCCATGCTGATCGTGACGGCAGGGCATGTGCTGGAGCATGATACCGGTGAGCTTCTGGTGACTTTTCCGGATGGAACGGTCGTCGCAGCTTCCGGCATCGTGAAAGCTAAGAACTGTGATCTGGCATTTTTATGGGTGGATAAGGCAGAACTTACGGAAAGTACGTGGGAATCCTGCCTTGTGGCAGATAAGGACCGGAACGCCTTTGATGCGCTGGAAGTCTATGAGGATGTATGGATGTATGGCGGGACTTCGGGGCAGCCGGTCTATGCTTTTGTGGTGGAGCCCTGGATCTATGTGGAGGATTTTACACAGTACATGCTTCTGCTGCAGGGACTGATGGAGCCCGGAATGTCGGGCGGAGGTGCCTTCACGGAGGACGGAGTATTCTTAGGGATCCTGTGCGGTGCGGATGAAGAAGGAAAAGTGGCTGTGGTTCCTTACAGTATCATCGAGAGCGAACGGGCAGGACTTGACAATCCGTGAAATATGATAGAAAATAAAAAGGATGGGTTTTAAGCCCAGATTGGAGGAAAACACAATGACGAAAATAGATGTAGTATCCGGTTTCCTGGGTGCCGGTAAGACCACCCTGATCAAAAAGTTATTAAAGGAAGCATTGGACGGCAGTAAGACCGTTCTGATCGAGAATGAATTCGGTGAGATCGGTATCGACGGCGGATTTTTAAAAGAATCCGGTATCGAGATCAAGGAGATGAACTCCGGTTGTATCTGCTGCTCTCTGGTAGGCGACTTCGGTACTTCCCTGAAGGAAGTCATCAGCACCTACGCTCCCGAGCGTATTCTGATCGAGCCCTCCGGTGTCGGCAAGCTGTCCGATGTCCTGAAGGCTGTGGAGAATGTGGCAGGTGACCTGGATGTGGAGATCAACAGTGCAGTAGCAGTGGTAGATGCATCCAAGTGCAAGATGTATATGAAGAACTTCGGCGAATTCTTCAGCAATCAGATCGAATACGCCGGAACCATTATCTTAAGCAGAACCGATAAGGTAGACCAGGCGAAGCTGAATGCCTGCGTGGAGATGATCCGTGAGCATAATGACAAGGCAACCATCATCACCACACCGTTAGCACAGCTGGACGGCAAGGAAGTACTCAAGACCATCGAAGGTGCTGACAAGCTGGAAGATATGATGAAGGAAATGTTAGAGCACATCCATGACGATCACGATGAGGACGAGTGCTGCGGCCACGATCATGACCACGAACATCATCATCACGACCATGACCATGATGACCATGATCACGAGTGCTGTTGTGGACATCATCACGATGACGACGATGAGGACGAACACGAGCATCACCATCATCACGATCATGATGAAGACCATGACCACGAGCATCATCATGAACATGACGAGAACTGCACCTGCGGTTGTCATGACCATGACCACCATCATCACCATCACGCAGATGAAGTATTCACCAGCTGGGGTATCGAGACACCCAACACATACAGCGCAGAGGACATCGAGAAGATCCTTACTGCTCTGGACAGCGGAGAGTACGGTGCCATCCTGCGTGCCAAGGGTATGGTACCCGCTCCCGACGGAACCTGGGTATATTACGATTATGTTCCCGAAGAACATGACATCAGAAGCGGTAAGCCGGAAGTTACCGGCAAGATCTGTGTCATCGGTTCCAAACTGGATGAGGACAAGCTGGCAGAATTGTTCCGCAAGTAAGTTGGCAGGACATATTTTGCATGTAGCAGGAACAGTAGGATAAATAGAGAAAGGTATGAATTATGACAAAACCGGTTTATATCATAAATGGGTTTCTGGAGAGCGGTAAGACGGAATTTATCACGTTTACATTAGGACAGCCGTATTTCCAAATCAAGGGCAGGACCCTGCTCATCCTCTGCGAAGAGGGCGAGAATGAGTACGATCCCGCGCTGCTTAAAAAAAGCCGTACGGATGTGGTGCTGATCGAAGAGGAAGAGGAGTTCAATCCGAATCATCTGATCGAACTGGAGAAGCAGTATAAGCCCGCCCGTATCATTATCGAGTATAACGGCATGTGGAACTTCAAGAACATGAAGCTCCCCTGGTACTGGAAAGTGGAACAGCAGATCACGACCATCGACGGCTCCACCTTCCCCATGTACTATACCAACATGAAGTCTCTGTTGGCAGAGATGATCCGTAAGTCTGAGATGATCATTTTCAATCGTTGCGACGGCATCAAGGATCTGAATGTATACAAGCGTAACATCAAGGCAGTCAATCCTGCCGCAGATGTGATCTTCGAGGACTCCAACGGTGAGATCGACGAGATCTTCGAGGAGGATCTGCCCTACGATCTGAACCAGGATCCCATCGTACTGGACAACCAGGGCTACGGCATCTGGTATCTGGATTCCATGGATCATCTGGAGCGTTACGAGGGTAAAAATATCCAGTTCCTTGCCATGGTATTAAAGCCCGAGGAATACCCCGACGGTTATTTCGTACCGGGACGCATGGCAATGACCTGCTGTGCCGAGGATATGGCATTCTTAGGTTATGCCTGTGAGTATGCGGGCACGAAGGACCTGAAGCAGAAGGAATGGGTCAAAGTGACAGCGAAGGTTGCCAAAGAATACTTCGCAGACTATAAGGGAGAGGGTCCTGTACTTCATGCCATCAGCGTGGAGAAGGCAAAGGCTCCCAAGGATCCCGTGATCAGTTTTAATTAGAAAGGATCAGCTCTATGAAAAAGAATCCCATAAAGAGCGACCTGCGGGAGACAACAGCAGGAAAAGTGACATTTCTTTTCCTGCTGTTTTTGTATACCGGGGTCATGTTATATCTGTTCTGGATGGAATGCTATCAGGTGCCGGGATTCCAGTCGGATATGCCGGACTATGTGAATAAGGTAGCAGGCATTGCGGGAAATTATGAATTCCCGTATCCGATCCTGTTCTGGACTGCCAGACTTTCCGCATGGCTGATCGGGGCAAAGGCGGCAATGGCGGTCACCACGGCACTTTTTAACCTGGCAGCAGTGATCATCACGAAGTACTATATGAACCGTGAGATCCGTAAAAGCAGCCATTATGAAACTTTGTCACATAAAAAGCAGATCATGACCGACATTGCGGTGACACTGCTTGTGTTTGCACTGTTTTTGCTGTCGAATCTGTATTCTCCCAAGAATACGGCATTTTTCGGTTTTGATTATGCATACCGCTGCATGGGCATCTATACACCGAATCCTTTCTGGAATGCCACTTACCTGGCGACCAGACCCTTTGCGATTATCTGCTTTTTTGAGACGGTAAAGGTATTATCGGAATATCAGAGGGATTTTCAGTGGAAGAACTGTATGCTGTTTGCAGTCAGCCTCCTGCTGACGACCATGACCAAACCGAGCTTCACTATGGTGGTGGTGCCTCTGATCGGCCTGATCCTGCTGGTGCAGCTGATCGTAAGACGCGGAAAAAGCTTTCGCAATGCGTTCTGTCTGTGCGTGACCATGATACCTACGGGGATGGCTCTGCTGTATCAGTTCTCCGGGATCTTTACCGGGACGAATGTTATGGGGGAGGAGACCGGGATCGCCATCGGTTTTGCAAAAGTATGGAGTAATTATTCCAAAAGTATCCCGTTGAGTATTATTATGGGTATGGCATTGCCCATAGGCGTCCTTTGCTTAAATCTGCTGTTTGATCTGAAAAGTATAAAGCAGAACAGGTATTACTGGTTTGCATGGTTAAGCTATCTTGCAGCGACTTTGATGTTCTTAGTCTTCTATGAAAAGGGCTTCCGCATGATGCATGCGAACTTTTCCTGGGGATATATGCACGGCATGTTTTTCGTATTCCTGATGACACTGATCGTTATGGTGAAAAATATCCGGGATTGGTGGAAGAGCTGGAAGGTGATCTTCGTGATCGGAGAGATTGCGGTATTTTTCTACCATCTGGTGTGTGGTGTGAATTTCCTGATGTATGCTGTCATGGGGAATGATCTGGCCGGGTTTTAGATGCCGGGGTGTAAGGCAGAATATGCAGAAAGCTGATAGTGACAGACAAGATACGAAAAATGCTAAAGTTACATAAGATAATATGAGAAAGGAGAGTGTTTCATGAGTATGAGTATAGTAGCCGGCCTTCTGATTCCTTTTTTGGGGACGACTGCAGGGGCAGCCTGCGTCTTTTTCCTGAAAAAGCAGATTGGCGGCAATATACAGAGAATATTTACCGGATTCGCTGCCGGTGTCATGGTGGCGGCTTCGGTGTGGTCTTTACTGATACCTGCCATGGATATGTGTGAAGAGATGGGAAAGCTTGCATTTCTTCCCGCAATGATCGGCTTTTTGATCGGTATTGTTTTTTTGTTGTTCATCGATAGTCTGGTTCCCCATCTGCATGTGGGCAGTGAGACTCCGGAGGGTCATAAGAGCAGCCTAAACCGTACGGCTATGCTGATGTTGGCTGTGACCATTCATAATTTCCCCGAGGGTGCGGCTTGTGGTGCTATTTTTGCCGGCGTGCTGAGTGGTGACGGAACGGTTACCATGGCTGGCGCCCTGACGCTGGCTATCGGCATTGCCATTCAGAATTTCCCGGAGGGAGCGATTATCTCCCTGCCCCTTCGCAGTGAGGGCAACAAGCGGAGCAAATCCTTCGCACTGGGCGTGTTGTCCGGAGCGGTGGAACCGGTGGGAGCAATACTTGCCATTGCACTGGCAAGTATTGTGACACCGATCCTTCCGTATATGCTGGCATTTGCCGCAGGCGCCATGATCTATGTGGTCGTGGAGGAGCTCATTCCGGAAGCCAGTGAAGGAGAACATTCCAACCTGGGAACCATTGCCTTTGCGATTGGTTTTGCGTTGATGATGATGTTGGATGTGGCACTGGGATAACGTGTATGGGGTAACATTTGTAAAAACAAAGTGAGAACAGCAGGAAGGGTGTACGGGAATGTCCGTGGAAAATGAAAAAGAAATACAACAGCTGAAAAACCGGATCCGTGAACTGGCAGACAAAGCCTACAACCAGAACCAGTACACCTTTACCGGATTCTTAGGACTGGCGGAGCAGGATGCCCTGTGGCAGGTGGAACGGGAAGTGAAGTTCGCAGGGATCACCTTATACGGCGGCAGGGAAGAGGCGGAACGGAAGATCCTTCGCTTCGGCAGTGAGGCGGAGCTGGGCTATGAGCAGCCCTTTCCCATCTGCTGTATCCGGATCAGTCCCCTATCCGCGAAATTTGCAGACAAGCTGTCCCACAGGGATTATCTGGGGGCACTGATGAATCTTGGTATTGAACGCAGCACCATCGGCGATATTCTGCCGGGAGAGGGCGAAGCTTTTTTGTTCTGTCAGGATACCATTGCGGAATTTATCTGTGATAATCTGGAGCAGATCCGCCACACCCACGTGAAGTGTGAGGTGGTGGATGCGGCGGCAGAAGTACCGCAGGAAGAACCGGTGCGTCAGGTGATCCAGGTGGCGAGCCCACGTGTTGATGCTGTCATTGCCAAGGTATATAATAAATCCAGAAGTGATTGCCTGGAGCTGTTCCGGGCGGGAAAAGTATATGTAAACGGCAGGCTGTGTGAAAATAATTCCAAGCCCCTGGAGGCGGGGGATGTGGTAAATGCCAGAGGCTACGGTAAATTCCGCATAAACGGTGAGCCCCATGCCACGAGGAAGGGTAAGCTTGCCATAGAGGCGGAGGTATATCCGTAGCAGTTCGTCCATGAGATGACAGTTACCTTGCTTGTAAGGAAAACCGAAGAACTGAAGGAGGTTATACAGTGTATCATTATACTGCGATTCAATGGTTATTTTTCTTTTATTTTTACTGCT
>ERZ1026776.1713-NODE-1713-length-11814-cov-7.275789_pt1 | contig 11814 bp, 7 predicted proteins | sample MGYA00380125_ERZ1026776 | MGnify/ENA primary metagenome ERZ1026776 (study PRJEB33269, sample SAMEA4719761) | human gut metagenome | biome: human-associated habitat; feature: organic feature; material: feces | place: Cameroon | collected 2013-10 ... | reverse complement strand
TCGTCGGCAGCGTCAGATGTGTATAAGAGACAGTTTCGGAATAAATAAGCAATGTTTGATTCATTTGCTTAGATTTAATACCGTAAAAAATGTTAAACAATATGATTGACATTCCCGTAAATGCAACAATAATTATCAAAAGCACAAGGAACTGCACCGAAAACGGATTGTAAATCGCAGAACCGATTTTCGTATAAATAAAAAGCCTCGGCATAAATCCCATCAGGCTCAAAAGCGAATAATACACAAAATCATATCTCATTGAGCCGTAATATTTTGACACCATTCCAAGCGGAATTGCAGGAAAAAGCCGTGAAAAAAACAGAACATAGGGATTGCCGTTGCCCTTAAACTGTATCCATTCCTTAATAAATTTCAGCTTTTTAATACCGAGTATCATTTCTGTCCAGCCGCCGCCTATAAACTTACCTTCAAGATATTTAACTATGAAGAAAAACTCCGTAAAAATAATATTGATAGCTATTGCCTCACTCAAAGGAAATACCATACCTGATATAACGCATAAAAATCCCATAGGTATCGGAAGCTGGCATTTTGCAATATAAAGCGCAAAAATGCAAATAATTATTTCCACATCGCTGTCAAGCTTTGCAACCGAATCGTCAATTTGCTTAAGATAATTAATAAGCGTATCAAATCTTACCTCAAGCCTTGCGTGATTATAAAGTGCAATGGCAAGAAAAACGATAATGCCACCCGTAATTATAAGCGTTATTGCGGATATTAAATTTGTTTGATGCCTTTTTTGCTGTTTCACAAATTCATCTCCGTAAAAAATCTTTCAATAATATTTATTATTTTCCCTCGTGGAAATTGCCTAAAAATTCAAACTCAGGCAATTCGTCTGAAAGTGCACAAATAAGGTCAAGCGTCACTTCGTCATTAACATTGCCCAAAACATCCACGTAAAAATAATAGCTGAAATCGCTGTCTTCGATAGGTCTTGATTCAATCTTTGTAAGGTTAAGACCTGCCATAGAAAAGCGACCTAAAACTCTGTAAAGCGAACCGGTTTTGTGAGGAAGCGAAAAGATAAGAGATATCTTTTGTGCGTCATTCGTAATTGCAAGTTCTTTTGAAATAACGATAAATCTTGTTGTGTTTTTATCATTATTTTGAATATTGCGCTTAAGAATTTTAAGATTGTATTTTTTTGCCGCAAGTTCACTGCAAATAACAGCTATATTGTTTTTGTCGCATTCGCTGACGTACTTTGCCGCAGCGGCGGTATTTGAATAGTTAATTCCCGTAAAATCAAAATTCCTAAGAAAATTATTACATTGCGAAAGCGCCTGAGGATGGCTGTAAACATCGGTTATATCCTCATAGTTTGTATTGTTCTTTGCACAAAGGCAATGCTCGATTTTTAAATCATAAGCGCCGACAATGTAAAATCTGTATTTCATAATAAGGTCATACGATTCGTGAACAGAGCCTGCAGTTGAATTTTCAACAGGAATAATGCCGAATTTTGAATCCCCTCTGTTTACTGCTTCAAATACATCCTCAAATCTCTTATGAAAATGGATAGAAGCATCAGGAAATATCTTTTTAGATGTAACACCGCTGTATGCGCCCTCAACACCCTGGCACGCAATCGGCTTGCCGCAAGTGTCAAGCTTGTCAATCTTAATTGCATTTTCTATATCTGCCCTAAGTTCTTTTCCACCGCCGATAATTTTATGCTGAAGAGCTCTTGAAGCGTCCATTGTGGCAGAAAATACAGTTTTAATCGTATCGCCGTGCTTACCGCACTTGCTTGCAACATCATCAAGAATTTGCTGCTCACGCTCACTGTTTAAAACAGGCATACCCCGCTCAGCCTTATACTGCGCCACCTGCTCTGACACGCTCATTCTTTTAAGCAAAAGCGGAATAAGCTCGTTATCTATTTCATCAATTTGTTTTCTAAGTCCTAATAAATCCATTTATATTTCCTTTTTATTAATATTATGCCATAAGGTCAAGAAGAGCGAAAGCAACTGCGCTTTCAACAACGGGTACTGCTCTGGGAACAATGCAAGGGTCGTGCCTGCCGTGAATAACAAGCTCCTGCTCTGTCATTTTTTGCAAATTGACGCTTTTTTGCGCCTTTGAAATTGACGGAGTAGGCTTAACCACTGCCCTGACTATAATCGGTGCGCCGGTAGTCATTCCGCCGAGAACGCCGCCGTTATTGTTTTTGTTAATCTTAACATTACCGTTTGAAATTGAATATGTATCGTTAGCCTCATATCCCGTCATTTTCGCAAAATCAAAGCCTGCACCGAATTCAACACCCTTAACGGCAGGAACGCCGAAAAGAGCAGATGAAATATGGCCCTCAACAGTTGAAAAGATATTTGCGCCTATACCGACGGGAACGCCGACAACGGCACATTCAATTACACCGCCGACGCTGTCGCCGTCAAGCCTTGCTTTTTCAACAGACGCTCTCATTTTATCCTCAACCTCATCGTTAATAACGCAAAATGCCTTTGAAGAAACAGCCAAAAGCTCCTTCCCGCTTACATTTGCCTTATCAAAGCTATCGTCAAAAACGCCGTTAATACTAAGGATATGAGCGCCGACAGTAATGCCCTTTTGCGCCAATATCTGCTTAGCAATTGCACCGGCAAAAACAAGCGGAGCAGTGAGCCTGCCGCTGAAATGGCCGCCGCCCCTTATATCATTATTGCCCTGATATTTTACATAAGCGGGATAATCGCTGTGCGACGGACGTGGGACACTCAAAAGATTTGAATAATCCCCGCTTTTAGTATTTGTATTTTCAATAATCATAGCAAGCGGCGCACCTGTGGTAACTCCGTTTAGCACGCCGGAGAGAATATGAGGAATATCCTTTTCAAGCCTTGGGGTAGCCGTTTTGTCCTTACCCGGAGCACGCCTTGCCATATCAAAATATATTTTATCCATATCAAGCTTTACGCCTGACGGAATTGAATCAATTACACAGCCGATTGCCTCACCGTGGCTTTCGCCGAATATGGATAATTTAATTTTATTGCCGAATTCAGAGGACATCAGCCTTACCTCCAAGATTATTAAAATCATCAAAAAATGACGGATAAGATTTGTTTATACTTTCTGCGTCGTCAATTTCGCAGTCGCCTATATTCATTGCCGCAACTGAAAATGCCATAACTATTCTATGGTCATTATAACCCTTTAGCTTTGCCGAATGTAATTTTTTGCCGCCGTAAATTATCATTCCGTCGCTCGTTTCCTCAACATCGGCACCGAGCGCCTTTAAATTATATATAACACTCTCAATTCTGTCAGATTCCTTATATCTAAGCCTTTCGGCGCCCTTAATAACAGTTTTTCCGTTTGCATTTGCGGCGAGGACTGCTATGGCAGGCGCCATATCGGGAATGTCCGTTGCATCAAGTTCTATGCCGTGAAGTTCACTTTTTTTAACGGTAATTGACTTATCGTCGATTTTCACATCTGCACCAAAGCGTTTAATTACGTCAACAATTGCCTTATCGCCCTGAGTTGAATTTATATCAAGCCCTTTAACGGAAACCTCGCCGTTGATTGCACCGCCGACAAGGAAAAATGCTGCCTGCGACCAATCGCCCTCAACAATATAATCCTGAACTGTAAACTTTTGACCGCCCTTAACAAGATATCCGAAATCCGTTTCACGAATGTCAACGCCGTAATCTTTCATAACCTTAATTGTCATATCAACATAAGGCTTTGATTGAAGCTCGGTTTTAAGAATAACTGCGCTGTCGCCATCCAAAGCCGCAAGCGCCAAAAGAAGCCCTGTTATATATTGGCTTGAAACATTACCGTTCACTTCAAAACTGCCGTTTCTAAGTCTGCCAGAAATTGTTGCAGGAAGATATCCGTTTGACTTAATCTGAGTACCGTGAAGCGGCAAAAGCGTTAAATATTCGCCTATAGGACGGCTTAAAAGACTGCCCTGACCTACAAAGGTGACCTCTTTGCCGAGCGCAGCCGCAACCGGAATCATAAATCTCAGAGTTGAACCGCTTTCAATGGAATTGAGCGTATTTTCACCCTTTTTAAGAGAATTGATAATACCGACAGTTGCCGCCATATCCTTTGACGAAATAATCGGCTCTACATTTCCGCCGCCTGCAAGAAACGAACAGATAAGCGCCCTGTGAGCAACCGATTTTGACGCAGGAACAGTGACCTCACCGTTAAATATTGACTTTTGAATTTTTGCTATACCCATATTTTCCCCGTCAGTCTATGCCAAATGTTTTGTTAATATCCTCATACTTAATAGGGTTAATAAAACTTGAGCCGATTTTGTCAATCATTACAAATTTAATACCTGTACCCGTGCGTTTTTTATCTCCGCTCATCGCCGAAATAATTTCCTTATCGGAATGTGTATCATAAGTTTTTAAATTATTTTTTTCAAGCACCTTTATTATTCTGTCAGTCGTGCCTTTTTCGGTAATTCCGAGTTTTTCGCTTGCACGTGTAATCATTACCATACCGATACCGACTGCCTCACCGTGACTTACGGTTTCATAATTATAAAGCTTTTCAATAGCATGGCCGCAGGTGTGGCCGAAATTAAGAAGCGCTCTTTCGCCGTGCTCTTTCTCGTCGTTTTCAACAACCTGCCTTTTTATGCTTACACATTCGGTAATTATATCCGTCAAATTCTCCTCAACATTGCCTTTTTCGAGAAGTTCAAAAAGAGAGGCGGATTTAATACAGCCGTATTTGATAACCTCGCCCATTCCGTCGCTGAAGAAATGTTCACTCAAAGTTGAAAGCACGTCAGGGTCAATAATAACGATTGAGGGTTGATGAAATGCACCGCAAAGATTTTTGCCCTGCGGTAAATCTACGGCAGTTTTTCCTCCGACAGATGAATCAACCTGAGCCAAAAGCGAGGTTGGAATTTGGACAAATTCAATCCCTCTCAAAAATACCGAAGCCGCAAAGCCAACCATATCGCCGCATACGCCTCCGCCCAGAGCAACCGCTATGTCCTCTCTCGTAAGTCCGCTTTCAGCCATAAATTCAACAATTTTTACAAGCTCTGTTGTGTTTTTTGAAGCCTCGCCGGCTGGATAAACATATGTAAAAACCACAAAGCCTTCATTTTCAAGTTGAGCCTTGATTTTTTCGCCATACAGCGGATAAACATTTGTATCGCTTATGAGCGCAACCTTTTTTGAGTTAAAGTTTTCTTTTATAATCTTACCTGCGCTTGCAAGCAGTCCGTTTTCAATATAAATATTACTTGCGCTTTTATCAGATACATTTACGCTAAATTCTTTCATTATCCGATTTCCTCTTTAATCTTATTGCCCTTTTTCATAAGTTCACAAAGCTCATTTGCATCTTCGTTTACAATGCAATATTTGAATTTCATAAGGTTTGAAACAAGATCGTCAATTTCCCTTACAAGCGGTTCCTTATTATCAATAAACAACTCTGTCCACATATCGGCATTAATTCTTGCAACACGGCTGACATCTCTGTAGCTGCCTGCCGAATAGCCTGCGTGGTAAGGGGCAAGCGGAGAAAGAACGTACGAACATGCGAGAACATGGGCAATCTGAGAAGTGAAAGCAATCATTTCGTCGTGATGCTCCGGAGTTGTAACAACAGTACGTGCAAAACCCATTTCTTGCGCAAGACCTACGAGTGCATCTGATATATAACGTGGAATATTGTCGGTCGGGGTGCATATAAACGAAGCATTGTCAAAAAGATTATCAAGCGAATTATCGTAACCGCTGACCTCACGGCCTGCCATAGGATGAGCGCCTACAAAATAAAAATCAAAATCTTCCTTTTCAAGTTCACGGCAAATTTTAGTCTTAATACCGCAGGAGTCCGTTACAATACTGTTTTTCTTAAACAAAGCCTTATGTTCTTTGATAAAAGGTACAATCGCTTCAGGATAAAAATTTACAATCGTAACATCTGCTTTTGGCATTAAATCCTCAAGCTGACCGATTTCGTCTATTACACCGTCACTTAATGCACGCTTTGAAACAGAATCCGTTCTGTTCCAACCCATAATATGGTGTTTTGTATTTTTCTTTAATGTTTTTGCAAGGCTCGCACCTATAAGACCAAGACCGCAAACGAGAATATTCATAAGCCCACTTCCAGACATAGTTAATTACTTTAATAATAATATATAACTTATAATATGTCAAATAAGAATTAGGTTTTTTTCTATATTTTATAAATTTGTAATATTTTGTTGCATAAAAATAAGGCGAACAATGTCCGCCCCTACAGTTTATAATAATATATTTAATTGCTTAAAAATATAAAAAGGACCGTGACGTTACCGCCACGGTCCTAAATCAGTTATTGATTATTTAAAGAAATCGTAATCATCACCATCGCCAAGGTCAGGACCTGTGCCCGGTTTCTCAACGTTTGGATCAGATGTCATAACTACATCTCTTGTAGGGAGAGCATAATTACGAATTTGAATTTCTGGTTCTTCATATAACTTTTTCATAACTATCTAACTCCCTTCTTATGAATTTGCTGTTGTTGCGGAAATAGTTTTACCGTACTTAGTTACTATGTTTCCGCTCTTATCCCTATACTTAGCATATGCAACATACTTGAAGCTCTGCTCAGTAGAAGGTGTTTTAATGTTGATAACGAACTGGTTGCCGACTGTGTACTTAGAAGCCTTGAATCTTGAAACGCCCTTTGAACTGTCAGAAGCATTTTCAATTGTTAAGCTTGAAGTACCCTTTGTCATTAAGAAGCCTGTTTCAACCATCTTATAGCCAGTTGGGCAAATGAATGTACCAATAAGTGAGAACTTAGAATTATCATCTGTGAATACAGGAGTTTCACGGTTGTAAACTTCAAATTCAAGGTCCTTAGTAATATAATTACCGGTAAGTGTATCCTGTTCTGCTACGATACGTACACCGTCAGTGCCGTAAACATACATCATATATTCATTATCAGGAACTTGGTAGTTTTTATACTGTTCCTCTGTGATACCAACAATACCCGATGTATAATTAGAATCACCAATTGATTCATGAGCATAGAAACTATATGTGTCACCATAAGCCAAGATATAATAACAGTAATCACCTGTTACGTCATCAATTACACCCTTGGCAATTGCATAGGCACCCGGAATATTAACAGTTACAAGCTGGTTATATGCAACAGAATTATGATTAGTAGGTGCACCTGCTGATTCATCATCGTCCCATGTTTCCGAAACGACAGAGTTATAGAAATCATCAGGTGTATTATACACATAGAATGTATAAAGATTATTAGTGTCTGCTGTGTACTTTACAGTGATAACTGTATCTTTCGTTACTGTTGCAGATGTGCCTGCAGCAACACCGTTTGAATAAGATTCAAATTTGTAGTAAGGAACGCTTGGAGCAGTCGGCATTTCAAAATTGCCGCTTGCGTCAGTGTTGATTACATTAATAATCTTGCCGTTAACGCCTGACTTGAATGTTACTGTGTAACCTGTCTTGTCACCGTTTACCTGAGTAGCAGTAAGGTGAGTTTCGCCCTTAACGATAAAGCCGAATGAAGGAGCAGTAATCATATACTTTTCAGCAGTAAGATACTTGCTGTTATCCTGAGCGGTTGTACCGAAGTTAGGGTCACGTGAAGGAGCAGTGAAGCTGTAAGTCCAGCTGTAGTTAGCGCCGTCGCCCTTAACAGTTGTGTCAGTTGTTGAAATAATCTTTGATGGTGTTACAGAGAGAGGTGTGCCGTAAGGAACTGCACCAATCTTAACATTATTTACATAAATATCATAAGTCTTTAATGAAAGACCTTCAAGAGCTGCCTTGATTGCATTATCAAGCTCAGTCTGGCTTGAATATAAATAGCCTTTAACAGTAAGCTGTGTGCCGTCTGTTAAATCTGTACTGATTACATCAAATGTAACGTCCTTGGTAACTTGGAAGTTGTCGCCAAGCTTGTCATACATATCGTAATCGTTTTTGTTAGCTGCTGCCTGTGCTTCATTAACAGCCTTTGCTACATCATCATTAATTTCAATAACAGTTAAGCTTTCAGCAAGCTGAAGCATTTTATCCTTTTGAGAATCGATTAAATCCTGATGGTCAGCTCTAATCTCTGCCTGCTGTGCTGATGTCAAATTGAAATATGTGAGGTCAGCGATTGCAGACTTAACGCTTTCAAGTGCTGTTGCGGTGAACTTAGAGCCACTTTGAAGCTTATCAATAAGAGCGTCCTTAGCTGAATTAAATTCAGTCCAAATTGCTGCATTAGGAGTACCTTCGTCATACTTAGCGGTGTAAGTTACGTCGGCAGTAACTGCTGCATCCGGTTTAAATGTAGGCTCGAAACCTACAACATTGTAAGTGTAATTCTTGCTGTCAACATAAGAAACAATCTTTGTGTTGATATCATTAATCTGATCGGCTGATAACTTCTCGCCGTACTTTACAGGGAGTACTAATGTGGCATCAGAGCCTGTTGAATCCTTATAGTTGAATGTAAGATTAAGAGTCTTAACCTCAAGTCCTTCTTTTGCTTTCCAAAGTCCGGTGTACTTAGACTTTAATTGTGTCATTAACTGATTAAGCAAATTAGTTGTATTAATATTTGTATAATCAATATTTGCCTGTGCACGCTCAAGTGCCTGTGTAAATGCAGCCCAGCTTTCATCTGTATACATATTTGAATTAGGCAAATATGTGTTACATAAATCTACAAGCTCAACAAGCGAAGAAATATCAACAATTTGAACAGCAGGGTTAAGAACCTGATTGTTCATCTCAGTTGTGTACCAGTTGTAACCGCAGTAGTTTAATGTGTTACGGCAGTTCCAAGCGGCAACTGCACCAAACTTAGTACCAAGCGTATACTTAGTTGTTGTTGGGTAAGAAGTAGCAGTAAGGGTTTGCTGCTCGGTTGCAGGGGCGCTGAAATTAAAGTCACCCGTAATATAAGACTCACCGCCGTTTGTACCGTTGTTTGAACGGGCAAATACAGCACCCGGAATAGGGTTATTAGAGCCGCCGTCTGTTGTGCCCAAAACAGTATCAAGGTTAGTAGTAATAGCCTGACTGTAATCTGTTACTTCCTTGCCGTCATTAAGAGTAATAACGTGCGGCGAATCATTATAGTTATTTTTACCTGTATATCTGAGGTTTGAAACAGAGTATGTGTACTCTTTTCCGTCAGATTTATTAGTATAGCTGAGGCAACCTGCATAATTTGTTTTCTGTTCGTCAGAAAGAGCATTAGGTGTTGAATTCGAATTCGAAGTAAGGTGTGTCTTTGAACCGTTTTCAGCAATTTTAGGTTGCGTAGCATTAATTGTTATTGAATCAAGTGCGTTATTCTTTAATAACTGAAAAGCATCAGATTGCTTTGTTAATACGCCGAAGGTTACATTAAAATCACCGAATTTAACCTGCAAAGGAGTATGCTTTGTTCTGAAAATATAGCCCTGGTTTGTAAATGAGCCTTCAACATACTGACCGCCCTGGTCAAGAATTGACATTCTTTCAATAGCATTGGTTTTGCCGTTACCAAATACGGTACCGTCAGGAATCTTAGTAAATGAATATTGAAGTGCGTTATATGCCTTAACAAGAGTATCGATTGCAGCAACATATGCGTCATACTGAGCATCGTAATCGGTCATAGGTGTTGTTGCAAGGTTATTCTTAGCTAATTTTGCATCATTAAGCGCAGTAGCAAATGTTGCATAGTTAGAATAATCGGTAGGGTCTTTAATATTCTTTTCAAGGTCAATAGCCTGATTAAGAGAATATGAACCGCTTTCTGTAAGAACAACAGCGTCAGGGTTGATACGAAGAGCAGCAAATGCGGCATTATATTCTTCAATTGCAGTTGTTACCTTTGCTCTGCCCGCCTCGTCGTCATTTGGTGCATACGCAGGAACACCGTAGTTTTCAACACTGCCCCAAACGTCAGTCTTAATCTTATTAACTGCAGTTAATGCAGCGTTATATGTTGCTTCGGTAAATACGTTTGAATTATATGATTCAAACTGCTGAATAAGAGCAACAAGTGCACTTGTGTCTGCCTTTTTAACTGAAGTTTCAAGGCCGTTAAAAGCTGCATTAAGAGCGTCTGCATAAACCTTTGCTTCATCGTTTGATTTATAAACAGAATCAGCGTTTGTATATGTATCGTCATTTACTTTTGCCATAAATGCCTGTGATGCTACATAAGCCTTTTCAAATTTTTCCCAGCTGGTATCAGTGTAATGCTCGTTATTTGCATTACCCTCGGCATATGTTGACCTTGTTTTATCTCCCATAGCATCACGGAGAGTCTGATAATTAGCTTTCTTATCATTTGTGCCGTCAATGCTTGCATCGTTAATAGCCTGAACCTTGCCCGAAGCAGCCTTTACATATCCGCTTGTATCATTTTTGCTGTTATCATCGGAAGTGAAATAAGTGTTAGGGTCAAATGATGTTGCATCATCCATAGCAGCAAAATAAGGATAAAGACCACCCATTGAATATGTTGAAAGGTCCTTAGACTTCATCTTATTGCCGGCAGCCTTAATGGCATCCTTAACGATTTTATAGTTAACAACGGTGATTGTTGTTGAGCCCGGTACTGTAGGTGAAGCAGGGTCATTAATATTTGTTGCGAACTCGTTTTTACTACCGATATGGCCCTTGAAAGTAGGAACAAATGTAGCAAGATATTTGTTGCCCGGGTCACCGGTGTATTCCATAAAGTTTGAGAAACGCTGTTGATAATTTTTGTAAGCCGCTACAGTACCGCCTTTACGGATTTGATATACATTGCCGGCAGTAGTTGTATTATTAGAAAGGTCATATTTATTACCGTTCCAATACCAAGACCAGTTGAAGTCCATATTTGAACTGCCGCCACGCCAGTTTTTGCTGACATTAATACCGTCTTTAGCATTTTCAAGAGTGATGGCTGAAATGTATCTGTCAGATGCACCCCATGTCCAACTTCCTTCACCTGAAGCAATAGCCATTACGGATGTAGCCGGTGTTGTTTCACCGTCATAAAGCAATGTAGCCTGCGGATAATAAAGCGTAAGAGAAGAATAATCTTCTTTCGATTGCTTACCGTCGTTATTGTTAGTATTAATACCGGTTTCAAGCCAAAGTACGTTTTGATAACCGTCTTTAAGATAAGTTGCCTCATCAAAGCCTGTATCGTCGTCTGCATATACCTTAACCTGACGATACTTGCCTGTATTAGCCTTAATACCCGTAAATTCTGCCATTGCGGATACGGCAGTATTAAGATTATCTGCCAAGCCGTCAAGAGCATTGCTCTCGCCGCCGTAGATATAAGCGTCAAGACCCTGCTGGCAAGCAACATATGCTTTATACGCAGGACCTACATTAGAATATGACTTATCCTCGGCAAGAACTGACTGAAAATTCTTCATAGCAGTTTCGACTGCCTGAACTTTTTCATCAGTGGCAACATCAACATAGCCGTTAGCTGCAAATGCGGTAATAGCAGAAAACGGAACAGACGTTACAACCATCATTGCAGCGAGAAAAGCAGCCAAAATCTTTTTGGGAAGCCTTTTTTTCATTTTCTTTTCCTCCTTAAAATTGCAGGTGCTCCTTTGTTCGCCGGAATGCCGCTGTTTACCTGACCAAAAACGCACGGCAAGGCAAGCAAAATTGCCCTTGCATTTGCCAATAGGGTATAGTTACCCTATTAACCTAATTATTTGGGTACATTATAACATTTAAGAATTACTATGTCAATAGGATTGCATAGTTTTTAACCTGTCTCTTATACACATCTGACGCTGCCGACGAG
>ERZ1026776.1708-NODE-1708-length-11856-cov-5.574867_pt1 | contig 11856 bp, 14 predicted proteins | sample MGYA00380125_ERZ1026776 | MGnify/ENA primary metagenome ERZ1026776 (study PRJEB33269, sample SAMEA4719761) | human gut metagenome | biome: human-associated habitat; feature: organic feature; material: feces | place: Cameroon | collected 2013-10 ... | reverse complement strand
ATGTGTATAAGAGACAGCTATTTGTGATGCAACACAGACATAGCGATACATCTTATTTTTTCTTGCTCATGCTTTGGTAAATCATAGAACAAAGTGAACCCAGTAGCTCCGTTATAGTCATCTTTAAACTGTTCATAGTACATACTCGATTTCCATAACTTCGGATATTCATTTTTATACTGCACAAGTTCTTTAGCTTTAGCATCATAGGCTTTATCGCTTATGACATTATTATTCAGCTCGTAATAAATATAAGAATGTACAAGTATAAACCGTTGTAGAAAATCAATGTATTCTTGTGTTGTTAAATTCGATGGTTTCATAAGTCATCCCTTCTAATAAAACGGCAATTCAACTGGGTCTTCATCAAACGGGACTTCTTCATCTGCATCAACTGGTATATTCATAAAATCCATCGAATTATCTCTCTTTTTCGGTATGTAAGGGTCATCAGACATAAACCATTCAGCGTCGCCATACTCCGAAATAGTGTCAATAGCATCATCAACCAGTTTCGTAAAATATGATAAGTCAATGGCATCCTCGTTCAAATCACGTATTGTTTCTGATTCCAGCCATCTGTATCCAGTAGTTCCTGCCGCAGCAGCACGCTTGTCTCCATCTATTCTGTAAAGTATACCGCCACCACAAGATTCTTTGATAGGGCAGAAATGACCAACACGCCCTACAAACCGGTAGTCATGTCCCTCAGCAATCTTTTCATTTAATTCCTGAGATGTTACTTCAAATATTGAGTCAGATATTTTACCTTTCTTATACTTATCTTCGCATTTCTCAAGTTCTTTTTCATAACTTGATACGTCCGGAAGCTTCTCATTCATATCCAAATACAAAGCTCCATTTTTAACCTCAAATGTTTCGCACAAATCATCAAATATAACTGGCTCTTTACTAAATAACTTCTTAAATACATACGGTACTGCAAACTGGTCTCCTGTAGCGGTCCATTCTCCATCTTTTGTCTTAGCAATATATACTGCTTTATTTACCAGACAATATTTTTCAAATTCAGCTTCTGTTTCAAATGAATAGCCGTATTCTTTACCAAAGTCTAATACAAACTTCTGGATTTCAGGTGTGGCATCTGGTATTTTGATTGAATCAGTCTTAATATGACAAACCGTATATCCTCGCTTTTGGACTTCACTTTTAAGTAATGTCATAAATAAAGCCCCTCGCTTAGCCACAATATTATCTACATTGCGGTCATCACGAAAGGCACATGGATAGGTTGCTTTTGTCTGTCCATATACTGCATTTACTACGGTTTTCAATGCATTTGCCAAATCCTTAGCAGTTAACTCACCGTCTACAACTTTTTGAATATAAGGTTTTAACTTGCCACCAAATAGTCCGTCTATATCTTTCCAAGCTTGATGTTTGATACTTACACGTCCGAATACAATATCCGCAAACGCTTTCGTATATACCGGACCGAACAATACTTCAGCAATAATACTTGATGGATGCTGTCCTGTTACGTCTCCGTCCCATACACCACCGTACATTCCTGGCTCTGCATATACACGTCCACCTTCTCCGATTTCTTCACCCATATACATAGATTTAACAGACGCGTATTTGTCAAATGTATACCCTGGAAAGAACGGTAATATACTCCATCCTTCTGGTAATATTTCTCCTGGTATGTAATCGCGGTATACCGGAAGACCTTTATCATTGAATACTCTGAACTTATAATCAGGACCAAATTTCTCACGATATTCTTCGTATTGGTCACTTCCAACAGGGACTCCTAGGAAACGATAGTTAAACTGCGATTGCGGATTACGGTCATTTCCAAATATAATTCGCTGAGATAAACTATTTGTAGTGTCATTTACAGTCATTCCAGTAATGTCCGCAAGAATTTCACGCGCAATCCAGTCACCTTTCAAATAACAGAACGCGGCTTCAGTTGCTATAACGTCATTCGTACAATAATCAGCAACCGTTGTCCAAAGTGATGAATCCACCGGTTCATCCCATGGTAATCCAAGTTCCTGATGATGGGTACCTTTTTTAATAAGTTTAATCTCATCTTCCGAATATTTTTTATTTCTCAAAGACTCAACAGTCTGCTTACCCATTTCAATTTCAAGTTTCTTAAGACTTTTTTTATTACCAGCAGACGCAAAATCATAAATATCTGTGTACGATAAATTGAATGCTTCTGAGAACTTAGCTGCGCGACTAATGCTTTTGTCCTTGTTAATCAAACGTTTCGACAACTCATACAATTTCTGATTATCATAGCCCATCATACAAGCATAAATCATATGATTATCGTACGCGCGATTATTAAATCCAACAAGCTTGAACCTTATCAGATTTTCAATTTCATCCGGTTTTGGATTTATCAATTTAACTACCGGCATGTCATATCCAGCTTTTTTATAGCAAACTAAGAACAGATTCGGAAATACCTCAACGTCATAAAATACAATCTCGTCATTCTTATTATCGGAAACAGTTGTATTAGCATTTTCACTTTTAAAGTGCATTTTACCGACAATCTTAAGACACTTATCGGCTTGATTGGAGCTACTTGCGGCTAATGAGTAAACCGCATTTTTCATGTCGCTTACATCGTATCCAATACCACTTTCATAAGCTTCTTCCAATGTTTTGTAAATCATATCAATACTTGGCTTTGTATTTCCCATGATTTCTTTATTAATATGTCGCTTGAGAAGAGAACGTATCATCTTCTCATTTTTTATGCCATCAAAATTCAGCATCTTTTTTACCCCCTTTAATGGCAACCCGGAACTGATATTAGCGATGGGTAAATTATTGCATTTTGATAAACGACGCCGAAGTGAACTGTTACCAGTAAACACTTTAATTTCGATATCGTCATCATATATACGGCTTAATTTAGAAGCATCTTCTCCCGTATAAATATAATGTAAATGTATGCCTTGCCCTCCTTTACTAACCTCAGCATATGTAGCTGGCCATTTACTTGCTTCTATAAGATTTTTTTCGAAACATTTATTTCCGTCATCGTCTTTAATGTCAAAGTCAATGACAATTTGGTTTTCTGGTACTCTTACATAATGAACCTTAGATGTATCTATGTCTGATAAAGTTGACGTAACTTCATCCCACTTTTTCAATGGTATTTCAGAGTCATTATTGGATGCATATTGAGCAATGCAATCCCCGTACTCCTTATCGAAAATGGATTCCTGCTCCTTAAATTCTATTAAGTCCTGTACTTCTTCTTTTTTTTTTACAGATTTAGCTCTTGCACCCATCTCTTCTTCAAATATATCGGTACGAAATCCGCTGTAATAACTTACCAACCGAGTACCGTCCTCTTTTTCTATACGGTCATCATAATTCCAAAAATAGTTTTTCAACTCTGACCTGAAATCCTTCTTAGACATTGGATAATATACTTTGGCTTCTTCAATATACTGTTTATACATTTCCCAAGCGGCTTTTAATGTAGTACCATCTTCTCGCCTAAAAACGGTATATGAATCACATACAAAGTTATAAAAATCATTGGATTCTTCCATCATATTTTTTGGTACATACCCATCATAATAATCCGGATTTTCCTTATACACTTGAAGACAATGATACGCAATAGCTCCTAACTCGAAATTAATCTGCTTAGTTACTCGATAGTATTCACCAGCACTGAGTTTCTTACCCGACGGTGATACATCAATCAACCTACGTAATAAACCAGATTTACCATCTGTTATCTTTACAGGTCGATTTGTACCTATAAATAAGAAGCATTTAAACTGAGTTTCATATAACCCTTTGAATTTCTCATTTACGCTCATCCGTTCATGAGATACTAATGAATTTAATCGTGTGTTGTCCTCAATTCTGGATAAGTCGCCATCATGTTGAATTGCTATTAACGGATTCGCTTTAAACGGTTCCAAAGCAAACATGTTGTTTGCCTGTCCCAAAGCTTTTGCATCAAAACTGCAATAATATCCATCAAACAGCTTCTGAATAATATTTAATATAGTTGACTTACCGGTTCCGGCAGCCCCATAAAATACAAGAAACTTTTGAATCCATTTTGAATCTCCAGAAACAACAGCACCGATAGCCCATTCGATCTTGTGCCGCTCGTCTTTTGTATACAGAGTTCCAATAATTTTATCCCAGGCTTCAGTACTTCCTTCTTCTAACGGATATGAAAGTCTTTTACTTGCATAAGATTCTCTATTAAGTTCAACATTCGAAAATATAAGCTGCTCATCAAGTTCATGATAATTATCCCTCATCTGTCTCTGACAATATTTGTGGAACTTATCAATCGAACCGCTGTCTGCATCCCACATGAACTTAATGATTTTCTGTTCATTTATATTATCTGCATATTTTCGTAATTCATCATCAACCAACCTCGTTACATCATCCTCATCAGTACTCCATAACTTGTTGGTTTCATCCCAAATAGCATAAAAGTCTCGCCCACGAATCATAAGGTCCTGCGATTTTTTCATGATAAACTTAGGCGAGATTACTAATCCCTGTTTAGTTGGTACTGCGGATATTGTCATAAAGTCTAACATTCATCGTATGACCTCCTCTCTTTTCTTGGTGTTTATATCGTTAAGTTTCATTCTATTTACCCTAACCTATACAAATTTGTCAATATACCACAACATACATGTCCATGTATCAACCTTTCGCAAATCGACAGGACTATCCCGTATTATAAATAAGCTTCCATGACCGTCCGGTTCATATTCTCTTGCTAGGAATCTCTCAATAGTTTCTTCTACATATCTAAGGTCAAATCTTCGGTCTGTCATACCAGCCAATCCCAAATTAGATACCATTTTCCAAAACCATTGAGAAGTACGGTCGCCTAAGGAAGCATTATCCATAATATCCTCACACTTAAATGCTAATGCCAGCATCATTTCTAATACACTACAAGGACTATCGAGCTCATCTCTTGGACCTCTAATACGTATATGCTGAGTACACATAAATTGCCATCTCAATCCTTCTGAACCATCATCTGCACGGTTTGCATCGTCTGGTAATAACCATGTATACTCAACGCTATTGAGGTATTCAAGTAGTCTTCGATAGCTGTTTTCCTTTGCAAAACGCCCGTCGCATACTATGTGATACATCCATTCAAAATATTCGTTTTCCAAATCGTTATGAATCATGCATTAACTCTCCAGAAATTCTTCGTATTCCCGCATAACCTCATAAACAATATGTTGCTCATTATTCTTAACATATACAGTATCAGGGTCTTCTTTATAATCTCCAAAATGGCTAGCAAAGTCATCTCCGATCAACTCTTCTGCATTACCAATCATTTTGTGACGGTCATTAGCCACAATACCATCTTCATAGTAATATAGACTAACTACTGTATAATCAGATTCTTCAAATTCTTCCGGACTGATTATACCGATGTTCTTATTTTTCATATCTCCGCTTTCCTCCTTATTTTCAGATTCTGTAAGATAACTATTTTGATTGATTATCTTGTCAACAGCATTTATGTTATCGAACTCTGACTCTATATCATTATTAAGCGGCTTTGAGAAGCTTTCTTTTACTGAATCAATTTCTTCCTGAATCAGCTTCTCATATTTATCACTTAAAATTTTGTATGTTGTTAAAGCTCCAATAGCGCCACCAATAACAAAACATCCAATTTTACTAAATAAATTTTGCATAATCAATTGCTCCTTTACATATGACTAAAGTCAATCATGTCGTGATACCTATTGCCTGAATATGGTTTATCCAAGCCCATTGCTCAAATTTTATCGTAAATTACCCCATCAACATTGAAATCAAGTAATATACTACGCTCATATCCATTTACGAAATCTCTTGTCTTTTCATTAAGCAAATCGTAAATACCAAAATCTACGAAGTTGTCTCCAGTTGGATTCTTTTCATCATAAATCCAGCCAACCTGGGCGCCTGCTGATGTACGCTGGAATCCGAGCATGTCATACACTTCATTTAAGAATAAACACCCCTTAGTTTTTAACATATCATCTGCATACCGCTGCTGGTCCTTTAAAAACATTAGATTATATTCAGGGTCTTTAGTCCATCCGATGCATCCGTCATCAAATATTCTTGCATAGTCACTATATGTGTTTGGGTCTGCTACTTTTTCAGTGGTCTTTACAACTTCTTCCTTACCGGTCTTCTCGTTCACTTTGATTTCTTCAATTTCTTTAGTTCTAATATTATATTTAAGTTCCTTATCCAGTTCTTCTCCGAACCGTTCAACAACACGGCCGCGATATTCTTTGAAGCTTCTATCGACTGTAGCGTAAGCCGCTGCAAGTGCCGCATTACGTTTGCGAATAATATTATGTCCTGCAAGAATAGCTGTAATAGATACTGTTCCTAAAATAACAGCAGGAGCATACAATTTAGCAAGCGCTACTCCACGCTGAGTATACATAATAGTGAGGTCTTTCTTATAATCAGTCTCTGTATACTTTTCAGAGAAGCCTGTTTCTTCTACATATTTCTTAGTTGCATCAACATGTGCTATTGATTCTGTAAGCACTTCATCAATTTTAGTAGTGGCCTTACAAGCCATAACAGTACTTGTCACTACTCCAACAATCCCGGAGACTACTAAAATTTCCGGACTATTTTTTTTCATTTTTAATGCAACTTTATGTAATTTTCTAGTTGCACCAGCTGGTAACTTAAATTTATTCATACTGATTTACATCCCTTTCTGTATTATTATCTTTTCTCATATTTTCATCATTTCCGATGCACCATAAGAAACGAATATAGTTAATTGCATCTTTACACTTCTCTAAGAAATCATCTCTATCTGAGAAGTCATTTTTTTCTACTTTATCTCGTAAAGCCACGAGATGCTTTGTCATATATCCCCAGCATGCCTGAGCTGTAGTACCTCCTGCTATATCTGCTCCAATTCTGAAATTATGCAGGCAGTCCCCGTTACCGTTCTCGGCATATTTCGAATTTTTTTCAAACAATGTCTGGATGCTGTTTCCATCCAGTTCATTTAATAACTCTTTAAATTTATCTGAGTTCATAATCTTTATTTCCTTTCATTCTATTTAATCAATAGCCATCGCTTTAGGAAGTTTTAGAATGTACCCATTTCGTGCCCTTACTACTTCTGCTGTACGAATATTAAACCATCCATATCTTGATGCTGTATAAGGTGGCGTTAATCTCGCAATCTCGTACATATCTGATACAGTCACCATGCCGTAAGTATCCAGAATATCATTCATCTGGTCTTTTGTGAATTCTGCGTCCCCACGGGTTTCGAAAACTATATCATCGTAATCGAAACGAGAACTAGAAGAACGTTCGCGGTCTCTATCTCTATCCCGGCGGTCTCTGTCATCGTAATAACTGCGATAAGAAACTCGTCCACCTGAGCTTGATTTTCTTCCTCCACGCGATTCACCGTAGAGAATCATATCAATACCATCTGTTACAATATCTGATATTGCTTTTTTAATGGCTGGCACTAACACATCCATAAGGACATATGATTTCACGTTAGCAGCATCTTCAGAAATAAGCAGTCCTGCAAACTTACGTGCCTCATTTGTTTTAGTGGATGTTCTGCCACTAATTGTTTGCTTAACTCTCTTTTCTTCAGTAACAGATTCTTTTGCTTCTGCTTTACTTTTATGAGAGTTCGGTTTATACTCTGCCATAGCATTTCTCCTCTTTATTTTCTATTTTGATTTTTTCGAACGGCGGTATTAGTAATATGTATCCGTTCTCAGTTTCTGTAATATCGAAATTATCGGTACTATTCCAACCGCTATTTGTAGTCCTGGCGTGGTAGCATTTCCATAAATCTGACATATCTGCGTAACCATAAATTTTAATTATGCTATTCAACTTAGAAATCGTATTTTCTGCTTGGGATTTAGTTTCATAAACAAAAGCATCAATATATTCATTGTCTTTGAAATGCGATTGATGTGTGATTTTATCAGATAACTTTTTAGCTAAAACTCCACCCAGGAACACTAATGCATATTTAAAAATATTTTTCATTATAGAGCTCCTTTTTATTTTTGATTTTATTAGTATAGCGGAAACGGACACGGGATTCGTAGCTCGTATCCACCTCTAGTTCTAACAACCTTAAAGTTATCTGTCTTAAACCAACCCCGCTGAGTATCACAATATTCAGCATTTTTAGAAACACAACAGATATCATACAAATCAGATACACTAGCAAATCCGTAATTTTCAATTATGCTGTCTAATTCAGAAATTGCTTTTTCTGCCGCTGTTCTATACTCAAAAACAATAGTTTCTACATAATTCACAGAATTTCTGTATACACGATGACGGAATTTATCAACTAGTTTATTAATTAAAACGTTACGAAAATCGTCATCCACTATCACTTTAATACTACAAATACCAACACCTGCTGATAATCCACCCATGAACACTAATGCATACTTAAAAATATTTTTCATTGCAATTCTCCTTTCAAATATTGACAAAAAGAAAAAGAGAAACCCAAGTTTTCACTCAGGTCCCCTTCTTCAAATTTCTGTTAATCCTCGATAGGTTCTTTGGATTCTTCGATGAAATCGTCAAGAAATTCTTCTTCGTCCTCGATAGGTTCTTCGACCCACCGAAGTCTCTTTCTAGTTTTCTTTTTAGACACACCTGTCTTTTTAGCCTTAAGCTTTTTGTATACCACTGCTCCTGCCGCAGCAACTCCAGCTCCAATAGCCAAAATGACTGGTAATGTCTTTCCAGAACCACCTTCAGATTCTACGTCTGGTTCTAAAGCCATTACCATAGGACTTAAAGTTTCCTCTGTTTCTGTTACTTCATTATTCATCATTTCTTCCATTGTTGTTTCCTCCTTGAATTTTGATTTTCTTTCATAACACACCTTGTAATTTTCGCGTGTATTAAGCATAGTATTTTGATTTATCATCAAAGCCATATTCAGGACGTCTTAAAAAGTCCATGATAATATACGCTTTTCCATTTTTGAGAGTAGCTTCTGTGCATGACGACTCGATCAGTCCGTCATCAATACACCAGCCAATATAATCGCTACAATTAGTATGGTCCAGTCCCAGTTCATCATATAAATCGCTCAAAGATACGAACATATCAGACATCATTTGCTTATTGATTCGGTTAATTGCAGCATCAATTTTACTGGTACTAGACAGAAATGTGCCATTTGTGAACGGGTCAATAAACCACACATCTCCGTCACTTGCTACAATTACGTTTGACTTATTTCTTACCGGTTCTGATTCTCTTTCAATAACTTTTTCAACCTTATCTTCAGCTAATTTCTGCTTGATTTCTTTTACTTTCTTTTCTGGTACGAGTTCTGCTACTTTATCTTTATACTCACTCAAAGCGGTTTCCGACAGTTTATATGCCGAATATAATGCAGCGTGTCTTCTACTATGTACTGAATTAGCTCCAATCAAGCACGACGCAGAAGCGCAGCCCAACAGAACTGCTGGAATGTATGGTTTCCATGCCACCTTTACAATTTCGACAGGCTCCAATTTAACGCGTCCGGATTCATCTCGCATGTATCTTTCTTCTTCAATTAATGCTAATGCCTTAGGTGTTGCTTTCACTGCTAAAACAGTTGTGGTAATCATGCCAGCAATACCGAGTCCTGTTAAAATTTCTGGGCTATGCTTTTTAACAGCTCTTTTTGCCATTTTGAAATACTGATTCATATTTCGATTTTTCATATTCGTTCTCCTTCCATGAACACTTTACTTTTATAAAGAAAAGAGACTCAACATTTAAGTTGAATCCCCTTTGCCCCCTATTCAGATTTCTTTTCAGATTGTCGTTCCTCAACAATCTCAGCTGCTCTTTGAGCAATCTCCTCTGTTTCATCTTTCGATGCGAGAATATTTACAACAAAACTTCCTACACCAAATACAGCTGACAGCAGAGTCAATATTGCTTTCTTGTTAGCTTTAATCTTGTCCATATTTGTACTCCTTTCTGATTTCTATAATAGTAATTGTTTGGTTCGCGGACCTATACCAAAGCTAATACATATAGTAGTTACCCACGTACTACAAAAGAAAAAGAGAAAATGTGTAGCTTACTATTAAACTGTCAGTCCTATTTCATACCTCCCACCTGGATAGGTTCTACACACCCATAGCCATTAGTCATTTAATAGTTGTTTCTCTCATAATAGCCGTTGTATTTTTCGCGACATTCATTCTAGTCGTAACCGTATAATTCTTTCCATTCTAATGATGGTTCTACAATCATATCAATCAAATAACAAATAGTGCCGTCCTTGAGTTCTGTTTTCCGATGATTAAAATCAATCCAGTAAGTACATTCGTCACTTACAGCCCATCCCAAATCATCTCCACCATCAATATGTGCTATACCAAGAAAATCGTAGAATTCGTTAAGTACTGCGTATCCTTGTGTAGTATAAATTCTGTTTATATGATATTCTGCCTGCAATACTTGTTCTAATGGTGCTTTAAAATATCGACGTCCATATACATCATAAAATAACTTCGGTTCACTATAATCATCTTCGAGATACTGCGTGTAACACCCCCATCCACTTTCTACGTATGGGTATATGGCTGTTGCATCTTCAGCATCAGCTGCTATAGAATCTATAATTTCGTTATGCATTTCTTCACCGTGCAGCTCTATCAGTTTTTCTCTATATCTCTTATAAGATTGGTCTAAAAGAGCATATGCACTTGTCAATGATGCCTGCTGTCGCTTATTTAGCATATTAGCTCCAAATATACATGCTAATGTTGTTCCACCTATTAATATCGTTGGAATGTACGTAGGAGCCACTACTTGAACTTTTTCCCATTTTGTTAATTCTTCTCCTTTCTCTTGTTCTGCCTGTTTAATTAATGATATTGCTTTCGGAGTTGCACGTGCTGCAAATATAGCAGTGACTATTACTCCAACCCCACCTAGACATGTTAGAATAGTTGGAGCATTTTGGTTGATGAGTACTCTTTTACTTTTTTGCATTTTAAATACCTCCTTGAAATAAAAAGTAAAAGAAACTGTATGGGACTTGAACCCATAACCCTCCAGAGTAATCTGGATGCTCTACCAATTGAGCTAACCGTTTCTCATAATACTATTTGTAAATTTCGCGAGCACAAAAAGAAAAGAGCCTTAGATTTCTCTAAAGCCCTCCATCTTGAAAATTATTTACATTTCTTTCGATTACAAAATGCAACCGCAAATAACGCAGTGCACATAAATGGATACATTACTACAGCGCCATCTATTGCTCCAGATATAAATGCTGCTAGAATAGCTTTAAATCTATCAACTTTCCGTTCTGAATTGATGTTGTCGTCAAATGTTTCCATTAATTTTTCCTGTAAATCTGTTGCCAGTCCCATATTGTATACCTCCTTGAATTTTGATTTTCTTTCATAACAGCACGTGTAAATTTTGCGAACAAAAAAAAGAGAACAGCATACGCTGCTCCCGCTGGATTAATAACTTACATTTGCCATCGAATTATACGCTAACTCCTCTACATAATCCCAGCTAACCGTTTTTCCTTCATATGAAATAGTGTCGTTGTCTACCATTTCTAATCTTTCTACATTAAAGTCATCTCCGTAGATTTCTTTAAATGCATCAATATACAAACCGTAAACATACAATTCTATTTCTTCTGAAGTTTCTTCAGCCTCATTAACTGTTTCTTCATAGATAGAAGTTGTCTGTACTTCATCTTTAACTTCTGTATTCATATTGCATCCAACAGCGCACAATATCGCTGTTACTCCTACTAAAACTAATAATTTTTTCATAATCTTATCT
>ERZ1026776.1705-NODE-1705-length-11865-cov-6.040728_pt1 | contig 11865 bp, 9 predicted proteins | sample MGYA00380125_ERZ1026776 | MGnify/ENA primary metagenome ERZ1026776 (study PRJEB33269, sample SAMEA4719761) | human gut metagenome | biome: human-associated habitat; feature: organic feature; material: feces | place: Cameroon | collected 2013-10 ... | reverse complement strand
CACGGGGACAGGCCTGGGGCGTCTACGGCAGTGCCATTGGCTACACCTACACCCACGACGAAAAGTTCCTCGATGTATTCCGCAAGGCGCTGGACTTCTACCTCTCCCGTCTGCCGGAGGATCTGATCCCCTGCTGGGATATGATCTTTGCGCCGGAAAGCGGTGAGCCCCGGGATTCCTCCTCGGCCGCCATCGTGGCCTGCGGCCTGCTGGAAGCCGCCAAGTATGTGGGCGACGAGGAAGCCGAACAGTGGCGCACGCTGGCCCGGCAGATGCTGGGTTCGCTGGCTGCAAACTACACCGTCCAGCCCGGCACCCTCGGTTCCGGCCAGCTGCTCCACGGCACCTACAGCAAAAAGAGCCCCTACAACACCTGCACCCCGGAGGGCGTGGACGAATGCACCAGCTGGGGCGATTACTTCTACATGGAGGCGCTGACCCGCCTGACCAAAGATTGGGAGATGTACTGGTGATGAACTTACAGACAAAAGCAGATTTTACCGCGCTGATGCATACCTTCCTCGACCCGCTCAAGCCCTATTATTCGGCGGGCTGTGCCCGGCTGCACCTGGGCGAAACGGGCGTGACCTACGACCAGAATGCCATTGAGCTGGAAGCCTTCAGCCGTCCGCTCTGGGCGCTGGTGCCTTTCTGGGTGGGCGGCGGTTCGGACCCGGAGTTTGAAGCCATCTACCGTAAGGGGCTTGCCTCTGGCTCCGACCCGGCCAGCCCGGAATACTGGGGCCGGTGCAAGGACTATGACCAGTGTTATGTGGAAATGGCCGCCATTGCCTGCGGCATCCTCACTGCACCGGAAAAGCTGTGGACACCGCTTTCTGATGCCGAAAAACAGAACCTTGCCGCATGGTTGGGGCAGATCAATGCCCACACCATCCCGGACTGCAACTGGCAGTTCTTCCGCATCCTTGTAAATCTTGCCCTCAAGAGCGTAGAAATGCCCTACAGCCCGGAACTGCTGGAAGACGGCCTGACCAAAATTGACAGCTACTACAGCGGCGACGGCTGGTCCACCGACGGTGCTTCCGTCCAGAAGGACTACTACATCCCGTGGGCCATCCAGTATTACGGCCTTCTATACTCCAGGTTTGCCGCCGACACCGACCCGGCGCGCGCCGCGCTCTACCGCAGCCGCGCGGAGTTGTTCGCACAGCAGTTCGTCTACTGGTTTGATAAAAACGGTGCGGCCCTGCCTTTTGGCCGCAGCCTGTCGTACCGCTTTGCACAGAACTGCTTCTGGGCGGCCTGCATCTGGGCCGGGCTGGAACCGCTGCCCCTGCCCGTGATGAAGGGGCTCATCGTCCGCAACTTCCAGTGGTGGCTTTCGCAGAAAGTGTTCGACCGGGACGGCATTTTGACCATCGGCTACTGCTACCCGCAGATGTACATGGCCGAGCGGTACAACGCACCCGGTTCCCCCTACTGGGGCATGAAGTGCTTTTTGCTGCTGGCTCTGCCCGACGATCATCCGTTCTGGTCGGCCAAAGCGGCCCCCATGCCTGCGCTGGACAGTCTCAAGCCCATGCCCTTTGCCAATATGCTGGTGCAGCGCCGGGCGGGCCGGGTGACAGCTTACGCCGCCGGTGTCAACGAGGGCCACGGCCATGGCCAGTTCCCGGAAAAGTATGCAAAATTTGCCTACGACACCCGCTTCGGCTTCTGCGCCTCCCGCAGCCGCGAAGTGCTGAATCAGGCGGCACCGGACAGTATGCTGGCCTTTGTGCTCGACGACAATGTATTCGTCCGCAAGGTGAGCAAGGCGTGGAAGGTGGAAGCTGGTTCGGTCACGGCCCAGTGGTCGCCCTTCCCCGGTATTGAAGTTACCACCACCATCACCCCCACTGCCACCGGTCACCGCCGCCATCACGAGATCGACAGCATCTATGACTGCGATGCCTACGACTGCGGCTTTGCGGTGCCGAATTTTGCACCGGGCTATGAGGAGACGGCAGAGGATGGGCTTGCGACGGCCAGTTGCGACACCCTGCGCTGTGCGGTACACGGCGAGGGCGAGCCGCTTGTCATCGGCTGCGACCCCAACACCGGTTTGTATTTCACCAACGTCCATCTGCCCGCCGTGAAGTACCATATCCCCAAGGGGCACACAGAACTGGACACCGAGATCTTTGACGAAGCGGACTGATGCCGCTTCTTTCCAGAAAAACAGTCGTTTTTGTGCGGCTGTTTTTCTTATATTCTGTGCTATAATGAAAGCAGAAAATGCTGCGAGGTGACACCTATGCCTTTACACGAACCGATTACCCCGGCGCTGCTGGCGGACCCGGAAATTTTCCAGCAGAACCGTCTGCCCTTCCATGCCCATTTTGCCGACCAGACCAGCCCCGAACTGCCGCTGACGGTCAGTTTGGACGGCGAATGGGATTTCCGCTATGCGGAGAACCTGACGGCTCCCTTCACCGACTGGGACACCCTGACCGTGCCCGGCCTCATCCAGCTGCAGAGCCTGAAAAAGCCCGGCCGCCCCTACGGTGTGCCCCACTATGTGAACACCCAGTACCCATGGGACGGCCACGAAATGCTGCACCCCGGCCAGATCCCGCAGGAGTATAACCCGGTAGGGGAGTACCGCCGCAGCTTTACCCTGCCGGAGAATTGGGCCAGCTGCTACCTGCGCCTGAACGGTGCCGACAGCGCCGCCGCCGTGTGGTGCAACGGCGTTTACATCGGCTACACGGAAGACACCTTTACCCCGGCGGAATTTGACATGACCGCCGCCGTCCACCCCGGTGAAAATACCCTGACCGTGCAGGTGTACCGCTTCTCGTCCGGCAGCTGGCTGGAAGATCAGGACTTCTGGCGCATGAGCGGCCTGTTCCGCTCGGTGGAACTGTTCACAAAGCCCGGACTCCATTTGGAGGATGCCTTTGTGAAACAGGAGTTCGCCCCGGACTTTTCCAGCGTAAACGTCACGTTTGAATGCAAAATCAGCGGTGCTGGACGGGTGTCTGTTGTTTTTAACGGACAGGAACAGTCCGCCGAGGTCGGCGAGCCTGCCGAATATGACAGCGGTGTGGTGTTCGGCAAAGGCGAAGCCGACCCCGACGTGGAACCGGATGTGCAGGACGTTTCTTTCACGTTTACCGTGGAGCATCCTGCCCTGTGGAGCGCCGAACAGCCCAATCTGTACTACGCCGAAATCGCCCTGCTGGACGAGGGCAATTTGGTGGAACACACCGGCCTGAAAGTGGGTCTGCGCAAATTCGAGCTGAAAGACCGCCGGATGCTGCTCAACGGCAAGCGCATCGTGTTCAAGGGTGTCAACCGCCACGAATGGAGCTGCAAGACCGGCCGCACGGTCAGCCGGGAGGAAATGCTGTGGGACGTGAAGAATCTCAAGGCCCACAACGTCAATGCCGTGCGCACCAGCCACTACCCCAACGACCCGTATTTCCTGCAATTGTGCGATGAATACGGCCTGTATGTCATCGGGGAAACGAATCTGGAAACGCACGGCACCTGGCAGAAGCTGGGGGCCGACGGCTCCGACGCGTGGACCCTGCCCGGTGCCCGCCCGGAGTGGCGGGAGGCTGTGTTGGCCCGGGCCGAAGCCATGCTGGAGCGGGACAAAAATCACCCGGCCATCCTGATCTGGAGCTGCGGCAACGAGAGCCACGGCGGCAAAACGCTGTGGGAGATGAGCGAATATTTCCGCCATGCCGACCCCAGCCGTCTGGTCCATTATGAGGGCATTTTCTGGAACCGGGAATACCCCGCCACTTCCGATATGGAAAGCCAGATGTACACCCCGGTCACCGGCATCAAAGCATTTCTGGCAGAGCACCCGGAAAAGCCCTTCATCATGTGCGAGTACAGCCACGCCATGGGCAATAGCTGCGGCGGCATCACCGATTACACCAAGTATGCCTATGAGGAACCGCTGTATCAGGGCGGCTTCATCTGGGAGTACATCGACCACGGCATTGCGGTGACCGGCCCGGACGGTAAGCCCACCTTTGCCTACGGCGGCGACTTCGGCGACCGCCCCACCGACCGGGAATTCTGTGTGGACGGCCTTGTGCTGCCCGACCGCCGCAACACCCCAAAGATGGACGCGGTGAAAGCAGCCTATGCACCGGTCAAGATCACCCTGACCGATACGGAAGCGATTCTCGAAAACCGGAACCTGTTCACCGACCTGAACGCTTACGACCTTGTGTTTGCATCCTCGGTCAACGGCATGCAGGAGCGCAGAGCTATCCTCCGGGCGGCCTGCGCACCCGGCGAAACCGTGCGTATTCCGTTCCCGTTCGCATTGCCGGAGTGCGGCCTGGCCTGCATGACGGTCACCGCCGTCCAGCGGGAAGCAGTGCCCGGTGTGCCTGCTGGGTATGAGGCCGCGTTCGGGCAGTTGTGGCGCAATCACGCTTCTGCCCGGCTGACCGTCCCCGCGCCGGAATTGGTGGAGATGGACTGCAACATCGACGTGAGAGGGGACAGTTTCGAGTACCTCTTTGGCCGGGGCAAGGGCCTTGTTTCCATCCGGTATAACGGTGTGCAGCTGCTGGATGATACAGTGCGCCCGAACTTCTGGCGCGCGCCCACTAACAACGATGAGGGCTGTGCCGAGCCCTTCGCGTTTGCCTTCTGGAAAACGGCGGGCCTGTATGCCCGGTGTGATGATCTGACGACCGAGGGCAGGGGAGAGTATGCAGTGGTCCATGCAGTTTACACTTTGCCGGACGGCCAGAAGCTGCCCGTGGATTTTGCCATCGACGGCACAGGCCGCTGTGACATTACCATGATGTGGCAGGGCGAGCGCACCGAGCTGCCGGAGTTCGGCCTGATCTTCCCGCTGCGCCGGGAACTGACCGAAGTCTCCTACCTGGGCCTTGGCCCGCGTGAGACGGTGGCCGACCGCACCGCAGGCGGCCGGATGGGCGCGTGGAGTTACAGCGTCCGACAGGATTTTGCCCGGTACAGCCCGGTCTACCCACAGGAATGCGGCAGCCGCACGAGCGTATACAAGGCAGACGCCATTGGCAGCATTCCGGGCATCCGCTTTTGCAGTGACAGCGGCATGACCTTCTCGGCCCTGCCTTACACACCCCATGAACTGGAAAACGCACGGCATCTGTACGAGCTGCCCCGCAATGACAACAAGACCGTCGTGCGGTGCGCACAGTTCCAGCGCGGCGTTGGCGGCGACAATAGCTGGGGCGCAAAACCGCATGAAGATGCCTGTTTTGTGGTAGAAAAGGAAAGCGCATTTCAGTTTTCCATTCAAAAATCAAATTAAAATTCGCTTGGCTGAAGTGGTGGGGGTCATCGTGATGACCACCACTTTGGCTTTATGCCAAGAAGCATAAAGCCTGCCAGAAAAAAGACCGCCCGGGAAGATCTGGTGGTCAACCAGACGATGCAGCTTGTCCGGGAGGATGCTGCTGTGTCTGCCGGGAGGAATCTTATAAAAAAGATCCGAACTTTTCCAAGCAGGAGAAAAGTTCGGATCTTTTGTTTTACGCTTTTTCTTTTCCACCGCCTCGTTCAGCTTCTCAATCAGGGCGTTGCGCTCCTCGATGGAAGTAGCTGCATCCACGGCTTCCTGGGCCTTTTCTACTTCTTTCTGCGCAGCATCCAGTGCATCCTTGGCGGCGGCAAGCTCCGCATCGTCGCTCTTGCTCTCGTTTTCCGCTGTTTCCAGCACCACCTGATGTTCATCAAAGCGGCGGGCCACCATCTCGGTCAGGGCGTCCCGCTCCAGTTTTTCATCATCTGCGATCAGCAGGCGTATCATCCTCAAATTCCTCCTCTACGATCTCCACAAGGGGCTGCAGGATGAAGGAGGGCACCATGGTCTCGGTCAGGTCCAGCGAATCCGAGATGCACCAGCGCATCCGCACCCGGTCGCCGAAGCGGACGTGGTAAATGGAGTAGTATTCGTCGACGATGCGCACCTCCCGCGCCAGCGGCACCTGCTCGTCGTTGCTCATCAGGCTGTAGCGCAGCAGGTGGGAAAGCGCCATGATCAGCGCCTGGGTACGGTAGCCCTTCTCCGTGCTTGCAGTCTGCTGGATCACGTTCAGGGTGTTGAACAGAAAATGCGGGTCGATCTGGCTGCGCAGCTGCTGCATCCGGCTGCGCTCCCAGCGGTAATCGCCAAGGACGGTCAGCCCGCGCTCCACGCCGCCTTGGAACCGGCTGATGGCGTTGAACTGGCCCATCTGGTCGTCCAGCCGCTGCATCACGGTGCCGGACTGATAAAAGCTGAGAAAGATCTGGACGGCCAGTGCCAGCAGAAAGGCAGCCAGCCCCAGCGTGATGCGCTGCTTCAGCGTCATGGAACGATGCACCGTTTTCCCTCCCCGGCAAAAAATTTTAGCAGGTAACACCTTATTCTCACGCAGGGTGCGCGGCTGGCAAGGCTTACCCGCGCCGCAGAGTAGGGAAAACTGCGGCCGGGGCAAAGGCTGCCGCTTTTCTGCCGGGACATTTTGGTGTATAATGGAGCCAACATCCCCGCCCTGCGGGAAAAGGAGGACGTTTTCATGATCCAATTCGGCCTGCGTCTGCACGACGCCGAAAAGCTGCCGCTGGAACAGGTGCTGCCGCTGGTGCGCCAGAAGGGCTTCACCTGCGCCCACGTGGCCCTGAGCAAGTCCCTGAAAGAGGTGCCCAACACGCCCGGTGCCCTGACACCCGGCTATGCGCTGTATCTGCGGCACCAGTTCGAGAAGAATGGCATCGACATTGCGGTGCTGGGCAACTACCTGAACCTTGCCCACCCGGATGCGGACGCCCTGCACGCCATTCAGGAAAAATATTACGCCCATATCCGCTTTGCAAGCCTTTTGGGCTGCGGCATGGTGGGCACCGAGACCGGCGCGCCCAACGCCGAGTACAAGTTCTGCCCGGAGTGCCGCAGTGATGCTGCGCTTTCCACTTTTATCAAGAACTTCAAGCCGGTGGTGCGCTGCGCCGAACAGTACGGCGTGACCATTGCCATCGAGCCGGTGGTCAAGCACATCGTGTATGACGCCAAGCGCGCCCGCACCGTGCTGGACGAGATCGGCAGCCCGAACCTGCAAATTTTGTTCGACCCGGTCAACCTGCTGAACATGGAGAATGTGGATCGCCGCGAGGAAGTGTTTGCCGAGGCCATCGAACTGCTGGGCAAGGATATTGCGATGATCCACTTCAAGGATTTCCTGCGCAAGGATGCCGGCGGCCAGCTGGCGGCCACCGGTGCCGGGCAGGGCGGCATGGGCGATTACCGCACCATCCTGCGCTTTGCAAAGCAGGAAAAGCCCTATATCTTCGCCACGCTGGAAAACACCACGCCGGAAAATGCCGTGCAGTGCCTGCACTACCTGCAGAAGCAGTACGACGAATGCTGACAGCTTTATAAAAACGCAGGAAGCCCCTCACCATTTGGCGAGGGGCTTTCTTTGTGGAAAGATTACTCCAGATCGAGTTTGTTTTTCATCAGCCAGCTGGTGGCGGCAAAGTAGACCGCGCACAGCACGAGGTCGGCAGCCAGTGCGGCCAGCACAGCCCAGAGGTAGGTCTTGTTGCCGGTGACCGTGTACACGATGCTGCCGTCCCCGGCGGATGTGCTGAACACCAGGTCCAGGCCGGTGTTGGTGGTGTTATAGGGCAGCAGGTTCAGCAGCTGGTTCTGCAGCACGTTCAGCACCACAAAGGCTGCAATGCTCACCGCTACGAAATATTTTTTGCACCAGTGGCCGATCATGCAGGCCGTGTAGATGCACAGAATGGAGCAGGTGAGGGAAGCCAGCCATTCCAGCACCATGAGCACCAGCGTAACGCCGTAACCCTTGATGACAGAGCTCAGCAGCTTGCCGATCTCGCTGCCGTAGCGGGAGAATGCGTGGAAAAATTCAGACACGGCAGCGGAATTGAGGGTCCCGAACAGACTGAACAGAACAAAGGACAGCAGCACGACAACAATGCTGCACAGCACCCAGACGATGCTGGGAATGAGCTTGGCGAGAATGAGCTGCGCATTGCTCACAGGCAGGGTGTGCATCAGGTAGCCTTCGCGGCCCAGCAGATTGCGGGTGAAGCGCTGGATGATGCTGAGAACGGTCATGACGGCGATGGCCACGCCAAGCGCCAGATACACGAGCATCAGCACGGCAATGGGGGCGGTGTGCACCAAAAGGGCAGGAATCTGGAAGGAAACGCCCATGAGGACCGCCACGGCCAGAATGGCCAGATACAGCCCGCCGTACACGCGGCCGGTGGCCTTGAACTCGTATTTTAACAGTTTCTTCAGCATTTGAATACCTCCCGGAAATATGCATCCACACTCTTGCCCTCGGTCTCGCGCAGTTCCTCGGCGTTGCGGTGGGCGAACACTCTGCCGTCCTTCAGGAAGATGGCCTCGTCCAGAATGGGCTCGATGTCGCCGATGAGGTGAGTGGACAGGATGACTGTTGCGTCCTTTTGGTAGTTGTTCAGGATGGTGGAAAGGATGTAGTCCCGGGCGGCCGGGTCCACGCCGCCGATGGGCTCATCCAGCAGGTAGAGCCGGGCGTTGCGGCTCATGGCCAGGATGAGCTGCACCTTCTCCTTGTTGCCCTTGGAGAGGGTCTTGAGCTTTGCCTTGGGGGAGAGGTTCAGCTTTGCCAGCATCTCGCTGGCCTTGGCGGGGTCAAAATCGGCGTAGAAATCGCCGAACATCTCCACCAGCTGCTCCACACGCATCCAGTCCGGCAGCCAGTCGGCGTCCGGCAGGTAGGAGACAAGGGCCTTTGTGTCCGGGCCGGGGGCCATGCCGGCAATTTTGATGCTGCCGCCGGTGGGCTGCAGCAGGCCGTTGGCCAGCTTGATGAGGGTGGTCTTGCCGCTGCCGTTGGGCCCCAGCAGACCCACGATGCGGCCGAAGCTCACATGCAGGTCCACACCGTCCAGTGCGGTCTTGTCTTTTTCATAGCGCTTGGTCAGCGCTTCACAGGTCAGAATTTCACTCATCGCGGTTCTCCTTTGCGTCCCAGTGTTCCAGCAGCGCGGCGGCCTGAGCGGGACTGTAGCCAATGCCGCGCATCTTTTCGAGAAAATCGGCCGCCAGCGTCTGGGCTGTGTCGGCGCGGAGCTGTTCGATCAATGCGGTATCCTCCGTGACAAAGCGGCCTGCCGTGCGCTCGGTGCGCACCAGGCCTTCGGTTTCCAGCTGGGCCAAAGCCCGCTGCATCGTGTTGGGGTTCACCCCGGCGGCGGCGGCCAGGTCGCGTACGGAATCCAGATGACCGCCGGGCGGGTAGGTGCCCGCCAGAATTTTGGCTTTGAGCCGTTCCACCAGCTGTGCGTAGATCGGGCGGCTGGCATCGAACTGTTCAGCCATGGTATCATCTCCTTGTATTGCTGTATTAAGCGCTTGATACAATAATACACGATTTGCCCCGCTTGTCAAGGGGGTTAGGCAATTTCTTGTGAAAAAAAGGGTTCCAAAAGCCCGCAGGCTTTTGGAACCCTCAATATAAAATAATATTTCCACTGAAAATGCCCAGAGCAAACGCGGCGGGCATTTAAAATCGTTTCACTTATTCGATCACCAGCAGCAGGCTCATCTTGAACTTGCCCTGCGGGGTAACGCTGTGCAGGCCGTTCTTATCAAAGCGGAAGCTCTCGCCTGCGTTCAGCTCATAGTCCTTGCCCTCGTAGCCGATGATGGCCCTGCCCCTTGGGGGAAGGTGGCATTGCGCAAGCAATGACGGATGAGGGGCAGCAGTGTCCAGATTTTGTCTGCAAACGGCTTCTTAAGGGGGCTTCCCCCTCATTAGTCACCTTCGGTGACAGCTTCCCCCCAGGGGGAAGCCTATATAATATAGTTTAGGATACCCTCATTTCCCGGCAAAAGCGGTGGTTATGGCAACGAAACCCAATTATTCTTCCTCGTCCCACGCAAGGCTGCGCTGCACGGCGCGGTGCCACTGGTGCAGCAGCTTTTCCCGCCGGGCGGCATCCATAGCGGGGGTGTATTCCATTTCGCAGTTCCACAGCTGGCGAAGCTCGTCTTTGTTCTTCCACACACCCACCGCAAGGCCCGCGAGGTAGGCTGCACCCAAGGCGGTCGTCTCGCGGATGACCGGGCGGCGCACGGTGCGGCCGATGATGTCAGACTGGAACTGCATCAGGAAGCGGTCCCGGCTGGCCCCGCCGTCGGCCTTGAGGGAAGAAAGTTTCAGCCCGGTGTCGGCTTCCATGGCACGGACGAGGTCTGCCACCTGATAGGCAATGGACTCCTGTGCGGCACGGATGATGTGCTCCCGCCGGGTGCCGCGGGTGATGCCTACGATGCAGCCCCGGGCATGCATGTCCCAGTTGGGCGCGCCAAGGCCGGTGAAGGCGGGCACCAGGTAGACACCGCCGTTGTCCGGCACCTTCTGGGCGTAGTATTCGGCGTCACGGCTCTCGCTGAACAGCCGCAGCTCGTCCCGCAGCCACTGAATGACCGCGCCGCCCACGAACACCGAGCCTTCCAGCGCATACTGCACCTTGCCGCCCAGCCCCACCGCAATGGTGGTGACAAGGCCGTTGCGGCTCTCGCAAGGGGTATCGCCGGTGTTCATCAGCAGAAAGCAGCCGGTGCCGTAGGTGTTTTTGGCTTCGCCCGCGTCAAAGCAGGTCTGGCCGAACAGCGCGGCCTGCTGGTCGCCTGCCATGCCGGCGATGGGCACCTTTACGCCCTGAATCTCGGTATAGCCGTAAATTTCGCTGGAAGAACGCACCTCCGGCAGCATGGCGCGGGGGATGTTCAGGGCCTTTAATAAGGTGTCGTCCCAGTCGAGCTTGTGGATGTCGAACAGCATGGTGCGGGAAGCGTTGGTCACGTCGGTGGCGTGTACGGCCCCGCCGGTGAGCTTCCACAAAAGCCAGCTGTCCACCGTGCCGAACAGAATTTCGCCCTTCTCGGCCCGGGCCTGTGCGCCCTCCACATGGTCGAGGACCCAGCGGATCTTGGTGGCGGAAAAATAGGCGTCCGGCAACAGACCGGTGGTCTGCCGGATGTGGTCGGTCAGGCCCTGGGCCACCAGACCGTCCACGATGGGCGCGGTGCGGCGGCATTGCCAGACGATGGCGTTGTAGATGGGCATCCCGGTGGCCTTGTCCCACAAAATGGTGGTCTCGCGCTGGTTCGTGATGCCGATGGCGGCAAGGTCCGAAGCGCGGATGTTGCTCTGGGCGATGACCTCCATCATCACGGCGTACTGGCTGGACCAGATTTCCATGGGGTTGTGCTCCACCCAGCCCTCTTTCGGGTAGAACTGGGTGAACTCCTTCTGGCTGACGGCGGCGATGTTCTGCTTTTCGTCAAACAGGATAGCGCGGGAGCTGGTGGTGCCCTGGTCGAGGGCGAGGATGTATCGGGACATGGGAAACAAACCTCCTGCATGTGTGTTTTTCTGGCTCTCAGTATAGCAGGATTCACCCGGAATAAAAAGAGAACGCCGCAATAAAATTGCAGAAATTTGGTGAAAACATCTATAAAACACTGCACAACTATAAAAATTTACAAGAAATTCAAAGAATTTTATATTGTAAAATCTTTAACGATATGCTATGCTGAGGGGCAGAGAGTTCCGCCCGGAAAAGGGCGGAAAAGAGAATTTGGAGGAAAAAGATTATGGCTGATCGTATCGTTCTGAATACCATTTCCTACCATGGCCACGGTGCCATTGAGAACATCGTTCCTGAACTGACCGCCCGCGGCTACAAGAAGGCTTTCGTCTGCTCGGACCCTGACCTGATCAAGTTCGGCGTCACCAAGAAGGTCACCGACCTGCTGGATGCTGCCGGTTTCGCTTACAGCGTGTACAGCGAGATCAAGCCCAACCCCACCATCGCCAACGTGCAGGACGGCGT
>ERZ1026776.1703-NODE-1703-length-11868-cov-5.865064_pt1 | contig 11868 bp, 9 predicted proteins | sample MGYA00380125_ERZ1026776 | MGnify/ENA primary metagenome ERZ1026776 (study PRJEB33269, sample SAMEA4719761) | human gut metagenome | biome: human-associated habitat; feature: organic feature; material: feces | place: Cameroon | collected 2013-10 ... | reverse complement strand
ACTTTTAGCTTATTAGCAATCATAATAAAATCAGATAATTTTGGAGGTTTTATTATGATAGAGATAGAAAAAGAAGTGAAGAATTACATTGTAGTTTGCAAGAACTTAAAAGGACTAAGCACATTAACAATAAAGGCGTACAAGATTGATTTAAAACAGTTTTGCTCTTATATGCAAGATAAGGATTGCTTTAGCAAGAATGAGCTAAACAAATACATAAACTCACTTCACCAGTGTTACAAGCCTAAGACTGCCAAGCGAAAAATTGCTTGTGTAAAATCATTTTACAGGTATATGGAAATTGAGGATATTATTGAAATCAATCCTTTTCACAAAATCACGCTAAAATACAAAGAACCGATTACTCTGCCTAAAACAATTCCGATTGAAAACATAAAAAGTATTTTGAAATTTGCTTATTTACAGCTTGACAATACCAAAAACAGTTATCAATACAAATCGACACTAAGGAATGTTATTATTATAGAATTACTTTTTTCGACCGGAATGATGGTATCGGAAATCAGCAATCTAAAAAGAAAAAGTCTTGACCTTAACAGCAACACGATATACATTTACGGCAAAGGCTCAAAAGAACGCATAATGTGTATTGCTAATGTTAAAGTATCAAGACTTTTAAGTGAATATATTAAAATTTGTGATTGCAACAGCGAGTATGTTTTCATCAACAAATTGGAAAACAGGTATTCGGAGCAATCTATAAGAAATATGATAAGCGATTATGCAAAAAGGAGCGGAATTGATTTACATATTACTCCTCATATGTTCCGACACACATTTGCAACTGCTCTTTTGGATGAAAATGTAAACATAAGATATATTCAACAGCTACTCGGTCACAGTTCGATTACAACTACTCAAATTTACACACATATCAGCACAAATAAAATTCGTCATATTCTTGAGGAAAATCATCCAAGAAATAAGATGAATTTATAACACTCCCCTATCGCCTGTTTAACGGCATTTTGGCTTGACGCAAAAAATACTTCGCAGAAGGTAAATTTGCGTAATTTTACGCAAATCTTTACGCAACTTTTACGCAAAATGGGCTGAAAAGTTATGATATTTGGCGATAAAATACGGCAAGCGAAAAATTCCTAAAAATAGCAAAAACCCGCTAAAACAGTATGTTTTAACGGGTTGTGATAGGTTATGAAATTTTATTTGAAATTTCGATTAGCCGTTGATTTGCTTTGCGATTTCCTCTGCGAAGTTTTCTTCTCTCTTCTCAAGGCCGTCGCCCTTCATCATTCTGATAAAGCCGTTAAGCTTAATCTCAGTGCCGAGTTCCTTAGCAACTGAAGCAACATAGCCCTTAACGTCGCCCTGGAAAAGGTCGCTTCTTACGAATTCCTGGTCAACAAGGCAATTTTCTTTATAATACTTGCCCATCTTACCTGCAGCAATCTTTGCAAGAACTGCTTCAGGCTTAGAAGCCATCTTAGGATCTTCCTTCATCTGAGCTGCAAGAATAGTCTTTTCATGCTCAACAACCTCAGCAGGAACTGAAGCCTCGTCAAGATAAGCAGGGCTCATAGCAGCAATCTGCATAGCAACATTCTTACCCATAGCATCAAATTCAGCAGTAGCTGCCTTTGACTCATCAGCAACGTCGAAGCCAACCATAACGCCTACTGAGCCGCCGCCGTGAATATATGTTGAAACAACACCGTCCATTCTCTCAAAACGACGAACTTTCATATTCTCGCCGATTGAAAGGACAAGGTCATTAAGAGTTTCTGTAACTGTTCTGTCTGTGCCGTCGAACTTTTCTTCCTTAAGAGCCTCAACGTCAGCAGGGTTTGTTGCAAGGATAGTCTTTGCAACGCCTTCAACGAAGCTCATAAATTTCTCATTCTTAGCAACGAAGTCTGTTTCTGAGTTTACTTCTACTACAACGCCCTTCTTAGCCTCAGCGTCATAATAAGGAAGAACTACACCCTCAGCAGCGATTCTTGTTGCCTTCTTTGCAGCAGCTGCAAGACCTCTTTCACGAAGAAAGTCAACAGCCTTATCCATATCGCCGTCAGCCTCAACAAGAGCCTTCTTACATTCCATCATACCAACGCCGGTCTTCTCACGAAGAGCCTTTACGTCCTGAGCTGTAAATGCCATTATATTATCCTCCTAAAAATAGTTATATGTTATATTAAATTATTCAGCAGCCTCTTCGCTTGCTTCTTCTGTAGCAGCTTCTTCTGCTGTGTCGTTACCGTCTCTACCCTCGATAACTGCGTTTGCAATAGCGCCTGCGATAAGCTTTACTGCACGGATAGCGTCATCATTACCAGGGATAACATAGTCGATTTCATCAGGGTCACAGTTCGTATCAACGATAGCTACGATTGGTAAACCAAGCTTAATAGCCTCTGATACAGCGATTCTTTCCTTACGTGGGTCAACGATGAACATTGCGTCAGGAATCTTCTTCATCTCTGTGATACCGCCAAGGTACTTCTCAAGCTTCTCAATTTCAAGCTCATGACCAACAACTTCCTTCTTAGGAAGAAGGTCAAATGTGCCGTCCTCTCTCATAGCCTTAAGCTGAGCAAGACGAGCAACTCTGCCACGGATAGTCTTGAAGTTTGTAAGCATACCGCCAAGCCATCTTGCATTAACATATGGCATTGCGCAACGCTCAGCCTCTTCCTTAACTGACTCCTGAGCCTGCTTCTTTGTACCTACGAAAATGATTGAGCCGCCTTCTGCAGCGAGGTCACGAACGAACATATAAGCCTCATCAAGCTTCTTAACTGTTTTCTGAAGGTCGATGATGTAGATGCCGTTACGCTCTGTGAAGATGTATTCAGCCATTTTAGGGTTCCATCTTCTTGTCTGGTGTCCGAAGTGAACACCTGCTTCTAAAAGCTGTTTCATTGAAACTACGTTTGCCATTATTATTTCCTCCTTTAAGGTTAATTCCTCCACACCGAGTATGGCAAAAGCCTATAAAAATCACCTAAGGCTTAACTCGTGTGTGTGCGTATTCGCTTGTATCTCTACGAATGCTGAGATATTATAACAAAAAAGGCTTGAAAAATCAAGCCTTTTTTCAATATTATTTGGTTTTTACGCTCTTAACTTTTGACCATTTTCCATAGTAGGTTTTATTTCTTCCGTTAATCTTTACAGCAAATGATTTTTTCTGAAACCATTTTATAAATATCAGCCATTACTGTTTGCGTAGTCGAGTACGGTATCAATCGCAAGAACGACTGCGAGAGCGGTTATTTCGTCGGTATCGTCGGAGATATCAAGCTCATACGTATCGCCCCAGCTCATCCAAGCCTTATGGATTGAAACGATTTCCTCATTGCCCGAAGTAATCACATAATCGTGGGCAAACAGCTCGCCGTCAACGTCCCAGCCCAAGCCGTCAACATAATACTTAGGTTTAAAAAGAGTAAGCTGCTTAACTATTTCGGCAACCTCCTCGCCGCCGACCTCAACGGTAAACTTAGGCATAAAAGTCAAAAGCTTTTGGCGAACAAAGGCGACCTCATTATTATTTATATCATATATATGAAGTTTCCTGCCGAGGGTTAAAATTTCACCCTCAACAAAATATCTGTCATTGCCTGCCTCGTCCTTAACCGAAAACTTAGTGCCGATTGAAAATACCTTTTGCTTAATATAAAGCTTCATATTTTTCTCCTACTTAATATACAGTTTCATAACTTGTGCCCTTGCCTTATCCTCCAAATCATCATCAAGAGGTTCAAGTGTGCAAGAGCCGTATTTATTTTTAACTGCCAAAGAAATGAGCAAATCTGCAAGTTGCGGATTTTTAGGCAAAACAGGGCCGTGAGAATATGTGCCGAAAGTGTTTTTATACCTGACACCCTCTGTGCCGTCCTCGCCGTTATTGCCGCAGCCTTTAATCATTTTGCCGAGCGGCTCAACACCCTTGCCGAGATAAGTTCTGCCGCTGTGGTTTTCAAAGCCGACAACCTCTATTCCTTCTTTTGTTTTATAAGCAAAATTGCCTATCATACGTTCCTCTTTGCCCTCGGTATAAAAATCAAGAGCGCCGATATATTCAAGCATTTTGCCGTCATAAGTTTTATAATATTTGCCGAGCATTTGGTAGCCGCCGCAGATAGCGAGCATAACCTTGCCAGAATCTATAGCACGTTTAATTTCCTTATCCTTGCCCTTTTTCAAGTCCTCAAGCAAAACGTCCTGCTCAAAGTCCTGACCGCCGCCGATAAAGAGAATATCATAATCGTCGGCATTAAAGGATTTACCCATAGTAATCCTATCTACCTGAGTAGAAATACCACGAAGTTCCATTCTTTTAGTAAGTGCAATAATATTACCTCTGTCGCCGTAGAGATTGAGCATATCGGGATAAAGGTGTGCAATTTTAATCATCATTCCCAAAAGTCCTTACCTCCAAGTCTTTTAGCAATTACAGGGCGCATAGCCATCATTGAGGTATAAGTCGGAACAATATAAACGTCCCTGCCCTGACTTGTTGCAACGTCAACAAGTTTATTATAATCCTCATTTTCAATAATCTTAATTTCTCTGTTTCCTACACCCTCGTACTTAACACGAACTGCCATATCATAGCAGCGCTTGCCCGTAACGTAAAGTTCTTTAACATTAGCCTTATCGAATATTCCGGCAAAATCGACGTCCCAAATCCAGCTTATATCTCTGCCGTCTGCGGCATTATCGTTAAGCGAAAGAATGAGAGTAAAATCATCATCAATATTTTTAAGGAAATTCATAGTTTGGCTGAAGCCTGCAGGATTTTTAACAAGAATAAGATTAACTGTATTATCGCCTGCTTTGAAATGTTCCATTCTGCCGAAAGCACCGTTGAAATGCTCAATAGCGTCAATAACGGTTTTTTCATCAATACCGAATGCGGTAAGAGCAGCGGCACAGCCGATAGCATTATAAATATTATAAGCGCCGCCGATATTAACTCTGATTATATTTCTGTCGCCGTTGAGGTTTGCAACAACAACGGAGTGGTCGTTTTTCATTTCCTCTACGCTTTCAACCGCAAAATCGGGCTGAGGTCTTTTATAGCCGCAATTAGGGCAAACAAAGCCGCCGAGGTGGCCGTAGGTGTGATAAGTATAATCATACTCGTGCTTACAAAAGATGCAATACTTTGCGTCGCTGATTTCAGGCGCTTTTGCATTCTTATCAAAAGGAACATTAACGCCGAAAGTAATTATTTTATTTGGGATTTCCTTAGACATTGAATAGGTAAGTGAGCAATCGGCATCAAGGCAAACTGTAGCATTAGGAAGATTTTTAACAGATTCCTTAATAGCATTTAAGGTATGTGTAACCTCGCCGTAGCGGTCGAGCTGGTCACGGAAAACGTTTGTTACAAGTATAACGTCGCAGTGAATATATCTTGAAACCTCTTTAAATGCGTTTTCGTCACATTCAATAATGGCATAATCCTTTTTGCATTTACCCGTGATTGTTGAATTCATAATAAACGAAGCGGTAACGCCCGTGATAAGATTAGCGCCCGATTTATTGATAAAATACGACTTACCCGCCTTTTTAAGTCCCTCTTCAAGAATACGGCAGGACGTGGTTTTACCGTTAGTACCCGTAACTACAATAACCTTAGTATTTTCAGACAAATCCTTTAAAACATTTCTTTTGACTTTGAGTGCGACCTTGCCGGGCATAGAGGTTGCACCCCTGCCGAGCTTATGCAACACAAAGGTAACAATTCTGCAAACAAGACAGCTTAAAAAAACTCGCATTTCTCTCTTCCTTTTCTGTTTGATATCAAATCAATTTTAAACTAAAGGCGATATCAAGTCAATAACTATATTGATTTTTATTTTAATTAATATTATTTTATGATATACTTTATATTATGAGGTATAGCTATGGAATATTTAAGTTTTAACAAGTATTTAAAAGATAAATTCGGTCAAAAGGTATATAAAATCAGCTTAGACGGCGGCTTCACCTGCCCAAACCGTGACGGAAAGACAGGCACAAAAGGCTGTATTTTTTGCTCAAAAGGCGGAAGCGGAGATTTTGCCGAAAACAGAGATATGAGCATAACAGAGCAAATTGAAAGCGGCAAGAAAAAAGTAGAAAAGAAAATAAAAAGCGGCAAATATATTGCATATTTTCAAGCCTTTACAAACACGTATGCGCCTGTTGAAACACTCAGGCAAAAATATGAGGAAGCGATTAATCACCCTGACATTGTTGCGCTTTCAATTGCAACAAGGCCTGATTGCTTAGGCGATGATGTGCTAAGACTTCTTGATGAAATGAACAAAATCAAGCCTGTTTTCGTTGAATTAGGGTTACAAACCATTCACCAAAAAAGTGCAAAATACATAAGGCGAGGATATGATTTAAGCGTTTATGACAAGGCGGTAAGGGATTTAAAGAAAATCGGTGTAAACGTTGTTGTTCACGTAATCTTAGGACTTCCGAATGAGAGCGAAAACGATATGCTTGAAACGGTTAAATACGTTTGCGAAAGCGGTGCGAACGGAATTAAATTACAGCTTTTGCACGTAATTGACGGCACGGACCTTGCAAAAGATTATGAAAAAGGGCTTTTCAAAACGCTTGAATTTGACGAATACGTAAATCTTATTGTAAAATGCGTTAAAATTATACCAAAGGATATAGTTATTCACAGGCTGACGGGTGACGGAGCGAAAAAGGATTTAATTGCACCGCTTTGGTCGGCAGATAAAAAGAGAGTTTTAAATGCGATTAATAAGGCGTTGAGGGAAGCTGATTAAATGCGGGCGAACAATGTTCGCCCCTACGGTGATTTTGCATAAAAAACGGCGTTCACCTACACAAAATTTACACATACGGCGATTATTATAAAAGCAGGAGGTGGGAATATGTATAGGATTCTTATTTGCGATGACGAAAAGGACATAAGAGAAAGCACGGCAGATTATATGAAAAGCGAGGGGCTTTCCGTTGCGCTTGCATCTGACGGATACGAGGCGGTTAAAAAGTGTGAAAATGAAAACTTTGACTTAATTGTTTTAGACGTTCGTATGCCAAGGCTTGACGGGCTTGGCGCATGCAGGAAAATAAGAGAATTTTCAAGCACTCCGATTATATTCCTTTCGGCTTACGGGGAGGAAAAGAATTTTCTTGACGCATATAAAAGCGGCGGTGATGATTATATAGTCAAACCGTTTCCTCTTGCAATTCTTTATGAAAAGATAATTGCCGTTATCAAAAGAAACAAAGGAATAAACGACGAAAAAATAACAGTCGGCAAAATCACGGTTGACAAAAAATCAAGAAAAGTTTACACACCCGAAAGTGCAATAACGCTTACAAACACGGATTTTGAACTTTTATATTATTTATGTATTAACAAGGGCATTGCGCTTAGCAGAGATTTAATACTCACACGTGTTTGGGGTTATGATTATGAGGGTGACGAAAGAAGCGTTGACACTCATATAAAAAGAATAAGGAAAGCGCTCGGCGAATATTCAAAACAAATCAAGACTGTTTCAGGCGTAGGCTACTCGATTGAGGAGGTGTGATTATGACTGAAAAAAAGCTAAGACGGCTTATACACATTACGGCGCTCGTTTTGTACTTTGCGTGCCTTTGCACTCTTTTTTCAAGTGCGTATTCAAATGTTGCCACACAGTTTGAATATAGCGAAAACACAAAATTCAATCAATTTGAAAGCGAGCTATCTTATAATGAGCAAAATATTACCTTAGACAAGGCGGCAGTCATATTAAGCAATAATATGGGCGACAGTGAAACATATAATGCTCAGTATGATTACCCGTACTCATTCGGAATATATGACGAGAACGGAAAGCTTGTAATGCAAAATGCGTATTATTATATAACTATTGGCGACAAATATATAAGCCTTGACGAATATATAACGGACGACATCAAAAAAGAAATCAAAGAAAATTTATATAATGCGACCGGAATGGAGCTTAAAAGTGTAAAATACAGAGAGGAAAACGGCAAGAAAATTATAACAACGCTTAATTTTTTTAACATTGCGATAAACGAGCCATACACATTAAAGCTTGGCAAGGAAAACGGAAAAGAAAAGGAAATATATAACAGCGAAGCAGTATATTCAAACCTTGTTGAAAACAAAGAAAGTGTAAAAATGAGCTACAGCTTTGCACGGGCATTCCAAGACAAATTCGACACAGAAATGCAAAAAAAGGTACAGGAGGAAATTGCAAGCGGAAAATATTTCAGCAGCCACAACGGCGGTGGCAATACACAATTCATAACTCAAAAAGCACTTTATATTGACGGTAAAGCATATTCAATTTTACTTGACGTAAGATACGATTTGTTTTTTAATACAATAGGAAGCAATGTATTTTTAAAAAATTTTCAAGTGCAAAGCACAATATTTATTGCAGTTGAGATTATTATTTCAATCATTGCTCAAAGGCTTTTAAAAAAGCAAAATGAGTTAAACGATGCGAGAGATGCATTCACCTCTGCGGCGGCGCACGAGCTGAAAACACCGATAACGATAATCAACAATCAATGCGAATGTATTATCAAAAACGTATCGCCCGAAAAAAACGGAGAATACGTTTCAACAATTTACAATCAAAACAGGCATATGTCGGCGCTGACAAACAAACTTTTGCAATTTAACAGGATAAGAAAAGAAACACTCAACAAAAGTGAATTTGACATAAAAACTTTAGCGCTTGAGGAAGCGGAAAAATACAGTTCCCTTGCCGATGAAAAGGGAATTAAAATCGAAAGTGATTTGCCCGAGAATATAAAAATCAAGGCGGACAGGGATTTAATCGCACTTGTTATTGACAATTTTCTTTCAAATGCAGTTAAAAACGCAGACGAAAACGGCGCAATAAGAGTTACGTTTTATAAAAAGCGATTTGCGGTTTATAATGACGGAAAAAGAATAAGCGACGAGGACAAAGGCAAAATTTGGGAGGTATTTTCAAAAAATGCCGACAATGACATAATTCAGTCGCACGGAATGGGGCTTGCAATTTGCAAGAAAATTTTAGAACTCCATTCTTTTAAATATGGATTTATCAATAAGCTTGTCGGTGTGGAATTTTATTTTGAAGTTAAATAGAAAAGGATATAACAAAAGACAGCCTAAAAAATCAGGCTGTCTTTTTTGTCGGGAAATAAATCTTACTTGGTTTTTACACTTTTTACCTTTGACCAAGATGAATATACCTTTTTGCCGTTTACTGTTTTGTAGGTACGAACACGAACGTAATATTTTTTCTTAGACTTAAGATTTTTAACTGTAGCCTTTGTTGTCTTTTGCTTAGTAACAGTAACGCTCTTATTGTTCTTTTTAAATTTTTTATCGGTAGAATACTGAATTTGGTATCCCTTAACACCGCTTATCTTTGACCATGTAACTGTAAATTTCTTTTTACCTTTACTGAGTTTTTTAATCGATGTCTTTTTAGGCTTAACTGTCTCAGTGTTCTTAGTTGTGTTCGGTTTTGTTGTAGGCTGAGTTGTTGAAGGAGTTGTTGCAGGTTCGCTCGGCTTTGTTGCAACTTCGCTGTCCTTAACCTCGTCCTGCTTTGTACCCTTAACAATAACGCTTACACTTCTGTAAGCCGCATTATCGCCCAAAGGACCCGGGTCAAAGAAGAAATCTGTTTCTTCAACAAACGAAGCTGAATAATATGTTTTAACCGTAAGTTTAACCAAAGTATCCTTTTCAGGTCTTGTTACCTTACCTGTTTTTGCATCAATAATTTCAGGGTGATCGGATTCCCAGCTTGAGCAAATTGAATAATAGCTGTAATCATCTGAATCTGCAGTATTTATCAAATCAAGATTGCGACTAACATCAGCCGCACTCTTGTTTTCACCCTTAATATTGGCAAAATTAACGGCATAAAGAGCAGCGCTGTCAAGTCTTTGAAGCCTTGTATACGTATGATAAGGAACTACTACTCTTACTTCGCTTTCCTTAGTCTTATCGCCGCAAGCTAAAGTAAGTGAAAGGTCGTAAACTGCGCCGTAAAAATCTTCGTCATAATTTGAAGAATCAACGCCGTTATAATAGATATTGCCGTTTTTGAAAATAACTGTATTATCATCGTCGCCGTCAATATTTTTAACTGCGTTTAATTTAACAGTGATTTTTTCATCGGATTTTACATTTGAATTAATTTTTTCTTCAACTGTTTCAATAACGTTTGTATCTTGATAATCGGAGTCAACGTCCGAAACGTAGCCGAAATCGCCGTCTGTATGAACGCCTGAAAATTCGGTCATCATCATTCCGTCGCCGGACTGAGCAAAAAGATAATCGTCTGCTTTATTAAGAAGTGAATCATAAAGCGAGTCAAGTTTAACGGTAATTACATAGTTATTATTTTTTAGAGATGTATCGGTAGCATTAAACGTCTTGCTTACCGTAATAAATCCCTCTGCTTGAGCGGTATAACGGTATTGACCGTAAACAACCGTATAATATCCGTTTTCGTCAGGCAAAATTTCGTCGCCGTAAGCGCCGCTTGAGCCGTTCTTTTTAAGTGTGATTTTTGCATTTTCAGGTGTAACGTCAAATTTAACCTTATATTCGGTATATTTAAGATTTACCGTTATATTAAGTGACTTTGTGCCCTCTGCGACATTAAATGTACCCGCTGCCGTTTGACTGTCGCTTTGATAAGTTGCATAGTATTTATATTCGCCGGGGGTAAGCTCAAACTGTGAGGTTTCATAGCCGTATTCGTCCTCTATCGGAGAATATGTTTGACTGCCGTCCGCCGACGTTACTTTTAAGGTAGCGTAATCCGTTTTAGCTCCCGTTGCAAGTTTAACGGTAAAATCAACCGTTGCGCCCTCTTTTAATATAACATCAAGTTTAGTATTTTGAGTTAAAGTGATTTTTCTTACGTCACGAACATATCCCAAAGCCGAAACGGTAAGAGTGTATTCGGTATTAGCGCTGAGTGACGACGGATTTTGTTCAATATTACGACTGTCAAAAACACTGACTTTTGCGTTGTCAATAATATCGCCTTTTTCATTCTTGGCAGTTACATCAAGAGAATAAGCAGCAAGTTTAGTTTCGATATAAAGAACATAATCTCTTGTTCCTAAAACAGTTTTGCCGTCGGTTTTATCTAATATTTTAAGAGTAAGAGTAACAACCTTAGCACCTTCATTATATGACGGATGAGTGATTTTTGCAGAAGCGGAATAGCTGCTGTTTGTCACCTTTGCATAAGCATCGTCGCTTGAACTCCAAGAGGAAGTATAAAGCTTTGATGACGTGTCCTTTTTAAGAGAAACACTTGTTTTGGAAAGAGGGATAATATATCTGCCCTCATCGTCTTTTTTAAGGCTGCCGTACGGGTCGATTGCTTTTGCATATGTGCTGTTAAGGTATGCTTCAACCTCGCTTGAATTTTCAGCCATAGCAGGAAGTGCGCTCATAAGCACAAGCATAAGCGACATAAAAACTGCCAAAGCCTTTGTAATTGAATTTTTCATCTTTTCTCCTTTCAATTTAGGGCATAAAAAAATGCACCGTTTAAAACAGTGCATAAAAATTGTATCGCAAAAAAGCATATGAGCATAGTTATCCCATATGTTAAATACTGCCGACTTCCAACCTAAAGCACTGCAAAAACCATATACACGGCAGGTCTCCCGACTTAAGCTTCAACCTTGAAATAAACCTTCTCACTCAAAAGAGCAATGGCCGCCTTTAGCGAATATTTTTCGTCAGCAAATACGGTAGAGGTTCGGACTGCTCCGGATTCGCACCGGATTCCCTTTTAATTTTATATTCAAAACAAATATAAAAACCTATGTATATCAGATTTGTTTTATTATATCTTGCAG
>ERZ1026776.1702-NODE-1702-length-11868-cov-7.190468_pt1 | contig 11868 bp, 11 predicted proteins | sample MGYA00380125_ERZ1026776 | MGnify/ENA primary metagenome ERZ1026776 (study PRJEB33269, sample SAMEA4719761) | human gut metagenome | biome: human-associated habitat; feature: organic feature; material: feces | place: Cameroon | collected 2013-10 ... | reverse complement strand
CAGCCTTTAGGATATTAAGACAAAACGTTCAAATGTTATTGATATAAAAAATTAAGGATTAGATATTCGTAAATTAATACGAATACCTAATCCTTTTTTATTCCGGCACGATTATGGCTATTTATTCACAACCGCCTTATTTAACACTGCCGCCGTTGTTTGACGATGCATATCCAATCCAGGTTGTGCCTACATTAAGCTTTACATCATTTCCGTTTGTATCCTTAATTACAAGAACGCCGTTGTTTACGCTCCAGTTAATATCAATAACTGTTCCGTTAGTTGCAAGCTTACCTTTGCCGCCTGCAAGCTTATAGTTGCAGTAAACCTCTGATGAGCCGCTGTTTTTGTAGTTAGACTTTGCAACGTATTCGGTCTTATCAAAAAGAACAAGAAGATTTTTTCTTGCAACATCAGTCTTGTAATCGTTTGAATGATACATTTTGTCGCTTGAATCATATGTCCAATCTCTTGTAGATGTTCTGTTAGAGAAAGTAAGTCCGAGAGTTTTGCACTCAGTATCGCTTACTGTCGACTCCTCTGTTGCGAAATTGAACTTTGTATATTTGCTTTCATTAGCGTCTGTTCTGAAGCCTTCACCTTTAATAGCGTCTGCAATCTTTGAGCCGTACATAACGCCGGTATGCTCGGTTGATACACCTCTTGAGGAATCCCTGCCAAAGAGTGCAACCTTGCCTGAATATGTCATTTGGTTGATATGGTCAACATTGTCCTGCCTAAAGATTGTGTTAGCACCGATATAGTTAGTGCCTTTCTTCGTCTGGCTCTGTCCCCAATGGAGGAAAATAGCGTCAAAAAGCTCTGAAAATTTAATGTAAGGCGGCCTTGCACTTCTCATCGGTCCGATTTGAGACGGAACGGCAGTGTAATCTGCATACATCCAAAGCATTCTTGTTTCTCCGCCTTCAACCTCACCTTCAACGATAATGTCAGGCGGGTTCTTGCTGTCTGCAATACCCCATTGCGGCCTTGCCGAAACAGAGTTTTCAACTACGCAGGCAATCGGTCTTTTGCCTATTGCCTTTTCATTAAAATCGCTTTCGCCCGTAAGCGGATTTGTTTTAGCCACTACAGGCGCTGCCGTTGTTTGCTCCTGAGTAGTTTGCGGTGCAGTCGGAGGCTCTTTGCTCTTGTTTTTAACAATAAATGCGGCTGCAACTGCAATTGCAACGATTAATACTGCAACAATCGCAATAATAATCGGCTTTTTGTTTCCTTTTTTTGGTGGTTTTTTGTTATTAACCATATTAACAGCTTCCTCTCTTGTTACCTTTGGGGCTTTATCCCTATCGGCTGAATTAAAAGCAGAAAAATCGTCAAAGTTTATGCTTTCCTTTTTAGGCTCTTCCTTAATTTCGGGTCTAAATTCAGGTTCAGCCGCCTTTGGCGCTTCTTCCTCCTGCTTTGCAAAGCTAAGCGGCGCTTCCGGCTTTTTTGGTTTTTCCTCCTTCGGCGCATTTATATTTTTAATTTCTTTTAAAATTTCATCTAATTCTTCTGAATCGGGCATTTTGATGCTCCTTTCAATTTTTAATATACATATTGTATCATATATGTACTTAAATTTCATTATATTTTTGTTAAAATTTGAAATTTTATTGATTTAAAAGAACACGTGTAGTAAAATACATATTGTCGGGAGGCGATTTTTTGGCTAAAACAATACCTATGATTATTACTAACAATAGCATATTGATTAAGGATAAGGAGTCGGGCGAATTTAAAACATTTACTATGCCTGCACTTATTGAAACGCCGAATATTCCTTTTTATCATCAATTTGCCGAAAAAATTGCCGAATGTCAGTATTATTTTAAGGAATTTATGAAAACGATTTACGGAAAAAAGCTTTCTAAGTATATTTTTGCTATAATCGTGCCTGATGATACAAGTAAGCTTGAATCAATTTTTATTAACGAATTTTTTGTTAATTCCGACACGTGCAAGGCGGTTGCGCAAATGCCTATGGCGCTGGCACTTCAAAAAGACGAAAATAAATATGTTTCAATTTCAAAATCAAGCAGAAACATTGTTGTTGAATATGTAAGAAATCACGAAAGCGTTGTTACAAAATATTATGATATGACAACTGCCGACCCTAATGTGATTATGGCAGACGCCGCTAAGCTTCATATCGACCTTGAATACGAAAGCGTGCCCGTTTTTATCAATAATTTTAATATGAATATGGACGAATATCTCTCTTTCGGCAATGTTGTAACGCCAAAGCAATTTTTGGATAAAATTGCAGAAATTGATGTTGAAAAACTATAATAATAAAATCACCTTTGCAAATCATAATTGCAGAGGTGATTTTTTATGAAAAATAATGATAAAAAAGATAAAAAGAATAAGAAAAGCAAAAGCAAATTCAACGATTATACGTCGTTTTTAAATCCTGAAATTGTTGCAAGCGACCCGCAGGGAATGTATACGGGCGTGCCTGCCGATATGTATTATAACGGCGAACTTGAAAAACCAATCCAAGACGCAGACGATTTATAAATAATCAACAACAATAAATAAAAACGATACGCAATGTCAATTAAGGCGTTGCGTATCGTTTTATATAAACACAAAATGTATAAGCAGCATATATCCTATTGTGCCGACGGCGATTGACAAAAGAGTATTCTTTTTCCAAATATGCACCACGGCAGTCAGCGCAACGCAAATAAGCTGAGGAATGATATAATTTATATCGCCCTTTTCAAAATCTTTAAGGCAATAAACTATAAGTATACCTAAAATTGCAACAGGCAAAACGTTGCCGAGATATTTAATAAACTTCGGCACTTCCTTGCTTTGACCGAAAAGTGCAAAGGGGAAAAGCCTTGTTCCAAACGTGACCGCACCGGCAACAGCAATCATTAAAATAAGGTGAGAGGTTGTCATTTCGCCACCTCCTCGGTTTCAAAAAACTTTTTAAACGAGGATAAAATCACAACCGTGATGAGAAGTGACGGAAGTAAAAATTTATCTGCCCCGAAAATAATTAAGCAAATTACGGAGCAAAATACACCGACTGCACCGATTACAGCCGATTTCCCTTTGTTATTTCTAATCAAATCAATAAAAATAACTACGAAAAGGGCAGTCATTGAAAAATCTATACCCGTAAAATCAATCGGAATAAGCTGGCTTAAAAGCGAGCCAAGTGCAGAGCCTGCTATCCAATAAAAATGGTTAAACTCGCCGATTAAAAATCTTGCCTTTGGCTCGTCCACATTTTCAGGCACGCTTATAATTGACGAATTGACGGAATACGTTTCGTCAGTCAGCGTAAAAATCATAAAAGGATAACGCCATTTTCCCGCTTTGAATTTTTCAATATACGATAAGCCGTAAAACATATGGCGTGTGTTTATAAATAAAGTCATAAGCGCAGTCGTTGCGATATCCGCTTTTGCGCTGATTAACGACACAAGCAAAAACTGCCCCGAACCGGCATAAACAATAAGCGATATAAATATTGCCCAAAGCCAATTGTAACCCGCCTTATAAAGCATTATTCCGAAAGCCGAGCCTAAGAATAAATAGCCGAACAAAACAGGAAGCGATTGCTTTAGCGCAAATTTTACAGTCGCACCCTTAGTGTAGTTCATATTTCCCTCTCTTTTATGTAGTATTAAGATTATAACACTAAAAAGAAATTAATCAAGTAATAATATATAAAATGAGGCAAATTACACTACAAAATCTGACGCACTACCGTACGGCAGATTTTGAGAGGAGGAGCAACGTAGTGAATGATAAATAACTTTTGCCAAATTAATAAACAAAAGTTATTTTGAGTGATACGCAGTTTGCGACGACGAGTTCGCCCCTACGAAAAAATCGGACAGCAATGCTGTCCGATTTTACTATTTATCTGCCCATTTCGATATATGCCGGCCTGTTCTCGCTTAATTTAATATTTGATTTGCCGTAAATTTCCATTTGAAGCTCGTATGCGTCCTTTGGAATATCGGCAAGCCAAATCCAATTGCCCGGAGTGACTGAGAATCTTGAACCGCCCTTACAGTTTTCAACAGCAGGAACATTCTTGGTTTTCATTTCGTAATCAAGCCAGCCGTCCCTAAGCGCCGTATTGCCGATAGAGATAAGCTCCTTTTTGCTGTAGCCCGTATATACATAGCCTGCAAGCTGATTAACGGTTTTAACCGTATCAACTGTGCCGCTCTTTTTCATTTTATTAAGAAGTGCGTTGAGAACGGTCTTTTGCCTGTTTGCCCTTGCGCCGTCAGAGTCAATATGCCTGATTCTGCAATATGCAAGTGCCTGCTTGCCGTTTAACTTCATTGTTCCCTCAGTTCCGTCAAAAGTCTGCTTGATAGTAACCTTGCCGTAAACTCTCGGGTGATTGTTAATCTCATTAATCTCGGCAGAGGTAATCTTGATTGGTACACCGCCGAGTGCGTCAATAATCTTAGGGAATGAATTGAAGTTTACAACCGCATAGTTGTTAATAGCGATTTTATAATATCTTTCAATAGTGTTGATATAGCATTTCATACCGCCCATTGACGCCGCAGCATTGATTTTGCCGTACTGACCCTTGCCGTCAACTTCAAAATAAACATAAAGGTCACGCAAAACAGAGGTGAGATGAATTTCCTTAGTATCAACGTTAATGCTTGCAATAATTGCCGAGTCTGCACGGGAAGTGTCGGTTATCTTTTCATCCCTTGTATCCTCGCCGATAAGAAGAATGTTGAGAATGTGAGTTGAGCTTACAGGGTCGCCGTTTTGATACCACTGCTTAAGGTATTCCTTATAGCTGTATACGTCGCCTGCACTTGCCTCCTCAATAGTAGGGAAGTCCTCTTTAAGGAAGTCCATACCGTTATAGTAGGTGCCCATTTCATAATCGGTTCCGCCGTTTTTATCGTCTGTAACCTTATTGAGCATATTATTTGCATAAAAAATCGCAAACACACCTGCCGCAACAATCATTACAAGAAGAATTACTATAATTGAAATTATTGCCTTGCCCTTTTTTGTCTTGGAAAATTTAACCTTTTTCTCTTTTTTAGGCTCTTCTGCCTTTTGCGGCAAGATTACTTCTCCGCCTGCAAGGGAAAAAAGGTCAACCATACCGTTATTTTCCTGAGGCTCGGCTTGCGATTGATTGATTGATGCAACACTTTCGTTTTCCTCAACCTCATCGGTATCGGTAAAACCGTTTTTTTCCTCCTCAATGGTGGGAATAACAATATCAGCCGTGTCGCTTTTAGCGGTGTTTTCCTCTTTTTCAACGAAAACCTCGGTTTTTGCAGGCTTGTCCTCTGCAACGCTTACCTTAACCTCAGGCTGTTCCTCTTTTATATTAGCTTTAAGCTCAGGCTCTGCCTCAATATTATTTTCAGGCTCTGCCTGCTTGTATATTTGAGCTGAGACTTGCGCCTCGGTATTGGTCTGCTCTCTGTTTTCGCTCTCTCTGCGCTTTTTAACCTCAGAGAGTATATCGTCAATACTGTAGGATTCTTTCTCCAACGCACTCACTCCTCTTTTTCAAACTAAAAACTTTTGACATTATATATCATATCTTATTAAAATACTATAGCTAAATTGTAAAAATTTAATTTTTTATGCATTTAATAGACGTATTTAGATATGATTATCTATTATTCGTCGCCGTTTTCCTGTTCTTCTCCTGCGTTTTCGACATTTTCGGCATCCTCTGCCTCAATTTCGTCTTCCTCAAAGCGGTCAACAACACTGATTGTAGCAAGCTTTTCGCCCTCGTTTACTCTCATTACCTTAACACCCTTTGCAGGTCTTTGGAATGTAGAAATTTGGTCAACAGGCATACGTATAATAATTCCGTCGGTGGAAATCATAACAACGTCGTTTTCTTCTGTAACAGCGGCAATATTTGCAACCTTGCCGAATTTTTCAACCCTGTAGTTAAGAAGTCCCTTGCCGCCTCTTGACTGAACACGGTAATCGGAAAATTCACTCTTACGTCCGTATCCCGTTTCAGATACAGTTAGAAGCTTAACTCCCTCGTGCTCTGCAACAAAGCCCACAACATAGTCGCCCTCGCTTAATGTGATTGCCTTAACACCTCTTGCCGTTCTGCCGATAAGCCTTGCATCGCTTTCCTCAAAGCAAATGCTCATTCCGTCGTGCGTTGCGGCAACAAGCTTTCTGTTTCCGTCTGTAATATCAACCCAGCAAAGCTCGTCGCCCTCGTCAAGATTGATAGCAATAATGCCGTTTTTCCTGATATGGTCATATTGGTCAAGAGCAGTCCTCTTGATAATGCCGTTTTTAGTCATCATACAAAGGAATGAACGCTCCTCGTCCTTAGGCACTTGAACCATAGCGGTAATCTGCTCGCCTTGCTCAATAGGAAGAATGTTTACGACATTCATACCCTTGCCCGTTCTTGACGATTCCGGAATTTCATATCCTTTCATTTTAAATACTTTACCCTTGTTGGTGAAAAGCATAATAAAATCGTGAGTTGAGCAGGCAAACATTGTTTTTGCAACGTCCTCTTCTCTTCTGCTCATACCCGAAACACCTCTGCCGCCTCTGTTTTGAGCCTTGTAGGTGTCAACAGTCTGGCGCTTCATATATCCCTTTTCTGTAAGAGTAAGAATACAGTCCTCAACAGGGATAAGGTCCTCATCCTCAACATCGCCGACTGCGGCAGAAATCTCCGTTCTTCTCTCATCGCCGAATTTAGCAGCTGTTTCTCTTGTTTCGGTTTTTATAATTTCGTCAACTCTCTCGCTGTGCTCAAGAATGTCAGTCAAATCCTTAATTCTTTCGTGAAGTTCTTCGAGTTCATTCATTATCTTTTCAATTTCAAGACCTGCCAACTGACCCAAACGATAAGCCACAATTGCGCTTGCCTGCGGGTCGTCAAAGCCAAACTTGTCCATAATAGCCTGCTTTGCCTCGGCTTGTCCGCCCTTGCAGGCACGAATTGTTGCAATAACCTCGTCAACAATATCTATAGCCTTTGCAAGACCTTCCAAAATATGCGCTCTGTCCTGCGCTTTGTTAAGGTCAAAGCGTGTTCTTCTTGAAATTACATCTCTTTGGAAATCAATATACTGCTGTAAAATTTCCTTAAGGGTTAATACTTTAGGAACGCCGTCAACAAGGGCAAGCATAATCGCACCGAATGTTACCTGCATATCGGTCATTTTGTAGAGATTGTTAAGCACAACCTGCGCATTTGCGTCACGCTTAACGGTAACCTCAATGTGCATACCCTTTCTGTCTGAATAGTCCTGAACATCGGCTACGCCCTCAAGCCTTTTTTCCTTAACCAAATCGGCAATACGTGTAATAAGCCTTGCCTTGTTTACACCGTAAGGAATTTCAGTTACAACAATTTTGTATCTGTCGCCCTTGGTTTCAATAATTTCTGCTCTTGCACGAAGATAAATCTTGCCTCTGCCTGTTGCATAAGCCTCTTTAATTCCTCTTGTGCCCATAATAATGCCGGCAGTAGGGAAGTCGGGGCCCTTTATATATTGCATAATTTCTTCAAGCGATGCATCGGGATTGTCAATAAGGCAACACATACCCTCAACAACCTCGTTCATATTATGAGGCGGAATATTTGTAGCCATACCTACTGCGATACCCGATGAACCGTTTACAAGCAAATTAGGATAACGTGACGGTAAAACGGTAGGCTCCTTGCTGTTATCGTCAAAGTTAGGAACAAAATCAACAGTATCTTTCTTGATATCCTCAAGCATTTTCATAGCGATTTTGCTCATTCTGCTTTCTGTATAACGGTAAGCAGCGGCAGGGTCACCGTCGACCGAACCAAAGTTACCGTGACCGTCAACAAGAATGTGCCTCATTGAAAACGGCTGAGCAAGTCTAACCATAGCGTCATAAACAGATGCGTCGCCGTGAGGGTGATAGTGACCGAGCACTTCACCGACGGTGGTGGCGCATTTACGGTAAGGTCTGTCAGGATAAAGATTGTTAGTATACATAGCGTAAAGTATTCTTCTGTGAACAGGCTTTAAGCCGTCACGTACATCGGGAAGAGCACGCTGAACAATAACACTCATTGAATAATCAAGGAATGCCTTTCTTATCTCATCACTGATTTCTACATCTTTAATTTTTTGATTGTCGTAACGAATTTCATTACTATCCATTATCTAACCTCCAAAACAGAGTTAATTCTACTTTTTTACGGTATGGCAGGGATTTTTCTGCCTAAATACTTTTAATCTTTGTTTAAAAATAAATAATTCCTATTTTTCTTGATAATTTTTAATACATTTTCTCTTATTTCAAGCGGAATAACTGATTTAGGCACAATGTTTGTACCCGTTGTCGCAATAAAATAAAGATATTCCTGTGTTTCGATTATTGCGCCGAGCGTCAAATAAGGGTAAAAGCCGATAATCATAGGCTCGCTGTCATTTTTAGGCAACGTTCTAAACTCAACGCATTTCTCGCTTATCGTAACTTCTCTTAGCTCACTGTAAGTAACATCGGCTTTAATACAGCGCTTAACCCTTATGTCCGGTCTTATCTTTTTTATATAAAAAAGATAAATTCCTATTGCAACAATATAGAGCGCAGGAATAAGCAAATACGCATAATTTTTTTCGCTGAAAGCATAATATGTGTTAATTACAAGCACAATAAGCACCGTAATATATATCATATTCATAAACTTGCTTCTTTTAAGCTTAAAAAGCTCAAAATTAATTAAATCCTTTTTATCAAGAGAATAATTGAATTTATAATCCATTATTTCATTACCCCCTTACTTTTAAGCACCTTGATTATTTCCTCAAGTTCCTTGCCGTATCTTTGCTTGCTGATAACCGCAATGCCACGGCTGAGGGTAGGTAAAATTATAAGTTCGCTTTTTGTTTCCTTAATCGCATAAATGCTTTGCCACGGGGCATAAACCTTTTCAAAGCTTGAAAAAATTTCCAATCCCTCATCATAAAGCCTAAGCGTATTTTCATCGTTCAATATAATTGAGTGCTGAAATTCGATTGCAATGCCTTTTTTTGCCATAATTTGTTTATAAACAAAAAATAAGCAAAGCAAAAATACAAACGGCAAAATAGCTATTGCATTAACAACGCCCAGCACGCAAGCAACTATTGACGCAATTATAATAACAACAAGACTTACCGCTTCTGCCATATTATTTAAGCCTATTTTTTGAGTTTTATAATTATAGCCCTTATAAAATTCATCGGCTGTCATTTTAAAAGTTAATTTCATATTTTATACATCCAAATTTTGAACAAATTTTGCGTTCTTTTCAATAAATTCTCTTCTCGGCTCAACATTGTCGCCCATAAGGATAGAGAAGTTTTCACTTGCTCTTTGTGCATCCTCAATCGTTACACGAAGCATAGTTCTGAACTCAGGGTCCATAGTGGTTTCCCAAAGCTGCTCAGGGTCCATTTCACCAAGACCTTTGTATCGCTGAATGTCACAATCGCCGCCAAGTTCTGCAATCTTAGCATCTCTTTCCTCGTCAGAGAATGCATAACTGCTCTTTTTGCCCTTTGATACCTTAAAGAGAGGCGGTTGAGCAAGATAAACATAACCGTCCTCAATAATCTGCGGCATATATCTGAAGAAAAATGTTAAAAGAAGCGTTCTGATATGAGCACCGTCGACATCGGCATCCGCCATAATAATGATTTTGTGATATCTCAATTTATTGATATCAAAATCCTCGCCGATACCCGTTCCGAGTGCCATAACAACAGGAACAAGTTTTTCGTTAGTAATAACCTTGTCCACTCTTGCCTTTTCAACATTAAGCATTTTACCCCAAAGCGGGAGAATTGCCATATGCTGCTTATCTCTGCCCTCTTTTGCAGAGCCGCCTGCCGAATCACCCTCGACGATATAGATTTCGCATTTTTCAGGGTCGTTGCTGATACAGTCTGCAAGCTTGCCCGGAAGTGAATTGCTTTCAAGCGGAGATTTTCTTCTCGCATTTTCCCTTGCACGTCTTGCCGCCTCTCTTGCACGGGAAGCGTCAAGCGATTTATTAAGTAAAGTTTTTGCAACGTTCGGATTTTCCTCAAAATAAGTCATAAGCTTTTCATAAAGCATTGTTGAAACAAGACCTGTTATATCCGTGTTGCCGAGCTTGCCTTTAGTCTGTCCTTCAAACTGAGCCTCTGTAAGCTTAACACTTATAACTGCCGTTATACCCTCACGAACGTCATCACCGGTAAATTTCTTGTCACTGTCCTTAAGAATACCGAATTTTTTGCCGTAATCGTTAAATACTCTTGTAAGCGCAGTTTTAAATCCTGTTTCGTGAGTACCGCCGTCAATAGTGTTGATATTATTAGCAAACGACAAAAGCGTTTCATTATATGAGTCTGTATAGCAAAGCGCAACCTCCGCACTTCTGTCACCCTTTGTTGTTGAAAGGTGAATAACCTCGTCCTGAATAGGATTAAGCCCACGGCTTGTGTTGATATATTCAACGAAAGATTTAATACCGCCGACATAGCAAAATTCCTCGCCGCTGTCCTCATCTCCTCTTTTATCGGTAAGAGTGATTGAAAGACCTGCGTTAAGAAATGCCTGCTCTCTTAAACGTCTTGCAAGAATTTCATAATCGTAAACGGTAGTTTCCTGGAAAATTTCTGCATCAGCCTTAAATCTTATTGTAGTTCCGTGGCCGTCGTGGTCTGCAATAATGTGCAAATCGTTAATTGGCTTGCCTCTTTCAAATTTTTGGCTGTAAACGTGGCCGTTTTGCGTAACCTCAACCTCAAGCCATTCTGAAAGCGCATTAACAACAGACGAACCTACGCCGTGCAAGCCGCCCGATACCTTATAGCCCGAACCGCCGAATTTACCGCCTGCGTGAAGCACGGTAAGCACAACCGTTACTGCCGGAAGCCCTGTTTTTTCATTAATGCCTGTAGGAATACCACGTCCGTTATCCTTAACCTCTATGATGTCCCCCGGCAAAATGTTACATTCAATGTGAGTACATACTCCTGCAAGTGCCTCGTCAATAGAGTTATCCACAATTTCATAAACAAGGTGATGAAGTCCTCTCGGTCCCGTTGAGCCGATATACATACCCGGCCTTTTACGAACAGCCTCAAGCCCCTCAAGCACCTGAATATCCTTTGCCGAATATTCCTCGGTTACTTTTGTATCAATGTCAGCTTCTTCAAGTTCAATCTTGTTTTCTTCGCTCATATTGAATTAAATCTCCTTTTATATTTAACTTGGTAAATAAATTACATTATCCTTTTTGCCCTGCCTGCACTCTTTTAAGAAGTGTTGAGGTATTAAGCGGGCAAATATATATTTTGTCTCTGCAAACTACAAAACTTTTCGGAAGTTCAAAGTTTACATAAACTGTTTTTTTATTTTTTTCGGCGTTTGATAAATAGTCACGTGTAACCTTATTAACCGTTGACGTGTCCATATCAAAAATACCGAGTATATCGTTTGTACTTATAACGGTGTTACCGCCTAAATATATATACATCAGCCTATACACCTGCCGTTTTCAATATGAAAGGTTTTTCCTTTTTTAAGCCTTAAAACCGTGTTGGCATCACAGCACGTAATAAATACCTGCCAATTTTTAATGTGGTTGAGTATATAGTCCTGCCTTGACTCGTCAAGCTCACTCATAACGTCATCCAACAGCGCAAGCGGCTCATCGTCCGTCATTTCCTTAAGCAAGCTTGCCTCCGCAAGTTTAAGTGCAAGCACACAACTTCTTTGCTGACCCTGCGAGCCGTAAAGACGTGCGCTTTTGCCGTTGATAAGAATTTCCATATCGTCCCTATGCGGACCTACGGTTGTAATTCTGTCTCTTATACACATCTCCGAGCCCAC
>ERZ1026776.1701-NODE-1701-length-11873-cov-8.478254_pt1 | contig 11873 bp, 6 predicted proteins | sample MGYA00380125_ERZ1026776 | MGnify/ENA primary metagenome ERZ1026776 (study PRJEB33269, sample SAMEA4719761) | human gut metagenome | biome: human-associated habitat; feature: organic feature; material: feces | place: Cameroon | collected 2013-10 ... | reverse complement strand
GTCGGCAGCGTCAGATGTGTATAAGAGACAGCAATATGCCACATCCAGACGGAGTCCGTCGATATCGAACTCATCGATCCAGCCCTTGACACAGGATAAGATATGCTGGATTACTTCCTCATTGCGAAGGTTTAATTTGACAAGGTCAAAGTTTCCTTCCCAGCCCTCGTACCAGAGCCCATCATTATAGTTGGAATTGCCATCAAAGCTAATATGGAACCAGTCCTTGTATGGAGAATCCCAGCGGTTTTTCAGTACATCCTGAAATGCCCAGAAGCCTCGTCCCACATGGTTGAATACACCATCTAAGACAACCTTGATTCCTGCTGCATGCAGCTTATCGACAACCTCTTTGAAATCCTCATTCGTACCAAGACGACAGTCGATCTTCGTATAATCTCTCGTGTTGTAGCCGTGTGTATCACTCTCAAATACCGGTGAAAAATATATTGCGTTTGCGCCAAGCTTCTGGATGTGAGGAATCCAATCCTCCACCTTCTTGATTCGTGACACCAGTTTTCCATCATTTTCAAATGGTGCGCCACAGAAGCCAAGCGGATAAATCTGATAAAATACGCTTTCGTTTGCCCACATAGTTTTGTCTCCTTTCGCGGAGTTTTCCACAATTTGTGTATATCTACATTTTGTACAAGAGTTATGCAGAATACGCAATTCCACGCAGACACGCTCTCGCTCACTTCCGCATGTAGCGGTACTAAATTCGCTGTTCCAGCTCATTAAGTGCCGACATGCTCCAATGGTCTGCTTACGAATTGGTATTTCTGCACAACTCCCATACGATATCGACTTTCACAAATTGCTGCACAAACCTCGCCCTTCTGGCTTGTTCATGTGCAACTCCCATCACTTTTGCCTTGCTTATTTTACCATGTTTTGGAATGTCGAACAACCTTTTTATATGTCCAGACGTAGTTGATTGTCGAGCCAGCTTTCCTGTTTTGCTTCATGGATAGTATCATCTGGATGGAGGTGACCAATCAGGAATGGAGATTTGGGATCGTGCCTCTTCATGTTTTGCTTCACAAGACTTGGATTTGTATTTGCGTAGCAATATTTACACAAGTGCGCGCATGTATCATAGGCTCCGATATCGACGCCAAGCAGGCAGGCGCACGATCCGTTTCGCTGGTTGCTTTTTTGTTTTGGGACATTTAGGTTTGCGTGCAGGGCTGTCTCAAATGTGTGCACAGTCATACATCCGCCGCAGTCAGCTCCGTACTTTGCCAGCCAATCACCTTCTGCACAGGGACGGATCACCATGCCGTACTGCTTGGCGATTGCAATCAGAGCTTCGCCGAGCTTGATCCGGTCTTCTCGTGCGACCTCTCTTGCCTCCGGGAAATTCCACTCCACCTTCCTGTAAATATCCAGAAAACTGATCACGCATGTTTTCGTATATCCCGCAAGTGTCTTTGCCATCTTCTCAAATTCTGTGATATGCCACTTTACAGAATGTGCTTCATCCACGAAGATTGGATCATACCGCCAACCAACGGAATCCGCACCGACTGTTTCAGATAGTTTCTTGAAATCTTTCATGACTGTTTCTTTCGGCGGGACATGCGGCTCCACCTCAGCTCCATATGGTGTGATCGTCACAAACCAATATTGCCCATATGATTTTAGCACATCCATATACGGGAACATCGGCTCCGGATTCTTCGTACAAAACGCAATCAAATCAACAACGTCAGGCGACAAGCTGTATTTTGTCACCTGACGCTCATTGTATGGATTGCGCACGAGCACATAGCCTTCCCTGATTCGATTGTATAACCATTCTGCATAAAATGCCGGAATGTCCGTCCGCATTCCTGTCTGTATAATCATACTTTCTCCACAACCTTTATTACTTCCACTCTGCAGGTGACTGCCCTACGGGCGGTATCCGGTCTTGTCAGCCTCTGTGATTTCACGGATTACCTTACACGGCACGCCCGCAGCAATGACATTCGAAGGAATGTCATTCGTGATAACACTGCCTGATCCGATGATTGTATTATCCCCGATCGTAATGCCCGGATTGATATGGACGCCTGCGCCAACCCACACATGATTGCCGATCTTTACCGGTCTGGCATAGCAGGCACCATTGACACGTTCCCACGCATCCACCGCATGGTTGGAAGTGTAGATACCGACACGTGGACCAAACAGCACATGGTCACCAATCTCGATGCCACCACCATCTAACATCACACAATCAAAATTCGCATAGAAATGATCTCCGATGGAAATGTTATAGCCAAACTCGCACCGGAAATTTGGTTCAAAATAAACATCCGTTCCGATCGACTTGAGCAGCTTTCGAAGTATCGCTTCTCGCTCTTCCGCCGGTCTGCCAAAGCTCGCGTTGTATTCATTTGTGAGAAGCACCGTATTCTCCCGCGCTTTCACCAGTTCTTCTGTCAGATCGTTGTACATATTTCCAGCTAATATAAATTGTCTCTGTTCTTCTAAATTCATGCCGGTTTCCTCCTGTTTACAGATATTATATCATACGCCACCTCGCAATAGCGTGATGACCTGCGCACATATCAGTGTGCTTCATTATACCACAGTTAAAAAGCCGGAACTACATTTTCAGTAATCCCGGCTCTTAGTTTTAATTCAATTCACTTCTTACCTGCTTTGCAGCTTCTACCATATTTCTAAGACTTGCATCTGTCTCCGGCACATCTCTTGTCTTCAGTCCGCAATCCGGGTTTACCCACAATTTTGTCTTCTCGACTTTTGTAAGCATGATTCGGAGTGCACGCACAATTTCCTCCACAGAAGGGATTCGTGGGGAATGGATATCATACACACCCGGTCCTGTCTCTGTCTCAAAATGATTCTCGCGCAGATAATCCAGTATCTGTAAATTGGAACGGGATGCCTCGAAGGTAATCACATCTGCGTCCATGTTGTCGATGGCTGGTATAATATCTGTAAACTCGCTATAACACATATGTGTATGAATCTGTGTCTCTGGCTTTACACCACTGTGTGTCAGACGGAACGCTGGAATCGCAAAATCCAGATAATCTGTATACCAGTCGGACTTCCGAAGTGGAAGCTTCTCCCGCAGCGCAGCCTCGTCGATCTGGATAATCTTAATTCCATTTGCCTCCAAATCAAGCACCTCGTCACGGATTGCCAATGCAATCTGCGAGATAGATTCTTTTATGGAAATATCCTCCCGTGGGAATGACCAGTTCAAAATTGTTACCGGTCCTGTAAGCATACCTTTCATAGGCTTTTTTGTTAATGACTGTGCATATACAGACCATGAAACTGTAATCGGATTTTTACGGTACACATCGCCCCAGATAATCGGCGGCTTCACACAGCGGGTTCCATATGACTGCACCCAGGCTTTTTCCGTGAAAAGGAATCCGCCCAGTGCTTCACCGAAATACTCTACCATATCATTTCTTTCATATTCTCCATGCACAAGCACATCCAACCCAATTTCTTCCTGCCATTTCACGCATTCTGCAATCTTGTTTTTATTAAATTCAACATAAGTCTCCTCAGAGATTTCTCCCTTACGGTAAGCAGAGCGGTTTGCCTTTACATCCCTTGTCTGTGGGAAGGAACCAATCGTTGTCGTCGGCAATTCCGGCAGGTTCAGCACTTTTTTCTGCAGTGCCTGACGTTCGCTTCGTTTTGGCAGACGCACATAATCATCATCCGTCACCTGTGACAGCCGTTTCGTCACTTCTGCATTCTCGCAGTCTCTACGCTGTGCAAAAAGCGCCTGATTCGCTTTATATCCCGCATCACAAATATAATCCGGCTGGTCTGCTAATGCACCAAGTTCTTTTAACTCCTCCAGCTTCTCCTCTGCATAGGCAAAATGTGCAGCGTAGGAAGAAAGCTTTGTCTCGTGTTTTAATGTATAAGGCACATGCAATAACGAGCAGGAGGTAGACAGCACGGTCTGGATATTTTTGTTTTTCAGTCCATTTAATTTTTCCAGTGTTTTCTCGTAATGATTTCTCCAGATGTTCTTTCCATTTACCAATCCGACAAACAAAAGCTTCTCCTGTGGGAATCCATATTTTTCGATCAACTGTTCTGTTTCTCTTCCTTCTATAAAGTCCAGTCCAATTCCATCAAACGGCATCTCAATCAGATCGCGATAGATATCCCGCACATCACCGAAATAAGTCTGAAGCAGAATCTTGCTTTTCTTCTTGCTGGATAACACCGCATCATAAATTTTATGGAATAACGCGATATCTTCTGCTTCCATATCCTGTACAAGTGCAGGCTCGTCAATCTGTACCCATGCAATATCTGCTGCCTCACATTTTTTCAGAAGCTCCTGATAAGCGGCTGTAATCGCATCCACATAATCAGACGCAGCCTTCTCTCCTGTATATTTGCAGAGCTTCAACATTGTATAAGCGCCAATCACAACCGGCTTCGTCTCTATGCCAAGCGCTTTCGCCTCTGCATACTCATCCCAAAGCTTTTGACTGGATATCCGGATCTGTGTATCGTCCTCCACCTCAGGAACAATATAATGATAATTCGTATTAAACCATTTCTTCATCGCCAGTGCACGGACATCCCCGGATGCACCCTGATATCCACGCGCCATAGCAAAATAGGTATCCAGCTCGGATACACGTAATTCCCGATATCGCTTCGGAACAATTCCAAGCAGCATGGCTGTATCTAACACCATATCATAAAATGAAAAATCATTGCTGGTGATATAATCGATTCCAGCCTGTTTCTGTGTTGTCCAATGCGTCTTGCGCAATGCCTTCGCCGTCGCCTGCAATTCCTCTGCCCCAATTTCTTTTCTGAAATATTTTTCTGAGGCAAATTTCAATTCTCTCAGTGTACCAATTCTTGGAAATCCAATTACCGCTGTCTGCATAACATCCTCCTTTTTATATCCCGTTTCTTATAGAATGAATTTTCTTCATTATATCTAAGAGGGCATATATTGAAAAATATATATAAATGTATGTTTGTTATAGTCTAAAACTATGAAAAGAAAAAAATACCGTCAAAACAGGATTGCTCCCATATTGACGGTATTCATAAATTTCATTTCAACGGCATGGACTTCTACTTGCGGTATCCATCCATTTATTTTCACCAATTGGCTTACTTCTTGATATACAGTTCACTGCCATTATAGTCAAGTGTAATCGTATCACCTGCACGAAGCTCATTCGACAGGATGCTCTTTGCAACCAGTGTCTCCACATTCTTCTGCAGATAACGTTTGAGCGGACGCGCTCCGTAATGCGGATCGTAACCGGCTTCGATGACGTGATCCATCGCTGCATCGGTCAGTGTCAGTGTCAGTTCCTTATCTGCAATCCGCTTATTAAGATCTGCAAGCAACAGATTAACAATGCCGCTGATAGATGCCTTGTCTAGCGGTTTGAACATGATAATCTCATCCAGACGGTTCAAAAACTCCGGACGGAAATGATTCTTCAGGCCTGCCATAACTTGTGCCGATGCCTCCGGCTTGATCTCGCCATTTTCATCGATACCTTCAAGCAGATACTCGGAACCAATGTTGGATGTCATGATCAAAATCGTATTCTTGAAATCGACCGTCTTACCCTTCGAGTCTGTGATACGTCCATCATCGAGTACCTGCAGCAGTACATTAAATACATCCGGATGTGCCTTTTCTACCTCATCAAAGAGGACAACCGAATACGGTTTCCGTCTGACTGCCTCTGTGAGCTGTCCGCCTTCATCGTATCCAACATATCCCGGAGGCGCTCCGATCAGTCGTGCCACACTGTGCTTCTCCATGTACTCACTCATATCGATACGCACCATATTCGCTTCATTATCAAACAATGCAGCAGCAAGTGACTTCGCAAGCTCTGTCTTACCTACACCGGTTGGTCCAAGGAACAAGAACGATCCAATTGGTTTTGTCGGATCCTTGATACCCGCCTTAGAACGGATAATCGCATCACTAACCAGTCGCACTGCCTCATCCTGTCCAACCACACGCTTATGCAATTCATCGCCCAGATGCAAGGTCTTGTTACGCTCACTCTCTGTCAGCTTTGCAACCGGAATTCCTGTCCACTTTGCAACAATCTTCGCAATCTCTTCCTCTGTAACACACTCATGTACCAGACTTCTGTCCTTCTCACTGACCTGTGCTTCCAGACGTTCCAACTCCTGCTTGATCTGCGGCAATTTACCATATTGCAGTTCTGCTGCCTTCTCCAGATTGTATTCCCGCTGTGCGACCTGAATCTGATTATTCACATCTTCTAACTCTTCCCGAAGTTTCCGTACACGTTCAACATCCTGCTTCTCGTGTTCCCACGTTGCCTTCATCTGCTTGGACTGTTCACGCAAATCCTCCAGCTCTTTCCGAAGTACCTGCAGACGGTCCTGACTCAGATGATCGGTCTCATTTTTAAGAGCGGCTTCCTCAATCTCCCTCTGCATGATCTTTCTGGATATCTCATCCAATTCAGCAGGCATGGAATCAAGCTCCGTCTTAATCATCGCACACGCTTCATCAACCAAGTCAATTGCCTTATCCGGCAGGAAACGGTCGGTAATATAACGGTTCGAAAGTGTTGCGGCGCTAACCAATGCGCCATCACTGATTTTGACACCGTGGAACACTTCATACCGGTTCTTGATACCACGCAGGATGGAAATTGTATCTTCCACAGTCGGCTCATTTACCATAACCGGCTGGAAACGACGCTCCAATGCTGCATCCTTCTCGATGTATTTCCGGTATTCATCCAGCGTTGTCGCGCCGATACAATGCAGTTCGCCCCGTGCAAGCATAGGCTTCAACATATTACCCGCATCCATAGAGCCCTCGGTCTTACCGGCTCCGACGATTGTATGAATCTCATCAATAAACAAGATCAGATGACCTTCGGAATTCTTCACTTCATCAAGGACTGCCTTCAGACGTTCCTCGAACTCGCCACGATACTTAGCGCCTGCCAACAGTGCACCCATATCCAAAGCGAAAATATCTTTATCTTTGAGCGAATCCGGGACATCTCCACGCACGATACGCTGTGCCAATCCTTCGATAGCGGCAGTCTTACCTACACCGGGTTCACCGATCAAAACCGGGTTGTTCTTTGTCTTACGGGACAAGATTCGGATGATATTCCGAATTTCATTGTCACGCCCGATGACCGGATCAAGTTTCTGTTCTCTTGCACGTTGTACCAGATTGTATCCGTATTTGTTCAGTGCATCGTAAGTATCTTCCGGATTATCGCTCTCCACCTTCCGGTTACCACGGATATTTGCCAGCACTTCAAGGAATTTACCTCTTGTGATACCATACGCATTTATCACACGCTTGATATCCTTATCTGCCTTCTCAAGCAGACCTAAGAAAATGTGCTCAACGGAAATATAGTCATCACCCATCTGTTTTGCTTCTTTTTCTGCCTGAATCAATGCCTTGGAAAATTCCGGACTTGTAAACAACTGTCCGCCCGATACCTTCGGCCGGTTTGCAACCAGTTTCTCACATTCGCCGGTAAACGCATCCATATTGATTCCCATATTCGTAAGCAGCTTCGCAATCAGGCTGTCTTCCACCGTCACAAGTGCATACATCAGATGTGCCTGTGTCAGTTCCTGATTGTTATACTCATATGCAAGCTTCTCACAACTCTCTATTACTTCCAATGATTTCTTTGTAAACTTTTCAGCATCCATACTTCTCAACTCCCTTCCGGATCTGTATCTCTTTTCTGTTCTATTTGAAGTATAACACATATAGCAAATTAGTCAACAAGAAATACTATCCAATTTTTTAACCGATTTCCTTCCCATCATTCATCAAATTGCACAATTCAGATTGTGAATATTGTATAAAAAGGACCGTACCCCGCAAGTACGATCCTTTTTATCATTCTATGACTAAAGAAAGAAACTAATGCATGTACAGCAGCACTCTCCACGTCGGTTTCAAACATCATCAAGTCTGCATGATCTGCTGTTACATCGTGACTGTCACAAATTTGCATACGAACAATGCTGCAATAATCGTAATCACGATATCTTTCTTCTTATAATTGCCAGTGAACAGTGCAATTACAACATAAGCGATTGCTCCGATACCGATACCATTTGAGATAGAGTATGTGAGCGGCATCATAATCAATGCAAGGAAAGCCGGAACTGCAGAAAGCATATCGTCCATATCTACCTTTGCAAAGTTTCTGGCCATAAGAACACCTACATAAATCAGAGCCGGTGCAGTTGCACAGCTTGGAATCACACTTGCAAGCGGGCTTAAGAACAGACAGAATGCGAAGCAGATTGCTGTTACAATGCTTGTAAATCCTGTTCTACCACCAGCACCAACACCGGATGCAGACTCTACGAATGTTGTACATGTAGATGTACCAAGCAGTGCACCAGATACTGTACCGATTGAGTCACAGAGCATACACTCATTCATGCTGATCGGATCGCCATTTTCATCCATCATGTTTGCAGATGCGGCTGTACCATAGATGGTTCCGATCGTATCGAACATATCTACAAGACAGAATGCTACGATCAGCATGATTCCGGAGAATACACCGCCGACATAAGAACTGTTAAACGCTGCATCCCATGCATCACCATTAAATACGCCTAGGAAACCTACATTTGCAAAATCCTTGAAGGACTGGGAAATATTGCTCATATCAAAAGAAGGTACTTCCCACATAAACAGATAATAAAGTACTGCTGATGCAAGTATTCCAATAATCACGTTTGACTTAATGCCCTTCTTCGCAAGGATTGCAATGATAAGCACGCCAAGCAAAGCGACAACAACCGGAACAATCTGATGCCATACATCCAGACCTGTTACCATCACACCGTCAACCTCTGTACCGATCTGCTTGATTCTTCCATGGAAATCGTAGAACTGTACAAATGTGTACTGGTTATCTTCGATGATACCTGCATTCTTGAAACCGATCATTGCGATGAACAAACCGATACCGGCTGGAATTGCCTTCTTCAGACACTCCGGCATAGATACCGCAATGTACTTACGAAGTCCGGTTACAGAAAGAAGCAGGAATACAATACCTGACAAAAATACGATAACAAGACCTGCCTGATAACCTGTCTTAACATCCTCGCCAGCGAAGAACGAACCCGCTACGAAGATTGTACAGAAGAAGGAATTGAGTCCCATTCCACATGCCTGTGCAAACGGCATATCTGCAACAAATGCCATCAACAGCGTACCGATAACCGCTACGATGATAGATGCAATGTATACAGAATTCCAAATCTGTCCCATCGTCCCCGGATCCGCTCCTAATCCGACAAGCCATCCATTTGCACCCTCTGCTGCAACCTGGTTCGGATTTACAAAGATAATGTAAGCCATCGCGAAGAAGGTTGTGATACCCGCGAAGATCTCTGTTTTAAGCGTCGATCCTCTTTCTTTGATCTTAAAAAACTTTTCCACTTTTTAAGTCTCCTCTCTTTTATTTTTATTAATCACCGATCTTCATGCGCGGAATGAAGATACGGGATACTTTCTTTTTGTCGTCCTCTTTCAAGGATCCCATCGCCTGCTTGCAGAAATAATTCTGCGCCTCCAGTTTTTCACGCCCCCTCAGATCCTGCTTTGCATACGAGCCATCCGGCTGCATAATGTGTGCCTTCAATGTATCGGAAAGCTGTATCTCCAAAATCTCGATAACACGTTTCTTTAAATCCTCATCCTCAACCGGGAATGTAATCTCCACACGTTTGTCCAGATTTCTAGGCATCCAATCAGCACTGCCCATATACACATCCTCAAATCCATCATTGTAGAAATAAAAGATTCTCGCATGCTCCAGGAAATTTCCTACGATTGAACGCACCGTGATATTCTCCGAAAGTCCCGGGATACCCGTCTTCAGACAACAGATACCACGTACAATCAGTTCAATCTTTACCCCCGCATTGCTTGCCTCATACAAAGCACGGATAATCACCGGATCGCACAACGAATTCATCTTGGCAATGATTTTTGCGTTCTTACCCATCCGTGCATTCTCCGCTTCCCGCTCAATCAACGCCAGGAAACGATCCTTCATCCAGATTGGTGCCACAAGCAGCTTGTTCCATGCCGGCGGCTCAGAATAACCGGACAACATATTAAATACCGCAGTTGCATCCTCCCCTATCGCATCCGATGCAGTCAGCATACCCATATCTGTATACAGCTTTGCAGTGACATCATTATAGTTTCCCGTTCCAAGATGAACATACCGCTTGATGCCATCTTCTTCGCGTCTTACAACGAGTGCAATTTTGGAATGCGTCTTTAATCCTACCAGACCATAGATAACATGGCAACCCGCTTTTTCCAGTTTTTTTGCCCAATTTATATTATTTTCTTCATCAAATCGTGCTTTTAGCTCAACCAATACCGTTACCTGCTTGCCATTTTCCGCCGCGAGCGCAAGTGCTGCAATAATCGGAGAATTGCCACTGACACGATAAAGTGTCTGCTTGATTGCAAGCACATCCGGATCAATCGCTGCCTGCTTAATAAACTCGATGACCGGTGTGAACTCATCATACGGATGATGTAACAAAATATCTTTCTTCTTAATCTGATCAAAAATATTCGCATCAAGATCCAAGCCCTTCACCGGCTGTGGGATGTATTTCTTGTTTTTCAAATGATCAAAGCCTTCCAGTCCGCGCACCTTTCCAAGGAAGGTAAGATCAAGAGGTCCGTTAACCGAATAGACATAATCACTATTGACATTTAACTGTTTCTTCAATTCTTTCAGGAGACGCTTATCCATCTCTGCTTCCACATCAAGACGGATGACTTCTCCCCACGCACGCTTCTTGATCTGCTTTTCAATCTCCTTCAACAGATCAGATGCATCGTCTTCGTCAATCGCAAGGTCTGCATTCCGCATAATTCTGTATGGATATGCACAGATAATCTCATAATTTAAGAAGAGCTGATTTAAGTTCTTCTCGATAATCTGCTCGAGTAAAATAATCTCCCTGCAGCCGCCCTCGCCCGGAATCTCAACCACGCGCGGCAATACAGACGGCACCTGAACCGTTGCAATATCAATCACGTCCTTCTTCTTATCACGAATCAACGCGCCGATATTCAATGTCTTATTGCTGATCAGCGGAAACGGTCTCGAAGAGTCAACTGCCATCGGCGTAAGTACCGGGTAGACTTCCTTCTCAAAATATTTATCTACAAACTTACTCTGCCTCTCGTTTAAATCCTCGTAATGCTTGACTAATTTCAAACCGTTTTCTTCCATCGCCGGCAGAATCTGGCGATTGAGTGTACTGTACTGGCTCGCAATCATATTCTTCGTCTCCGGAATAATTAAATCAAGCTGTCCCTGCGGTGTCAGTCCTGCAATATCCTTTTTCTTCACATCGGCGTGTACAAGATCGATCAGAGATGCCACACGTACCATGAAAAACTCCGACAGATTTGATTCCGTGATACTGAGGAAATTCAGACGTTCAAACAGAGGGATTGTCTTATCCTTCGCCTCATTTAAGATTCTGTAATTGAACTGCAGCCAGCTCATTTCCCGGTTATAATAATTTTCCGGTTTTTCCAATATTTTTTTATCCATGTCTTACACACTCCTTTTCACCCGAAGTACCGGTCTGATACCATAGATCTGCTCGAAGAAATCCGCTCGCGCCTCAAAAAGCCCTGCCTCCAACGAGATATCTTCGTATGTCTTTGCCAGAATGATCAACTTATCTTCCTTCAATGTCACTGAAATATCCTCAATCTTCTGCATATGGCTCTTGTCAAGGATATTTGCAATTCGAAGGATTGCTGCCAGCTTCGCTATCACGATATAATCACAGCCATC
>ERZ1026776.1695-NODE-1695-length-11898-cov-13.054631_pt1 | contig 11898 bp, 13 predicted proteins | sample MGYA00380125_ERZ1026776 | MGnify/ENA primary metagenome ERZ1026776 (study PRJEB33269, sample SAMEA4719761) | human gut metagenome | biome: human-associated habitat; feature: organic feature; material: feces | place: Cameroon | collected 2013-10 ... | reverse complement strand
AATAATCCGATTCAATAACTCATATATGTTCACCATATCATCTCCTAAATGCTAACTCTCTCTGAATTATATTATATTGCCATTTATATTTCTTTTCCACCAAAAAACGCCCCAGCCTAAGCCAAAGCGTCATCCTTCTTCCATATTAAACTTCCTTAAACATCTTCTGCGACATAGGTTTCTCTTTCTTCTGCTCAACCTCCGCCTGTGCTTTCCTAAACTCTTCCATAAGAAAATGTACCTGCCACTTCATTTCTTTTCACAAAATAGGAATTAATGTACCCTGCAAGATCCAGCTGTTGTGGTTCTGATTCTTTTTCAGCAATCAATCGAATAAGCTCTGTAATATTAGAAACAATGTCTTTAAGATGTTTAGAAAGAGCGATAATCCCCTGGTTGATTTCCTTAATCCAACGGTTCAATTCACCCTTTTCTGTAACAAATCCCTTTGCTTCCATATTTCTCACATGCGGACCTTCATGGATCTGTGGAATCAAGTCAACACCCTGTTCCTCATAACTTCTGTGATCAATCCGACTCTCCATCCCACGTTTTTCAAATTCTGAATTTACCAAGTCCGCCCATGCTTTTCGCCATTGTTCTAACACCTCCGGTCTGTTCCAATCTGTTGTGGGTACTGCATTGAACTTTTGTTTTCCGTAGTCATCGAAGATAGGATTTCCATCCAAATCAAATAAGTATTCTCTCTTTTGTTTTTCTCCCCAAGTGTCATCCTCATTCATCGGATGGATTGGGCACATTACATACACATGGGGATTAGGTATACCTTCGCCCTTATCAGGATCATGAATTGCCATATCAACAATCATTCCTTTTGCCACAAAATTCTCCAGTACAAACTGTCTTGCAACAGATGATAATAAAGAAATCACCCATAAAGCAATTATAATTTTGGCTGATTTTTATGGTGTCTCTTCTGATTATTTATTGGGGCTTACAGAAAATCGTGAACATCATTCCTTCCTAGTAGATGAATTAGGCTTAGATGATACCACCATAGATTTAATAAAAAGTGGCAAACTAAATGTGCGTTTAATATGTGAAATGATAAAGCATCCGGAATTTGCGAACTTCCTTTCCGACCTTGAAATATATGTTGACAATCTAGCTGGGATGCAGATTCGAAATATGAATACCATGATTGAGCAGACTAGGCTCCGGTTACAAAATAATGGTATTCCTGACAGTGACCATTATATGAAAACCTTGGTTGCCGCTTCCATTAATGAAGACAATTATTTTAATAATCTGCTTGGAAATGATATTGCGAAAATTGCAAAAGATTTAAGAGCCTCTCATGAAAAGGATTCTGATACCGGAGATCCGATTACTCCGATTGAAGATATGCTTGGTACTTTTGAAGAACTCAAGAAAACAGATAATGCCACTCAGGCACAGATGATTATGTACAGTAAACTTTTCAAAATCAACTTTACGAAAATGGATCCTTATGAATTCAAGATCTTTACCGATATTCTGCAACGCTACTCAGATTTATGCAAACCAATAAGGGGCAACGGCCGTGGCAGGAAGAAAAAATAATCACAAAGCGAAGGCTTGTCCGGGAGAATTCCCGCAATTCCTTTTCGCATGAGAAAAGGTGCACCAATACCTGCCAATTGGCAGGTATAGAAGTGCGCCCTTAGTTCCTAAGGGATATTAAATCATAACATCTTCACTTTTCATTCAAATCGCATACAATTACATTATTAACATATCTCTTTCCTTTTTGTCTTGTTGCCCAATTAGTAATTATAAAGATAAGTAAAAGATATAACACTGATTCAACTTTCAATTCAAAGACATGAAATGAAAAGACCATTACAAAGTACAAAATAAAAATAACTACTGTTGATACTGTCATATCCCTACACAAAAGGTAGTCTCTGTTAGAAACAAACACCATTGTTCTATCTCGATACAAATTATATATTGAATACCATTTGCTATTTTCATAGTTCAATTTTTCTTTTTTACAATCTGGAAAATTATTAATAATATCACTATACTTCTCAATTATTTGTTCCTTTGTAAATCTTTCATCTTCCGTTTTTGTTGATAGTCTGGTGAAAACTGTTTGTCCTGGAAGAGGTGAACCCAAATAAACTATTTTATTTTTTATATTTGTTGGAAATAATGCATCTGCTAAATAAACAAACGAAAAACAGATTGCTAAAAGAACAGTCGAATCTATTAGCGCTAAAGCCAATTTTAATACATCTACTTCTACAGCTATTAATCTGTCCCATGTAATTATCTTCTCAATACACAATAGCATCAATACATTAGCAAAAACAAAAATTTTCAATTCATCACTTCTGTAATCTTTAATATTATTCATACTTCTCCTCACCGTCAATAACCCAATTCCCCACTTCACTTTTTCCTATAATGGTCATCAGAGATATTTTTCCTAATTTGCTAATTTCTGCAAAAGTCTTTTTATCTAATTCACTAGGTATTGCTCTCCCACTTGGATGAGTGTGCCATTCTCCAATATATCGTATTATTCCACAAGATTTTTTTTCACAACTAACTATTATTTTATTTACCCCTTGAATTCCACCTATAACCTTGTTTTCTGCTCTCAAATTGTCAGGTGGAATATATGTATCAACAACAGTAATTCTCTTTAAATTATTGTCAATACATCCAATCCATAACCCCATATTTTCCACGGACTGGTTAACAAATTCGCATACACTGTTTATAACATATTCATTAATATGTATCTTCCATCCACTTTCTAAATCATAGGTATTAAATTTACATACCTTTAATTTTCTAACAAAATTATTTACCAAATCCGTTTTATTAAAATAATTTATAACTACAATTCCCTCTTCAATATTTCGATATTTTTCTAATATATGTGGGACAATACTTGCATGGTTTGAAATTGTTGCTTCGTCTAAAACCATTGTATCTGAACTACATCCAAAGCCTATATGAAATTCATTATAATCATCAGTTTGTTCTTTAAAAATCTCTTGTAACAAATCATCTTGCATTGAATGATAAAAGAAAGATACTCTAGTATCAAAAATATCTGGATTATGTTCTCTCCCTTCAAAAAATGAAACCCCAAGCTTTCCATCCATGAATATTTCACACCTGCAATAACCACTACACTCTATATGTGAAGTAAGATACCAATAAAGATTTCTCTCCGAGGCAGTGCAATCTAAAATAAAATCATCCTTATAATTTACGTTTGAAATAAAACTCTCTTCTTGATAAAATGATGCTTCATTTTTTCCAAGCAGTTCATTAATTTCATAGCTCATTATATGCGCTTTATTTATGCCTATGTAAAATGAGTTTGTTACTTCATGTCTTACAAGATTATGTGGAAGTAAAATGTCATTGTCAATCAGTTTTTGCTGAATATATCCCATTTTAGCCAAGGTCATCGCTATTTTAGAACCAAGTGCACCACAACCAATTACTGCAATACTACACTTATCATATTTCGTTCCTGACAATTTCTCGGCAATATTTTTATTTAATGATTGTATCGTACTAGCTAGCCCGATACTACAATCATCTACAATAGGATTTTCTGCAAAATCAAATGGCAGTAAAAAGCCTATAAACTCATAACAACTAAATGTTCCAATTACTTGCTGTGGTCTTTTTACAGCCATTATTACACAAATGTTTGCTATCGAATATTCACTCCTTGGATTATAAAATTTACTTCTGAATCGACTCAAGGCATGAGATAATTTACTGTAACTAGAAAAATTACTTAAGTCATTTGCTTTTGATACTGCAGAAGTAAAATAACAATCATCCACATTTTTGTTATCAAAAATCAGGATGCAGGGTAATGCGCTTTCATCACTTGATAAAAATTCATCACTTGATATCCTACAATATCCTGTTCTCCTTATATTTTCAATTTTTAGGAAATAATAACCACGCTTATTATCCGCTTCAATTTTTTTACTAATTTGTTCAAAATCCGCTTCAAAAACAGCTATACTATTGTTTATCCTTATGGATTCAAAGCCATCATGTTTTATCAAGGTTCCATTTACTAAATCAGAAAACCATTCATTGATTAAATCACAAAATTTCATTGATCCATTTTTATAAAACCATTCGTCTATATCTCCTCGATATAGACATAAGTTCAATTCATCAATCTTTGATCCATGGATTCCTGTATTTAAATGCGGAACAAACGAAAATGGGAAGTCTTCCCTAGCTATCATTACCGAAGGGGCAACTAATGGATAATTTCTTCCAGAATAAATGATAATATTCTCATTTTTTCTAATGTCCAAATTATGATACACGCCTCGCGAAGGAATACTTATTTTAATTATCACACTAATAAACACTCCTTCGAATTGACTGCTTTTATATATCTCTATATTACTCATTTGGGAATTATTTTTTAATGCAATATAGATGTCATTATACTTTTCCTCTACAGATTGAAGCGGCAAGAGTTGAAGCCTTTCATAAATGCTACTTGGCATATACATTATCTCCATATGACTTTGGGGTATAACTACTGTTTTTAGCAACTGTACTTTGACTAGGTTTTATGGATACGCCTTGTGAAGTTATTTTCATCACCAGTGGTTTTGGATTTTCTTCATCTGGATATTCTGCAGTACATATAAATCTTTCATCATCCTGTAAATGCTTAATATAAACATTCTTTGCCCTATAGCTAGGTGGATTGTCATCATTTCTCTTTATTTTTTTACTAGATGAGATAACAAATGCTTTATTCTTAGATTTTTCTAAAAATGCCTCTATTTCCTCATCCGCTGTTCCTTCCTTTGTATCTTCCATACTTACTGAATGCCATGAGCAATGATGTGGTGCTAATAAAATATCAAATTCTAAGTCAGGATTATACTTGATTACTTCTTTCCAATTTTCACAAGTTATATCACCACCAATTATTGCGACAAAATTCTCTTCATTAATTGTAAATGTAAGTATAAATGAAGCGGTGCAGTCATTTACTCCAGCATCTTGATCATCGGTATCTCTTTTTACTGGACGTAGTACGAATATTTCGACTCCATCTTCACTGATATCTGCAATATCTGGAATGTTTTCTCCTGATGCAATAATAATATCATTATAATCTTTAAGTTCCTCGCTATAGCCTACAATTTTTAATCTGTTACCATCCAAATTAAATTCCTCTGTTCCATACAAATCTAATCTTCGATTTGCTTCATCTCTTATCGCATCTGCATCATCATTTCTATGTTCATCTTCTAATAATAATCTTGCCGGAACAAACAATTCATTGATTCTGATTTTATCATTATCCACTTCTTCTGGTTTACAAAGATTAAAGTATTCAACCATTCCTCTACAGTGATCTTGATCTGAATGAGTTAAAAACATCGCATCAATAAACAGTACATCCCCATCCTGTTCTAATATATTGTGCAAGTATTCGTTACAATCAAAATCATTGTTAGATTCTTCTTCCGCACTCTTTTTCATATTACAATCAAATAAAAGAGTTTTTTTGCTATCAGTAGTAATTAATGTCATATCTCCATTTCCTACTGGAAAAAAAGTCATATATTCTGTCATAACTTTATCCTTTCCTAATACTTACTATTTGTTTTTATCTTGCACTGCTGATCCACCTGATGGCGGTGTTGACGGCTGTGATGGTCCCGATGTTGTTGGTTGATATCCGTTCCCCGGCTTTGTTGGTTGATATCCTCTTTTCTCTATTCCACCTGGTTGATATCCAAACTGCCCATTTTTCTTATCCATAAGTAAATTCTCCTTCCATTAGTTAATAAATTCAATAATTTTGATGTTTGAAGCTTTAATCCATACTCCATCAGTTCTTTCTTTTTTCACCCATTTTTCTTCTTCATCTAGAGTATATATCTCCTCTAGAAAAATATCTCTTTCGTCTTTTTCAGATGATGCTAATGATGCATATCCAAATTTTCCATATATATGCTTATCATTCTCCAAAGTAATAATTACCCACTTTTCTACCTGAATTTTACTAAATTTATAATCCCAAGCTGTTGGAACCGGATGCATAATATTAATATTAAATCTTACAAACATTTTTCTTAGCAATTCGAATTTTCGTATCAGTCCAATAACCACTCCCGATATTAAACTTGTAAGTAGTAAACATAACACCAGTAGCACCCAATAACCTACTGTGGAATTATCTACATTGACTTTAACAAGATAAAATAGCCAAACCCACACTGTAAGATTAAACACACTATATCCAATATATTTTAACGTCCTTGCTGCATCAGAATATATCTTCATTGGCATCAACGTTGCAACAATCTCATCAATTATGAATCCAGGGACTAAAAACATTACTGTATATATCACTGCTTCATATGTACTTATTGTCATTATTATATTCCTTTTGCATATACATAAATTCTTTTCAAAAATTTTTCATCCACTGACGCTTTGCCATCAATCATTCCTGCAAAACCATTATATGAACTAAACCCAAGCATATAAACAGCAAGTGCCATCGCAAGATCCTCGGATTTTTCCCCTGAGATTTCTGCTATTTTTTTCAACTCCTCTGCAACTGTATCATGCGGAACTTTAACATCTCCACCTTCCGCAACTACAGATTCTATAACACCTGGAAGTACCATACACATCTGATAAAATGCATCCTCTTCACCTGTTACAAGTGCATAAAATTGGTCCAGGCTGACTCTTCTGATACGTTTATGAGAAATCTTCTTACCATCAACAGTTGGATTCCAAACTATATTCTGAGATTTCTGTGCAATAGCTTCTACTAAAAAACATGCACAATCATCATCATTCAATAACTGATTCTGCATTTTCATGTATGTTTTTCCTGTGGACGCAGAATTCATAGTATTGTGCTTATTTTTCATCTCAACATAAATCCTATGTACTACATCACCTTCTGGCAACTGAATACCATCTACATTTTCATAAATTACATCCCATCCTCCTTCTTTACCATTTTCAGGCACATGACAGTTTTTCATATATTGGAATATTGTCTGATGAAAATATCCGATATCATTATTGTTTGATTTGTCTCTTTGGCGGAATATCTCATTTCCTACCATTTCTTCCCATGTTGATCGATACACCGTTTTATCAAATATTAATTTAATTGGATCAATAATATTTTTGTTGAAACGCTTTATATCGAATGATTCCAGCTTTTCTCCATATTTGTCAATTGTTGCTTCCACATGTTTAATAAAATCTTCTTGACTAATAAAATTCAATTTCCAATCCATTATATTGCCTCCTTAACCTTTTCATTTACTGTGAGCCTGTCAAGTGAGTGTGCAATTTCTTTCGCAATATCATATGCCAAATTGACAGGAACCGCATTGCCCACCTGTTTGTATTGCTCTGAAACATTTCCGCAAAATTTCCAATCATCTGGAAATGTCTGGCAACGTGCATTTTCTCTAACAGTGAACGGCCTTGCTTCCAATGGATGACATCTTTCTGTTTGTTTTTGAGATGGAGATGTTAATACTGTTAAAGAAGGTTCATCTAAGCTCATTCTTCTTAGGATTCCAGTTCTTCCGCCTTCCATATTCCAACAACTCTTCATATATTCCTTTGCAATTGCAGGATCAATGTCTTTCCAATATCCACCAGCTGGAACCAATTCAAATATCTTCCTCTTTTTCTCACCATATGGAATTCCTGGTCCATCTGGACAATCTAAAAGAATATCCCTAAGAATCGGTTTATAGCTATGCACTTTCGGAAATGTATATTCAGTCTTTCCCACTAAGTCATTCCGAATTCCAATAGTGATAAGCCGTTCTCTTTTCTGTGGCACACCATGATCCCATGCATTTAGCACTTGTTTGTCGATGATATAACCAGCTCTCTTAAAAATATCAAGCATTGTTGCATAAGTCTTTCCGTGATCATGTGTAAGTAATCCTCTAACATTTTCAAATAAGAACATTTTAGGCTGCAATTTTTCAAGAAATAATGCATAGTGATAAAATAATGTACCTCTCGCATCTTCAAGTCCAAGTCTTTTTCCAGCGTACGAGAAAGCTTGACAAGGTGCACCTCCTGAAAGAAGATCTAACTGTCTCCTACTAATCGAGAAATATTCTTCCAAATCCAGACACGATATATTTGCTATATCATCATTTATGACATTCCAGTTTGGTCTGTTTTTCTTTAATGTATCTGCCGCATTCTTATCAACTTCTATTAAACCTAATGTGTTAAATCCAGCCTTTTCTACTCCTAATGCTAATCCGCCAGCTCCAGCAAAAAGTTCTATACTTGTATACATTCAATTACCTCTTTTACTTTTTTCTAATGATATCATTAATAAGTGTCCAAAAAAACGGACTCAGTCACACTAGTTCACAATTTTTTCTTCTTCATCAACCAATTCCATTACATCCTCTACCTGACACTCTAATGCTTTGCAAATTTTACATATTATTTCTGTCGAAACATTTTCATTTTTTCCCATTTTTGCTATTGCATTTGTTGTTATACCAGCTTTTTCTCTAAGCTGCGTTTTGCTCATATTTAAATCTATAAGTCTTTTCCATAGTCTGTTATAATTTACATTCATAATTAATCCTTCCTTGCTATAATCCCATTGCAAATCAATAGCCCATTTACTTAATAGTATACTTAATTATATTGAATTTTTCAATATAATTTTGAATTATTCAAACAAACAACAAAATAAAAAAATCCAACTTATTCCAATTTTGTTGAAATAGGTTGAATCTTTGTTTTTCTTCTTATCGAGGGTAGTCCGTTTAACGATCTTTAAATATAGGGGTACAAATCACTTTCCATTTCCCACAAAGTCTTGATTTTAAGGCATTTCAGACAAAAATGCGGATTCTTCCGTGGCAAATAAACAGTATTTTTATCATAGTTCTCCTTAATTTGCCCGGAAATGCCCTATTTGCAAGGTTTACTGGGGTTATGGTAAAATGCTCTGCAATTACAGATTGTGGCAAATCAGAGCAGAATTAAGCAAATTGTTACTACCTGTTAGTAGTAAAATGGAAAGGGTTACTACTAATTTTTTTATCATCAATGTATTACATTAAGTGCATCCTTTTTTGGCACCTCAAAATGTTTTAGTTTTTTACTATTCTTTAATATCTGATAACATGAAACAGATGTAAGCAAAAGTAATTTTATAACTGCCACTCCAAAATATAAGCATACTCTTACCATTAAAATGCGACTGCATTTCTGCAGGCGCCTAAAGTGTACTTCTAAATTCACCTACCGCTTTATTCTAATAAGTGCCGTCGGTGATTTTGCATTTCCATCTCTATAAACGATATCCTCATTAATCAACAGATTTAGTACTTCCGCCAAGAACTGACTTCTAGTCTTATGTGATAAACATATCAAACATTTCGGAACATTACAACAACATTTCGGAACATTTTGACGGCTTTTCACCTTTACATAAATACTGTAATTAGAATTAACATAATTACGCTATTTTACTCTGAATACCGAGAAAAAAGTTTACAAAAGACTTTTGGGTAACATTTCGGTGCATCGTAATGTTCATCCCCATTTTCCATTTCACGCTTGCACAAAGGGTATTCGCTCGACATTCATACCAGACCAACATTTTTGCAAGAAAAAAAGCCCTCCCAGCAACTCCTTTCGCAAAAATCATATTCAGTTTTATCGAGGACAGTCCGATTGATAATCCTGCAGTTTTAATAGGATTTTTGTCATGCTTTCCTTGACCGTAGCTCTTAATTTTCTCAAAATTCTTTAATATCTCCATATCTTCAGCACTGATTTCAAAATCTAGTTCTGCATTACTCTTCATATGTTCAGGATTACCTGTTTTAGGCAGAGAAATTGCACCAAGCTGAAGCATATGCCTAATGCAGATCTCCTAGTTTAGTTTTTCATATTCTTCATCACTTACCGGCTCAAGCCATTCATTAGAACCTTTTTCGCCCGGAACCTCTATTGCCAGATGTGAAAACCATTCATCTGGTGCAGCACCATGCCAGTGTTTCACTTCTGCCGGGATATTGATGCAGTCACCCGGTTTCATTTCTATGGCTTCTTTACCTTCTTCCTGATAATATCCTCTTCCGGCAACGCATACCAGAATCTGTCCACCTCCACTTTTTGCATGATGAATATGCCAGTTATTTCTGCATCCAGGTTCAAATGTCACATTAAAAATTCCAACCTGAGAAGTGGAGATCGGTGCAAGAAAACTTCTGCCAGAAAAATACTGTGCAAAGCCATCATTTGGTGCACCAATTGGGAATACCATCTCTTTTGCATGCGCCCGCATTGCTTCCTCTTCGTATGGTAAATCTCCTTCACCTGCCTCCCACACTTCCTTTGCAAGATTGAAAACAGCCCATGCTTTTGGCCATCCTGCATAGAATGCGACATGTGTGATTACTGCAGCAATCTCTCTTTGTGTGACACCGTGATTTTTTGCATTTTGAAGGTGATATTTTAAAGAAGAATCCGTAATTCCGGAAGCCATCAAAGCAACCACGGTGATAATACTTCTTGTTTTTACATCCATATCCTGGTTGTTCCAGTTTTCACCGAAAAGCACATCATCGTTAAAATGTGCAAACTCCGGGGCAAATTCACCAAGTGCACTTCTTCCTGCTGTCTGAATTATTTTTTCCATATTTTGTATACCTCCCATAACACTATTATTTATAAGGATTTTACCCACTCACTGATTTCCTGTTTGGTTCCACGGTTTAACAGACTGCCTTCTGTGATCACTGCATCTGGTGCGGACGGCTGCAATTCCTTTACAGTATTACCGAATCCACTTCCACCGGATGTTGCAAAAAGCACAATCTTCTTACCACTGAAATCATAGGCTTCCAAAAAAGTATTGATGATTGTCGGAGCCACATACCACCAGATAGGAAATCCTAAAAGGATCTCATCATAAGAACTCATATCCATCTCTTTCTTTATAATCTCCGGTCTGTATTTCTTATCACTCATTTCCACACTGCTTCGCGATTTTTTATCCATCCAGTCAAGGTCAGCCTTTGTATATGGAACCTTCGGCTCAATCTCAAATAAATCAGCTTTTGCTTCCTCTGCAATCATCTCTGCTACTTTTTTGGTTGTTCCGCTTGCACTGAAATATGCGACTAATTTTTTACTCATAATAAAAAACCCCTTTCTTTACGAATTTCTTGCATAAAAATAGATGTATAAGATTTGAATTTCTCTTATACATCTATTTTATACCCCATTATTTTATTATGTCTAATGCTTATATTGAATTCTATTCTATGCCTGAAAAGCATTTATTTCTTCTATCATTTTACTGACTGCCAGAGAATATGGAATGTTTCGCCTCCAGGCAATCACAATGCTTGTCGTGATTTCAGGAGAAATTCTTCGCTGTACAAGAATATCCTCTCGCCAATACTTTGCAGCCCCTTCGATCGATATCGGATATCCCAGTCCATTTGCTGCCATGACTCCGGCATTGGTTCCAAGATTACTGGTAAAAGCAATCTGCAGTTTCGAAAATTCTTTTCCAAACCAGTTGGCAAGTTCACTTTGAACATTCACTCTTTCCGGCAGGATCAATGGTTTTCCAATAAGATCTTCCTTGTTTATAAACTCTTTTTCGGCCAGTGGATCATCCGGTCTCATTCCAACACACCAGTGATCACAATCCGTAATCCGGACATAATCCAGCCCTTCCGTATCCACCGGCTCCAGGAATAATGCAATATCTACAAGTCCTTTGTTCATCATCTCATACACTGCATCTGCTGTTGCAGTATGCAATACAATCTGAACCAGCGGATATTTTTCTTTATATGTTTTACATATCTTCGCCAATGTCTCCACTGC
>ERZ1026776.1689-NODE-1689-length-11927-cov-6.572102_pt1 | contig 11927 bp, 11 predicted proteins | sample MGYA00380125_ERZ1026776 | MGnify/ENA primary metagenome ERZ1026776 (study PRJEB33269, sample SAMEA4719761) | human gut metagenome | biome: human-associated habitat; feature: organic feature; material: feces | place: Cameroon | collected 2013-10 ... | reverse complement strand
ATACCGCACTCTGGTAGAACTGGCGGCAGAGCTTAAGATTTCGGCAGCGGCGATCAGCACCTACAAGAACAGAAACGGCTGTGGGGGAATTTTGGAAACACTCTGCCAGATGCAGAAGGAAGAGAGGGAAACCTATTTTCTGGATGGCAGGGCAGTCTCATATAAGGGGCTGATGCAGATGGGATATACTTCTGTATCATATCAGACGGTCCCGAAAAAGAAAATTCCGTTATATCCACAGCTTGCAGGGCATGATTTTGTTACAGGCTGTGTCGATGTCGCAAAAATTTATGAGGAGGTCAAGTCAGAAAGGCTGGAACAGGAAAAAGGGATGCAGATGAACATGTAAGGCAGTACTTATTTTAGAAATGGAATGGGTGCTGTCTTTTTTTTATGGAAAAAGGAAGGAGACAGATCGGATGTCGGGATTTTTTTGCAACAGTCCAAGACTGCAGTTATTAGAACGGCAGATGCGCCAGCCGCCGGGATATCGTCCCAGAGGGCAGGGGTGGATGTTTGACATGGAAGAGTGGAAAAGCAGGGGAAATTATTCGGAGATTGTGGACTGTGTCATCAGCCGGATGCAGATGGAACACTTAAAGAAAAAGATACAGGAGGTATTTGGAAATGCAGACAAGGAACTGATTTTTTATGACAGCAGGCACAGAACGGATTTTTCTTCCCTGCTGCTTGGCAGACGGAAAAAGAACCTGTGCGGACTTTCGAATTATGCCGCCGCAGTATTTCTTCTGTCTGCAGATGAAAACCTGTGGGAGAAAGTTTCTAAGCAGGTGCTGGATACGGGGATTTATTTTGACCGCATCCGGCTTGGCAGCGTTACGCTGGAACAATATATCCTGTTCCATGCGGCTAGGGATGTGTATCTGGGGACAAAGCATATCCGGCTGTCGGAGCTGACCGACAGGGAACTGATACCGGATGAAATCCTAAGGCTCATCGTCAATGCGTTCGTGATGGAAAGGTATGGAGTGGACATCGTAGAACAGGAGGTGTGGAATGAAGATTAGAGCAAAAAATAGGGAACAGACGGTAGATATGACTCTGCCGGTAACGGACATGGACATGCAGTATTACATGAAACGTATCGGGATAGAAGATGTTATGCCGGTATGTTGTATCAGTGAGGTACGGGATGAACCGCCCTATTTTGGATTTTTGAAAGGGCAGACCGTCAACATGGACGAACTTAATTTCTTTGCCAGAAGGATGGATGGAATGACGGAATATGAAAAAAGAGTGGTGGGTGTCTACAGCAGTGAGACAGGCATCCGGGAAATGAAACAACTGATCAACCTGACTTACAGCCTGCAGGGACTGTCACTGCTCACAGACTTGACGGACGGAAACCGTGTCGGGCTGAGACTTTATCTGGACCGGCACCTTGCAATCTCAGAAGAAGAAAAAAGCAGAATAGATTTTAATGCATATGCACAGAGGATTTTTTCAGAAGGAAAATGTAAGTTCCTGCCACATGGGATACTGGTAGATCAGGGATTCCACATGGAGGAGGTCTATAACGGAAGAACCTTTCCAGAATACATCGACAGACCGGATGAAACCGTGGCAGTTTTATCGCTTGGAAATGAGGCAGGGGATAAGGAGTACCTTTATCTGCCAACGGACATCAGTGCCATGGATAAGGTAAAGAAAAGATTAAACATCGCAGCATTTGCTGAAGGCATTGTGAACGGGATAGAAAATATCCGGCTGCCGGAAAGCATCCTTCCTTCCCCGGAAGATATGTGTATGTCTCTGCAGGGGGATATCCGGAAACTGACTCTTTTTAATGAGATGTGCCAGACCGTCAGCCGTTTTGATGAAGCAAAAATGGACCGGCTTGCAATGGCGGCCGGATTCGTGGGAGCAGGTGAATTTACTGACATCACTTACATCGCAAAGCATCTGGATGAATTTGAAATACATCCGCAGATACATACGGATAAAGAGTATGGGGAATTTCTGATTAAAGAGGCAGGGATGTTTGAAATCGATGAACTTCTCCTGCCGCATATTGATTATGCCGGGGTTGCCCGTGATAAAAGACAGGCAACAATGGCAGACAGCGGATTTATTCCAGAGGGCTTTGTTGGCACGCAGCGGGCAATCCATGAGTATCAGGAATATCAGGGGGAATTTGCCGATCTGCTTGAAAAAAACGGGATACCCTGTGAAACGTTCTGCCTTTACAGTTCGCTGACAGGGATGATGTATCAGGATGGAGAGGAGCAGGAAACGCTGTACCGGAGTGAACTGGCAGATTATGAGGAACAAATCCAGAAAGCAATCCTCAAAGAAAGGCATGTGGAAGAAGAGCCGCGGGGACTCATGCATTATTTTGACGGGAACAGACAGGTGGCTGCAAAAGTGATCAGTGCATTCCCCAAAGTGCAGAACATCCGGGGAGAACTGTTCGGAGTTCTGGAATGCAGTATCTGCCAGCCGCTGACGCAAAATGAAATTTATGAACTGAAAAATTACTGGGACGGACAGATGAGTGACGGCTGGGGAGAAGGCTTTGAACAAAGACCAATCTATACGCAGGAGGGAGAACTGTATGTCAGTTTCTGGACACAGGACAGACACTGGGGCGTCATGACGGAGGAAGAACTGGACAGAATCTGGAACCATGGCATGACGCAGACCCTGTAAAAAAATAATATTCTGCTGGATATGTGCTGGTGTATGTAGTATTGTGTGTCCCAAAGAAACCAAGGAGGCAAACAGATGAAATTGGATGATACAGTCATGGTGCAGTTTTTTGGGGAGCTTATCGAATCATACCGCCAGCAGATCATGGATCAGGAAGAGGCAAGGGAACTTTCAAAGAAAGAAAAAAAGTTCCTGGCAGACTTAAGAAAAGAACTGGAGCTGTCAAACCCACAAGCGTATAGGATGGTGACAGAACTTTTTGGATGCATGTTAGACATCAGCCAGATAAAACAGGAACAGCTTTATATACAGGGAATAAAGGATGGAATACGAATCCGAAAACTGGTAAAAGAAATCGAGGAAGGTGAGGAATGTTAAGAAGGGAACAGATAGAACGGCTGAAGGAAAGATATCCTGCGGGTGCCGTGGTCAGGCTGGGGCAGATGGAAGGGGAACACCAGATGCCGTCCGGCATGGAGGGAAAAGTAATTGGTGTGGATGATATCGGACAGATACATGTGGAATGGGAAAATGGAAGCACGCTGGCTCTGAATGTGGAAGAGGATGACTTTTCTGTCGTACCGCAGAAGGAAACCCTGTCCGAAAAGAAATGCAGGGAGTTTTTAGGGAAAATAAATGAGATAGTAAAAGAAACAGATTTCTATCGGCTGAATGTGTCATGCAATGGAGGGGACACCGCCTATGCTGCCAAAAAGCTGCTTGCCATGCATCAGGCATTTGAAACCGTGTACGGGAACTATATGCTGACAACCATCTCCTCCGTCATGCATGCAACGGTAAAGGACAGCGAGAACCGTATGGCTCGTGCCATGTATAAACTTGCAGTGGAAACTTCCAAGCTGTCCCATGTGATCGCATACAGCCATGGCGTGGATGAGCAGGCACTCGGAAAGCTGCAGGCAAAGTGTGCAGAAGAGGTGAAACGGATCAATGGAGCAGTGAGATTTGAGGATGCATATCAATATCAGCAGGGGGATCGTTTTTAAGAAATAATTTATTGAAATGCGGTAAGACTTACAGTATGATAAAAGAAAAGGAAGGAGTGGTGCATGATGACACAGATGAAGGAACGGGCAGTTGAATTGATAGAACGTATTCCAGATGAAAAAATGTTTTATGTGATCAATATTCTTCAGAATCTTGAGGAAATGTCATCCAACAAACCTGCAGATAAGAAACAGGCAATGGAAGCACTCCAGAATGTGCTGAAGTTCAGCGGAAGATTACCGGAAGATTTTAACGCAGACAAGGAATTACAGGAGGCAAGGGAGGAAAAGTATGGTAATATTGGTTGACACAAATATTATTATAGATGCACTTGCCAATCGGGAACCATATGCTGATAATGCAAAAAGAATTATGGAAAAATGTGCAGCAAGGGAAATAACAGGAATACTTGCGGCACATAGCATACCAAACTTGTTTTATATTCTTAGAAAAAATTTCAGTCAGGAAGAAAGAAGATTTCTTCTGAAAAATTTATGTGAGATATTTCAGATTTCTGACTTGAATGAAAAGAAGATAGTAGCTGCATTGGAAAACAATGCATTTTCAGATTTTGAAGATGGTCTGCAGGAAGAATGTGCGGTTGAGTCTATGGCAGATTATATTGTTACACGAAATCCGGCTGATTTTAAGCATTCAAGAGTAAAAGTAATTCTTCCAGACGAGTTGTTGAGAGAGTTAGAAAAAAATTAATTATCAGAAGGGAATACAGGACCATTACTTCGGTAGTGGTCTTTTCTGTACTCTTAAAAGCTGTGAATTTATGAGGAGGAAACATAGTTGAAAGATTTTGAAGGGTTCATTAAGAACTATGCTACCAGAGATTTTATCTATTTTTTTGCGGAAAAATCTATTGAAATATATAAAAATCAAGTAGAAAAATTAGAGGAAGATCTGGTATGTAATATTACATTTCCTTTAAATATTATTCAGCATGGTTTTATACATAAGCAGGCAAAAGTCATGTTATCGGCATGGGATATTCCGAACATGGCATATCTTTCTATCACGAATGCCAATGATTACAGAAATGATATTATGACAGAACAATTAGCAGGAAGAGTGGTCAACCTGTACCGTGGGTATGAAAATAAGCACTCAGGAAGTGAATATATTGGAAATAATGGATTGCCTGGTATATTCAAATATTTGATGGGAATGTCATATGAACAATTTAAATATGCAAATCCAGCATGGATATATCAGAACTATAACCGCAATTACCATATGCTGATTGGTTCACCTAATATTAACAGGGAAAAAATAGTTGATATCAATGTGATTACAAACGAATTATTTGGACTTACAGCAGAGGAATTGTTGGAAGTAGAATGTATTATCTGGTGGCTGTGTTCTATTCATCCAGATCCATTAAGCGCACCGGAAGAGTTATATAGAGAAAAAGAAAATAGCATTCTGACAAAGAAAAATCTGGAGCGGGTTATAAGTTATTATTCTGTGACTTATGAGCAGGTGAGAAACTCATCATTGGGAAAACAGATTTTTTACAACAAACCATTTGTGATTACGCAAAAGACAAAAGAAACGATTGCGGTCAGTTTCTATTTGGTACAGATGATGATAGCAGATGGATTGTACTGGCTGATTCGGGATTACTATCACAACAATCATTGGGGACAAAAATTTATAAATGCTTTTGGAGAGATGTTTGAGGATTACTTTGAAGAACTGGCAGGTTTATATCTGCCCAAGAATTCATGGCATAAGATTCCAGAGGAAAGAAAAAAGAGTGCAGATTATTATGTTGAAGTGGATGAAGCGGTATTTTTGTTTGAGTTAAAATCAGGATTACTAGGACTGGGAGCAAAACAGCAGGTGCCGGATGTTGGGCAGATTGATATATTTTATAACAGAAATATAAAAGAGGCATATGAGCAGTTGAAAGCATCAGAGCAGGAATATAGAGGGGAGAAACCTGTAATAAAGGTTTTTCTTTTGTATGAGAGTATGACTAATACGCAGATGATCATGGCTTCATTGCCGGAAATATTTGAGCAGGACCCAGAATGTTATATCATGACAATAGATGATCTGGAGATGCTTCTGGCTGCCTATAAAAAGGATAAGAGCAGATTTGATGCTGTTGTGAAAGCACTTGTTGAAAATAAAAGAGGAGGCAACGACTATAAGAGTGTTCTGGAAATATTGAATATATATCAGGCAGTTGGTGATATGCATTTTATTGAAGAAAGAGATTATTTCAAAAAAATAGTGGAAAAGCTGGAAAAGAAATTAGGGACACACCAATAAGGAGGACACCATGCCCAAACTTATCCTACGCTGCAACTACCTCAAGAACTCCCCGCCCGCGCACCTTGCCAATTACATCAATTACATCGGCACCCGTGAGGGCGTGGAGAAGGTAAGCAGCACGACATCTTCACTGCCAGCCACCGACCAGCAGAAAAGTCTGATTAAAGATATTCTGGCGAAGATTCCCGATGCGAACCGGATGCATGAATACCACGATTATATCCAAAGATCAACCAGAGAAAATGCATCGGAGTTTATCACGCAGGCGTTGGAAAATAACCTTGACATCATAGCGAAAAAGAAAAATTACATGGATTATCTGGCAAACAGACCGGGAGTAGAAATCATAGGTACTCACGGTCTGTTTTCAAATGAGGGAGAACCGGTGGTGCTGTCCCGTGTGGCAGAAGAGGTGGCAAATCATCCAGGTGTCATCTGGACGAATGTCATCAGCCTGCGGAGGGAGGATGCCGAGCGGCTAGGCTATGACAGTGCTGTACAGTGGCAGGAGTTTCTAAGCATCTATGAGAAAGCAACCGAACAGAGAAACCAGTTAAAAGAGCAGGCAGAAAAAAGTCTGCTTTTTTTGTTGCAGCAAATGCAGGAGGGAGTCTGCCATAATCCCCAAATTGCAGAACAGATGCAGCTTTTATCCAGACGGCTAAAAAATACTGGAGGAAAAAAAGTATATGGATACTTGAAAGCAGATGTCAAAGCCATCGTAAATGACATTGTAGATGAACTGGCAAAGGAAGAGCGTGTGGCAGAATGCTATCAGGCATGGCTGAAAAGCAGGGAGGAGATACAGCATTACTATAAAGATTCGGAAATAGAGAGGATACCGCTGTCACAGCAGAAGGAGCTAAAGAGCATCAAAAACATGGTCATCCGTGAGGCAGTCCGTTTTGTAGAAGGGTATCTGTATCTGGAAGAAGCGGAAACAGGAATGGAACGGCTGGAAGAGATATCCGAACAGCAGACGGAAAACCTTGCCGCATTGCAGGGGGAGGACATGCCGGATATCCTGCCTGGACAGACGGAAATGGAAGAGCAGGAATCAGACAGGCAGGAAGAAGGGCAGGGGAAGGGAGTGGAGCAGGATGAGGAAACCGCATATAGTCTGTTGTTCCGGTCTTACAGCAAGGGAAATCCCTATGCGGCATATGAACTTGGAAAACTCTATGCGGCAGGATGCGGTACAGAGAAAAATCAGGAAAAGTCGGAAAATTGTTATCGTGCTGCCTTTTTAGGTTTTCTGAATCTGGAGAAAAAATCAAAGGATGATACGCTCTGGTATCGTATCGGCTGCATGTATCTGCATGGGATCGGGACAGAGGCAGACGAAACGAAAGCGGAACATTATCTGACAAAGGCATCTGATTATGGCAACACCCATGCCTCCTATCAGCTTGCCAGACTCTATATCAGACAGGAGAGCCAAAAGTTAAGCGTGGAGTCTGGGACAGAGCTGGATGTTGAAAAGATTGCAAAAGCGGTAAAGTGGCTGGAAGAATCAGCCGCACAGGAAAATCTGTTTGCGGATTATGCACTGGGACGCTTGTACAGGGAAGGCACACTGGTGGCAGCGGACATGGAAAAGGCAGTGTTCCATCTGAAACGTGCCGCGGATGCCGGAAACAGCTATGCACAGTATCAGCTTGGAAAAATATATCTGGAAGAGGACACCAGAAACATTCCGGCAGCCATACAGTATCTGACACTGGCTGCGAAACAGAAAAATGAATTTGCAGCATACAGGTTAGGAAAACTTTATCTTGCCGGAGAAGAACTGCCAAAGAACACAGAGCTGGCACTGCATTATCTGAAGATGGCGGCAGACACCGGAAACCAGTATGCACAATATGCTCTGGGCAAAGTGTATCTGATTGGAAAGAATGTCCAGCAGGACAAGGAACTGGCATACGACTATTTTTTAAAATCCGCAGAGCAGGGAAACATTTATGCGGCGTATTTTTTAGAACACTGGAATGACATGCCACACCCCGATCTGCTTTTAATGGCAACAAGGCTCATGCGGCATCTGGAACATATCATCGAAGAGAATGTGGCTGGAAGAAAGAGCGGAGGCAGCAGACAGGGGATTGACAGAAAGCTGGCACGAAAAATCCGGCAGAAAAAGATTGCACAGGGACATGCCGTGGATGACCATGAGGACATGGTACAGACACAGTGACCACAGGAGGAGTGGTAGAAATGATGAGAGGAGGTACGATTGGGAGATTTTATTTATTTTACAGAGGAACAGAAGGAGCGGGCCAATGCGGTACATATTGCGGACATCCTTCGCCGGGAGCATGAGGAAGTTGAGCGTTCCGGGAATGAATGGCGTTGGAAACGGCACAGGAGTGTGACTTTCCGGGGGAGCAGTTGGTACCGCCACAGTAGACAGGTCGGAAGTCATGCCATTGATTTTATGCAGGAGTTCTTCGGGATGTCTTACCCGGAGGCGGTGAGCTATCTGCTGGACGGAGAACAGGGGCAGCTTATTGAACGGGGAAAAAGGCAGGAGACAAAAAGAAAACTGGCAGAAGCTGGGAAAGGACGGAAGGCTGTGGAAAAAGAACAGACAGAGGAAAGAAAAGAATCGAAAGAGCCAAAGAAACTGAAACCGCCGGAGAAAAATCCGACCATGAAGAGGGTCTATGCATATCTTCTGCAGAAACGTCATATTGACAGGGAAATCCTCTCGTACTTTGCAAAGGCAGGAACCATATATGAATCTGCGGAGCATCACAATATTGTGTTTGCCGGACTGGACAGCGAGGGGAAAATCCGGCATGTTCATGTGAGGGGAAGCTGTTCTGACGGCAGGAGCTTCCGGCTGAATCAGGAAGGCTCGGAAGCTGCCTACGGATTTGGATACAAGGGAACCGGGAACAGACTGTATGTGTTTGAGGCACCCATTGATCTGTTATCATTTCTGTCCCTGTATCCAGACAACTGGCAGGAGAACAGTTATATCACCTTAAACGGTGTGGCAGAACATGCCATGCTGCAGGCATTGAAAGACAACCCAAGACTGGATACGGTTGTGCTGTGCCTCGACCATGATCCGGCAGGCATAGAAGCGTGCGGCAGACTGGCAGAGATTCTGGCACGCAATGGATATGGTGCGGTAAAGCAGTTACAGTCAGCCTGCAAAGACTGGAATGAGGATTTAAAAGGCAGATATGGTGAGGAAACAATTCCGGCACAGGAGCATCCGAGAGTCATGGAATGCAGGGCATGGACAGAGGTACTGAAAGAGGTGACGGAATCCATCAACATCAAGTATGCCAACAGAAGTTATATCTGCCGTTATTATCAGGATATTTATAATGAACTGAAAAAAGGCAGGGGCAGGGAACAGCTTACGGATGCCTTTGACGGACCGGGGATGCTTCTGACCGGAGTGCTTGTGCGGTGCATGGAAAAAGAGGGGATCGCACTTGGCAGGGAAACCAGTGCAGGGCAGATACTGGAAAATCTGTCAAAGCGTTATCTGCCGCATAAAGACAAGGGAAACTTCAACACCCGCATCCGGGCTCATATTTTTGTTGCCATTGACCGCGGGGAAGAGCAGATGAAGCCGGCAAAACAGAATGTGAAGGAACAGAAAGTGGAACATCAGGAGGGAGGAATGATGCTATGCAGCCAGTCGTGATGCTGGTGATCGCAGGAGTGGCAATGTTTTCCGTGATTGGAGGCGTGTCACTTCTGTCGCACTATTATACATTAAACGGAATCAAGAGCAGGACTGTCGGGGACGGCCAGCATGGAACGGCGAGATTTGCCACGAAAAAAGAAATTGCAGAAACCTATGTGCAGGTGCCCTATGAACCGGAGCTGTGGCGCAGGGGTGAGAACCTGCCGACTGCACAGGGACTGGTACTCGGCAGCATGGAACGGGTAGGAAAACTATATGCACTGGTGGATACCGGGGATGTGCATTGCCTGATGATCGGGGCAGCAGGAGTCGGAAAGACCGCACACTTTCTGTATCCCAACATCGAATACGCCTGTGCCTGTGGAATGAGTTTCCTGACCACGGATACAAAGGGAGACTTATACCGCAACTATGCAGGCATTGCAAAAAAATACTATGGCTACCATACGGCAGTCATCGATCTTCGTAATCCGACCAGAAGCGATGGTGACAATATGCTCCATCTGGTCAACAAATACATGGATGAGTATCTTGCAGACCATACGAACCTGAGTGCCAAGGCAAAAGCGGAAAAGTATGCAAAGATTACGGCAAAGACCATTATCTCCTCCGGTGGTACGGACAGTTCGAGCTATGGACAGAATGCATTTTTCTATGATGCGGCAGAAGGCGTGCTGACGGCAGCCATTCTGCTCATTGCTGAATTCTGCCCGGATGGAAAGAGGCATATCATCAGCGTGTTCAAACTGATACAGGATTTACTTGCACCATCTAAAGTGAAAGGAAAAAACCAGTTCCAGCTACTTCTGGCAAAACTCCCGGATACCCACAAGGCGAAATGGTTTGCAGGGGCAGCCTTAAATACGGCAGAGCAGTCCATGCAGTCGGTTCTCTCCACAGCACTATCCAGACTGAATGCATTTCTGGATTCCGAGCTGGAGCAGATACTCTGTTTTGATACCGCCATCGATGCAGAGCTTTTCTGTAAACAAAAGACGGCGGTGTTTCTGGTCATGCCGGAGGAGGACAATACCAAGTATTTTATTATTTCTCTGATCTTACAGCAGCTCTACCGGGAAATTCTTGTAGTGGCAGACGAGAACGGAGGGAAACTGGATAATCGTGTAGTTTTCTTCTGGGATGAGGTCGGAACGATTCCGAAGATTGAAAGTGCAGAGATGATGTTCTCAGCGTCCCGATCCAGAAGGGTGAGTATCGTACCCATGATCCAGTCCTTTACCCAGCTTAATAAGAATTATGGGAAAGAGGGCGCAGAAATCATTATCGATAACTGTCAGGATACCATCTTCGGAGGGTTTGCACCGAACTCAGAGTCAGCGGAAGTGCTCTCCAAGAGCCTGGGCAACAAAACCGTCATGTCCGGTTCCATCAGCCGGGGAAAGAATGATCCGAGCCAGTCCCTCCAGATGATCCAAAGACCGCTCATGACAGCGGATGAATTAAAGTCACTGCCAAAAGGAAACTTTATCGTATCAAAGACCGGGACTCACCCTATGCGGACAAAACTGAAACTGTTCTTAAAATGGGGCATCACATTTGAAGAACCCTATGAGATTGAAGAAAAATCTGCAAGAAAGGTAGCATACGCAGACAAGCAGGAAATTGAAGAGGAGATCATACGGAGATATATGTGCTGCATGGAAGAACCAGACGAGACACCTGCAGAAACGGCACGGACAGGAGGGATGCAGCAGACACCGCTGACGGACACCATGAAAAAGATGCGGCAGACCTTACGGACGGAAGATTAGGAGGCAGGGTGACTAGGAAAGAAATCTATGAAACAGAGCTGCCGCACAGGGCTGTGGCGGTCTATCTGTATTTGGAGACTCGTGCGGACAGGGAGAGGACATGCTATCCGGCAATCGGTACCATTGCCAGAGAGCTGCACCTGTCTGTAAGTACGGTCAAGCGTGCAATCCACGATCTGGAGTGTGCAGGATTTATACAGAAAAAGCAGAGATGGCGTGAAAATGGAGGAAAGAGCAGCCTGCTCTATGAAATCATAAAATAGGCACAAAGGGATTACTGCGCCGGTCAGGTGGACTATGGTATGGTTCACCGTGGCCTGTGCAGGGAACTTTTCACTTTAAGTGGAAGGACAGAGAAAAGAAAATACAGTTGGCGATATGAAACATCAATATATTTTTTGGGAAAAAACTAAGAATTGAAGTATTATCAGATGGATCAAGTGGGGGATTCATAAAGTAGTGGTATCAACATGACGATATAGAAAATGCAGGGAAGCATTGTATTTCAAAGAGTTTGA
>ERZ1026776.1688-NODE-1688-length-11929-cov-7.118157_pt1 | contig 11929 bp, 11 predicted proteins | sample MGYA00380125_ERZ1026776 | MGnify/ENA primary metagenome ERZ1026776 (study PRJEB33269, sample SAMEA4719761) | human gut metagenome | biome: human-associated habitat; feature: organic feature; material: feces | place: Cameroon | collected 2013-10 ... | reverse complement strand
AAATTACAATGCTTGTTGAAACGAATATTAAACATAAAAGTAGAAGAAATTTTTTCATTTGAATTTACCTTTTTTCGGTTTTCTTCATTGTATCAGTTTTTGTGATTTTTGAAAATATCTTGTTAGAGGAAATCTTTGGTCTAATAATTTGCATTTTTCTTGTCGAAGTGTATAATGAAACTGTTATGAAGATTGAGGCAGAAAAAAAATTCGCAGCAGGATTATCTATTTTTTCTAATTCTGTAATAATTATTTTAAAACTTATTGCAGGACATATTTCTGGCAGTATAAGTATTATTTCAGAAGCTATACATTCATTGAGTGACTTTTTAGCATCTGTTTTGACATTTTTCTCTGTTATGAAATCTTCTGAACCAGCAGATAAAACTCACCCATTCGGGCATGGAAAATATGAAGATATGTCCGGATTTATTGAGGGTGGTTTGATTATATTTGCAGCAGCTTTTATTGTTTACGAAGCTTTAAAAAAAATATTTAACCCTGCAACAGCTTCTGTTGATACAACAATTGGATTGTACGTAATGGGTTTTTCTGTTGTTGCAAACTTTGTTGTAAGTACGGTATTATTTAAAGTTGCAAAAAAATCTGAATCTGTTTCATTGTACGCAGATGCAGAACATTTAAGAACAGATATTTTATCATCTGTTGGTGTATTTCTTGGTTTGCTACTCATAAAATTGACCGAAATACATTTGTTAGACCCTATTGTTGCAATAATTGTTGCATTGGTAATTTTTAGAGCAGGTTTTTCAATTTCAAAAAGCACAATGAACAATTTGTTAGATTGTTCATTGCCTGAATCTGATTTGAAAGCTATTGATGATATTTTAGATACGTTTAAAGCTCAAGGGATTGTGGGTTATAAAGATTTGAGGGCAAGAAGATTAGGTCCTCAAAAAAGTATAACTTTAACTCTTATTTTCCCTAAAGATATGACAATTTTTAATTGTCATACAATTTGTGACTCTGTTGAGAGAGAATTGAAAAATCGCTTGGGTGATGTAACTTCAAGTATTCACTTGGAACCTGATAAATTTTAGTTTTTAGAATTTAAATACTTGATGAGTTTTCGTAAATCTTTGTTCCAAGAACCGTTCCAATTCTTTTGGATAATGTCTGCCGGAGATAGTCCTTTTTCGGTATATTCTTTGATTTCATCAAGAAATAGTGTATCACCTGTTTGGTTTCTACGGAGAGATTTTTCTGCAATTTTAATGATTTCTTTAGCATAATCTGCTGCTTTTGCTCGTTTGATGTTTGCTTGAAGTGCAAGTTTTGGAACATTGTATCTAAGTTCTGAAAAATCTTTGTATTGAAGATGTTTAAACAGTTCTTCGCACTCGTCCATTGCACAATTGTCATACATGATTCCTTTGTAGATTGCAAGGATTGCATATTTCAAATTTCCACCAACGCAGTCATGGTTTCTGATTTCGATAAAGTTCCTCAATCGGACTTCCGGGAAATAGAGATTTGCTTGAAGCTCATAATCTCCAAGTGTTGCAGATTCTCCGTGAAATCCGTTTTTAATAAACTCTTCAAATGTTATATCTCCATTCAGTTCAATATTTAAATTGTCTCGATGAATAAATATCATCGGAGTTTTCATCACGCAGTCAATATAATCCTCAAATGAGAATTCTTCACTAATTTTTCCGGAAAATCCGCATCTGTCGTTGTCGGTATTAAGCCAACTAAGTCCTCTAAATGTTTTATAACCGGTGTCAACTCCGCCCCGGATTGGCGAATTCGCAAACATTGCGGTCATGAAAGGGCTTAGTTTATTTGCAAGTTTAAATTTTCTCATTGCATCTTCTTCGGACTTGAAGTCGATACAGCATTGAATTCCTGCGGTTTCTCTCATCATAACATCAGATAAAATCCCCCACAAATATCGAGCCATGATTTTATATCTTTGTTTTGGTATTAAATTTATTGATTTGTGAGTTGAATAAGGCGAAACACCATAATTTAATAGATTTATATTCATGCTTTCCAAAATTGAATCAAGTTTTGAATTTATAGCATCAATTTTGTTTTTGAGTTGTATAATTGTTTTTTCCGGTTTGGCACTAATTTCGATTTGACACCCTGGTTCAAGAGTAATAGTATCATGATTTTTTTGTAGTCCTATTACATTTTTTTCATCTAGTATGTAATCCCAAGAGTTCTCTTTTGCAAATTCTTCTAAAAGATTTTTAATTCCGTATTCTGTCCAATAGTCAATCGATTTATACGACGTTGCCGAGATAGGTAATCTCTCATACTCAATCCCTATTGTAAAATCTTCGGGTCTTGTAAAACCTTTTGTGTAAAGCTTTAAGATGTCTTCTTTTAATAGCTCATTTCTTTGTCCAAGTTTAATCATGTTATTATCCTCGTCCCCATAATATTATAACATTCTTTAAAATATCAAATAAAACTTTGTAAACATTTATCCATGTGTGGTATTATAATTAGTAAGATGAACTACTTCGATAGAGCAAGATACTTTAGAACTAAAAAACGTCTTGGACAAAATTTCCTTGTAGATGGTGAAGTTATTCAGGATATCATTGATTTTGCACAAATCACTCCTGATGATACCGTTCTTGAAATCGGTCCTGGGGTTGGTTTTGTGACAGAGCAGTTAGTTAAACATGCTAAAAAGGTTATTGCAATTGAACTTGATGAAGAAGCAATTGCAGAACTTAAAAAACTTGAAGCTCCAAATTTGGAAATTATTCATAATGATGTCTTGAAAACAGATTTGTCAAATTTAACAAATGAAAAGTTTAAAGTGGTTGCCAATATTCCATACTATATTACAAGCCCGATTATTGCTCATTTGTTGGGCGAAATTGATGATTTGGCTAATAAAAACAGAAGTCAAATTAAAGATATTATTCTTATGGTGCAAGAAGAAGTCGCTCGTAGAATGGTTGCAACTCCTGATTCTCCGTCAAAACAGTATGGCTTGTTAACGATTCTTTCTCAGTTTTGGGCAGATGTTAAGATTCTTCGTCTTGTTGGCCGAAAATGTTTTTATCCTGCACCAAAAGTGAACTCGGCACTAGTAAAGTTAGATGTAAAACAAACTCCAAAACTTCAATTGACTGATTATTCATATTTCAGACGAGTAATTAAAGCTGCATTTGCACAACGTCGTAAAAATATCAAAAACTGTTTGATGAATGCTGCATTTCCTAAAGAAACAGTTATAAAAGCCTTATCAAATCTTGGAATTGATGAAAACACAAGAGGTGAAAAGTTGTCAATTGAAATGTTTGGTAAATTGTCTGAAGAGTTGCAAAAAGGATAAATTTTAATATTATGCAAAGTATAAAAATTCAATGTCCTGCAAAAATCAATTTGTTGTTGAAAGTTTTGAATAAAAGAGAAGATGGGTTTCATAATATAGAAAGCATTATGCAGACTATAGATTTGTTTGATTATTTGACAATAAATATTGAAAATTATTCAACATCTGAAATTCTACTTGATGGAAATAATAAAGAAATTCCGTATAATGAAAAGAACCTTGTTTATAAAGCGGCAAAATTATTTTTAGATAAAACGAACTTGCCAAACAAAAAAATCTCAATATATATTGATAAATCTATTCCTGTATCTGCTGGGCTTGCGGGTGGAAGTACTAATGCTGCCGGAACTCTTTATGGCTTAAATAAAATTTTTAAAGATATTTTGACTCGTGATGAGTTGAATTATTTGTGTGCTGGGTTGGGCTCTGATTTGAATGTATGTTTGAATGGCGGACGAATCCTTGCAACAGGTCGTGGGGAGGTTACAGAACCATTAGAATTTGAAGAGTTCAATGTAAATTTAATTAAGCCTAAAGCACTCGGAATTTCAGCTAAAGAGGCATATACGAAGTTTGCAGAACTTAAAAATAATAGTAAAGCTTTAAAAACAAGAGATAATTTTGAAAATGATTTAGAATGGGCGGTGATTGAGGATTACCCGCAATTGCAGTTTATAAAGAATAAGTATCCTAAATCAATGATGACAGGTTCTGGTTCGACTTATTTTTCTTTGACGGAAGAGTTTGAGCAAGAAGATGGTTATTGGATTCAAAATGGACTTAAGGCAATTCCATTTGGAGTTAGGGTGCTTGCTACCAACAATGATAAGGTTAGTGAAACTTATAACAACAAAAAGCAGGGTGAAATCATTTGATTTCACCCTGCCAAATAACTATTTAGTTTTTATTTAACATCTCGCCATTGACCTTCTGGTCCGTCAACCGGTATTGGATTACCATTTTTGTCTGGTTCACAAAGAACTTTTCTAATTTGTCTTACTTCTTTACCGTTTTTGAAAACTGTTCTAGTTTTTTTCATTTGACCGGTTCCGATACGATCAGCTGCATTGTCGGCAAGATTTACTTTTGTTCCATCAGATAGAGTAATTTCATTTTTGTATTTGTATCCGATATGTCCGTTTTCACGAACCTGAACTTGTTTATTTTCAGCTCTGTTTAATTGTCTTTTCAAGTCTTTACGTTGAGCTGCTGTTAATTCTTTGCCATCAGGAGTTACATAAGCTTTAGCAATCCAGTATGGTGATTGTCCGTGACCTCTAACTTTGCTTGATGCGATAGTTGGTCCGTGAGAAGAACGTTCCTCTTTTTTAGTACATGGTTCTTCTTCTGGTGGAGTTGCAGTTGGAGGAGGAGTTTGTGGTCCCTCTTCCGGTGGAGTTGTAGTCGGAGGAGTTGCTTGTGGCTTCTCTTCTGGTTCAACTAGGTCTTTATTATTGCTTAAGAACTTAGTTGCTTCATAAGCTGCTAACAACTCACGTCTATTTGCACTCTTACCTGTTCTTTCACCAATTGCATTAGTTAAGATTGCGGCTTTAATCATTTTATCTCTTTCAGCATCACCTGTGATTGAAGTTTTCAATATTTTATTCATAATTGCTTGGTTTGTTTTACCTGAAACTTTTACTTTGTTACTTAAAACTTCATCAACGGAAGCACCTTTGAAGATGTCTTTTTCACCATTATCTTTTGTTACAACTGCTGCAATTACCCCTGGAACAACTGCACCTAAAAGACCTCTTAATGCTTGTTCTCCTTTGGAAATTCTAGCAGTTGCTTCTGCTACTTTGGAAGCTGTTGCAGTAGATGTTTGAGAATCTGATGCTTCTGCTTGGTCAAAGAATTCTTCACCATTTGATGCTGTCCAGTGGTTTGTAGCTGTAGCTGTTGCTGTCGCTGTTGCTGTTGCTGTTGCTGTTGCACTTGCGATTGCGGTAGCTAAGACTCCGCCTCCTAATACGCCAGCTAGAGCACCTGCACCAAGTGTGCCTAAACCTGCTGCAGCTTTTTTAACACCTGTATAATTCAATCTTACATCTAAACCTGCAGCTTCAAACATTGCTTTTGTTGTATGGTTTTTAACTTCTGCACTGCCTTTAAGAACTTTTCTTTCATCTAAGCCTGCTTTGAAATCTGAACCTGTGTATTGAAGCATTGTTTTCTTATAAGCTTCAGCATCAATTGAGCCGTCTTCTTTTATCATTTGAGATGCATTATAATCCCTTGCGATATATGCTGCGGCTTTCTTCATTACTTCAAAAGCTTTGTCTTTATCTTTTGCTGATGTATTAGGATTTTCATACATTGCAGCATATTTCTTATATGATGCTAATGCATTATCCACACTTTCTTTAGATTTTGCGGCTAAAGTTTTAGCACCTTTTAAAGCTTTGCCTTCAAGTAGAGTATATTTAGGGTGTTCTTTATCCCATTGACCCTTATCTTTTGCATCTTTTACTGCAGCTTCATATTGTTTTTTATCAGTAAAGATTTTTTCAACTGCATCATAGGATTTCATAGCTTCAAGGTTTTGTCTTGCTGCTTTTGCAATCTTTCCTGCTTTACGTCCGGAAACTCCGAATTCTGTTTTGGCATCTTCTTTATTTGCATATCTTTCTTGACCTTTTAAAGCAGTTGTATCTGTAGCCATTTTGCCGTCAGCTTTTGATTCATGTTTATCAATAACTGCAGCTGCTTTCATTTGAGCAATTTCTTCATTTGCTTTTTGTTGAGCAGTTGCTTTAGCTTCTTGTTGTTCTGCTGTCAAAGGTTGAGCTTCTGCGTGCTCTACTTCTGCCCCACCTTTCGGTTGAGTCTCTTGAAAATCGAGAAGAGCTGCTTGTGCTTCATTAATTTTGCTTTGATCTCCAGATAATATTGCGTTTTTCCATCTATCAACAAGCAATTCTCTGGTAACTGTAGGTTTTGCACCATTCACACCATTTGTACCCATTTTTCTAGTCCTTTCTTTCTTATCGAAAATTGGTATTATGTTTCACTATGTCTTTATAAACGTTTTTTGAGTTCAAAAATTTACTCAAAATATACACTTTTTATATACTAAGTAGATAAAACCCAAATATATCGTATGTTTTAGCGTGTAAAGAAATGTTAACATACTAAGCTTTACCTACAATTTTTTAGATTAATGGCTTACTTCTAATGTTTGAATGTGTCATCTTCTACCTTTCAAAATTTACTCGTAACCTTTTACATACTTCTATTGTCGACATTCATGTATTTGAACTTTAATACTTTTAAAATTTTTTAGCTCTTTAATCTTAAAAACACTTGTCATCATTAAGTTTTATCCTGTTTACAAATCGTAATAATTGCAACTTTTACCGTGCAAAATATAGTGTAAATACTTGCAACAACGGGTCAAATTTGCTAAAATTTCAGTTATGGAAGATGTTATCGAAAAATTAAAAGATTTGGGGTTTAATTCTTACGAAGCTAAGGTTTATGTTGCTCTTTTGAAAAAATATCCCGCAACAGGTTATGAAGTGTCGCAAATTGCTGATATCCCGCAAGCAAGAGCTTATGACACCTTGAAGTCACTTGTTGTTAAAAAGGTAGTTTTTTCAAGTGATGACAAACCTCAAAAGTACTCCCCGATTGCGCCAAAGGAATTGACTCAGCGTTTTAAAAGGAAAATGTCTTCAACTATTGATTATTTAGAAAAGAAACTTCCTAATGTCAAAGAGGATTATAACGAACCTATTCATAATATTTATGGTTACGATAATATTTTAAACAAGGTTAAAGAAATTATTCAAAATGCCGAAAAATCAATATATTTGCAGATTTGGAATGTTGATTTCAAACAAATTGAGTCGATTTTAGAAGTTGCGTATGACAAAGGTATTGATATAAAAGTTGCGGGGTACGATGTAATCACTTCTCCATTTGGAATGATGTATAGTCATGAGGGATTTGACCATTCCGCTTCTTCTCGTTTGGTTTATCTTTTGGCTGATGAATGTGAGAGTGTTTTCGGGCATGTGGAGTCAAAAGTTGTATGGACTAAAAATTCTGATATTGCAAATTTGTTAAGAAGTTTTATTGTTCATGATATGTATTTATTAGATATTAATAAACAATTCCCAGAACAACTTAAATACTTCTATGGTAGAGGTTTCAAGAAACTTCGAGAAAAGATTTTCCCCAAAAAGTAGTGTTCGGCATGCTTTTTTTTTAATAATTATTTACTTTAAAATTCGCATATTAAGTTCTATAATCATGCATATAGTTTGAACAAATATTTTGGGAGAAGAAAAGGGGAAAATGGAAGGATATAGTTTTGAATTAATCACCGGACCTATGAGTTGCGGGAAAACAGAAGAGCTTTTACGTCGTATCAGACGTTGTATTATTGCTAAAAAGAAGGTTAAAGTGATTTCCCCTGATGTTGATACAAGGGCAAAAGGCGATTATATTGAATCAAGAAACGGTCTCTGGCTTGATGCAGTTAAAGTTAAACATTCTATTCAAATTTTGAGTTTAGTAAAAGATGCAGAAGTTGTTGCTATTGATGAATTACAATTCTTTGATTCAAATATTGCAAAAGTAATTACTCAATTGATGAATGAGGGTAAAAAGGTTATCGGTACAGGCTTGGAATTAGATTTTAAAGCAGAACCTTTTGGTTGTATGCCGGAATTGATGTGTATTGCAACTCAAGTTGATAAGTTGCATGCCGTTTGTATGAAGTGCGGTTGCGAGCATGCTACTCGTACTCAACGTTTGATTGACGGAAAACCTGCAGATAAAAATTCTCCACTAATTATGATTGGCGGAGATGAAACTTACGAAGCAAGATGTATAAAATGTTATGAACTCCCTGATGTTAAGAAAAAATCAAAAATGGCGGGTTTCAAACTTTTACAATTTGAGCATAAATAACTAGATTATTCACATTTTTTTTTATATGTGTTAGAATATCCTCAGTAATAACCCTTTTAGGCGGAAACATTTTGACTTTATTTTCGTCATAGTTAAAAAGGGAATTATTGGAGGTTTTAAATAAGAATGAGAAAAATAATGAAGAAAAGTATAATATTCCTTGGATTATTCCTTGTGATGTTTGGCTGGGTGATTAAATCTAATGTTCAAGCTTCGACTCCTATTGAGTTGTATGACAATGTTTGGAGATTAATCAATACAAAATATGTTGACCAGACAAACAATGAACAAGATTGGGGTAAATGGCGTCACAAATATGACAATGTTATTAAATCTGAAGATGATGCTTATGTTGCAATAGACACAATGGTTGCAAGTTTGAACGACCCTTATACAAAATTCTTAAATCCAAAAGAATTTGCAGATGAAACAGGTTCAATCAAGGGTTCATTAAAAGGTATTGGAATTCAAATCGGAGTTAAAGACGGTAAATTGATGGTTATTGCACCAATTGAAGATACTCCGGCTGAAAAAGCAGGCTTGATGGCTGATGATGAAATTCTTTCAATTGATGGCAAAAGTACAAAGGGTATAACTGTTGATAAAGCCGCTGATCAAATTCGAGGTGAAGAGGGTACTCAAGTTACACTTTTAATTAAACGTAAAGATATGGAGCCTAAAGAATACACAATTACTCGTGCAGAAATCGAGATTAAATCTGTATCTCAAAAAGTTCCTGATAATATCAAAATACCATCTGACATTTCTTATATCAGATTGAGTTCTTTTATCAGCAGGAATGCATCTAAAGAATTCGCAGATATTTTGAATAATTCTCAAAACAAAAAAGCATTCATTGTGGATTTGCGCTCAAATCCTGGGGGATTGTTAAGTAATGCAATTTACATCTCAGATATGTTCCTTGATGGAGGTGCAATTGTTAGTACTGTTGACCGTGACGGTTACAAAGAAACCCAAAAAGCTACTCGTGGTGTTTTAACAACAAAACCGGTTGTAATTTTGTTGAACAAGGGTTCTGCTTCAGCTAGTGAAATCTTCTCCGGAGCGATGAAAGACAACAAAAGAGCAGTTCTAGTGGGAACTCAGTCTTTTGGTAAAGGTCTTGTTCAAGAAATTAACAAACTTCCGAATAATTCAGGCATTAACATCACAATTCAAAAATATTTGACTCCAAACGGCACAGATATTCATAAAAAAGGTATTACTCCGGATATTATTGTGGATTTGACAGAAGAAAATATCAAAAACAAAGATGATGCTCAATTGAAAAAAGCAATTGAAGTTGCTCAGAGTTTGGTAAGTGGAAATTACGTAGTATCTAAGTAAATGTAATAAGCTTTGTTATAAGGTTTGGAATGCGACAGATTTTTATTAAAATCTGTCGCATTCCTTTATTAATATCCTTTAACTGCATTAGAAATCTTTGTTCAAATTCTATAAAAGGTTGATTTAATTTAGGTGAAAATTTGCCATAATCATAATGTTATCACCCGTTATAGGAAGAGTATCATGAATTTACACGAGCAATGTTTACTTAGATATTTAAAGCATCCAGATGAATTGTCTTATGCTACAGAAGTTTTAAAATTAAATAACAAAATTTTAGAGCAGAAATTTGTTGTGAAAAATATCCTTGCGAATATTTCCGTGTTAAATTATACAGAAAACGTTAAGTAACAAGGTTTTTTAGGTTATGTTGAAAAAGTTTTTATATATTTTGTGGATTTCTATTTTTGCTGTGCTGTTGTTCTTCAGTGTCAAAAATGGAAGTTTTTTCTCGTTTATAGGTTCAATGGAGAATAGAACTTTTGATATCCGCCAAAATTTGAGTGCAAATTCCGGTGTTCGTCATCACAATAAAGATATTGTAATTGTTGCAATTGATGATGGCAGCTATGAATATATTTTGGATAAATATGGAGAATGGCCACTAAGACGTGATATGTATGCCCAAATGGTTGATTATATTGAGGCGCAACAACCTAAAACAGTCGCTTTTGATTTGATGTTTGTAAAATCAATGAAAAGTGATATTGAATCTGATAAGGCATTGATTAATGTGTTTAAAAAATATGATAATGTTTACACCTCAATGAATTTGGATAATCAACCTGAAGATTTGAGAATTCCTCCTCAACTCCCTGAGAAGTTGACTGTAAAGCCTTACCCTAATGTAAAAGATACTATTGAATATTCTAATTGTCGTGTGATTTTGCAAGGAATTTTAGATGCAACCTCCAACATAGGTATGATAAATGTTTCTCGTTCTGATGATGGAGTGCTTCGTGAAATGCCATTATATTTAAAATATAATGGTAAATATTATCCGCAATTAGGGTATCGTGTAGCTTTGGCATCTGGGAATGTAAAAAATGTTCAACCAAATGAAGATGCTAGTGTTATTTTGAATTGGTACGGTCCGGCAGGAACTTTTGAAAATATTTCAATGTACAAATTATTAAAAGCTGTCGAAAATAACGATATTAAGGCTTTTGATTTTCATAATAAAATTGTTTATTTTGGCGCAACTGCAGCTAGTTTGTTTGATATTAAAACGGTTCCCGTTGATAAGGTTTATCCGGGGGTAGAAGTTCAAGCAACTTATGTAAATAATCTGCTTGATGGTAGTTTAATCAAACAATGTCCTGAGTATGTAAATATTTTAGCGGGGTTGTTATTGGCATTACTAACTGTGATTTTTGTTATGAAAATTCAATCAATGCCGACTGCTTTTGGACTTTCTGTAACGATTTCTGCATTTTATGTTATGTTTGCGTATGAACTTATGAGGTTCAAGTATTATTGGATAAAAATTGTTTCCCCACTATCTATTGTATTATTTGCATTTATTCTCGCAGTAATTGTTAAATACTTGATTAAATCTCGTGACTTTGATACTCAGTACAAACTTGCAACAACAGATGGGTTGACTGAACTTTATAATCATAGATATTTCCAAGAACAAATGCAAAGATTTGTATCTCATTCTGATAGATATAATACGGTGTTTTCTTTGATTATTATTGATATTGACTTTTTCAAAAAATTTAATGACAATTTTGGACACCAATCAGGTGATGCCGTGTTAAGACAAGTTGCATTTGCATTAAAGAAAAATGTCAGAGCAACCGATATAGTTTGTAGATATGGTGGAGAAGAAATGAGTATTATTCTCCCAAATACCAAAAATGAAGAAGCCGTTGCAATTGCAAATAAATTGTGTACCATAATTGGAACTAAGAAATGTAAGCTTGCTAATGGAAAAGAAAGCAATGTAACAATTAGTTTAGGAGTTTCTACTTATGGAGAAGAGGACGGATTGACACCGACTGAACTTATTGCATCTGCTGACAAAAGATTATATCACGCAAAAGAGAATGGAAGAAATAGAGTTAACTAAAATTATATGATAACAGATTTTCTTGAAAAACCTATAAATATTAAAGAAATTTCTAAAGATTGTCCGATTGATACCTTTTTGGTTGAGAACAATGAAAAGCAAATTGAACAAATTTGCGATTTTCTAATGGAAGATAAAAATCATTTAATGCTTGTCAATGGGTTTAAAGGAACAGGCAAAACTTCAATTGTTGATTTTGTTTCAATGTATTTAAATCTGTCTCTTATACACATCTCCGAGCCCACGAGACCGTACTAGATCTC
>ERZ1026776.1683-NODE-1683-length-11939-cov-46.058987_pt1 | contig 11939 bp, 12 predicted proteins | sample MGYA00380125_ERZ1026776 | MGnify/ENA primary metagenome ERZ1026776 (study PRJEB33269, sample SAMEA4719761) | human gut metagenome | biome: human-associated habitat; feature: organic feature; material: feces | place: Cameroon | collected 2013-10 ... | reverse complement strand
CCAGGGCAAGCGAAGCGACACCCTGGGTATCACGTGTTGGAGCAGTCGCGCCCTGTAAGGGCAAAAGCTTTAAGCCTTTATTTTGTTATTCTTACTTGATAGCTGAATTAGCGGTCTTAAAGTGGAGCATCGTATGTATATCTTTCAATACCTGCGCCATGTCTTAAAGCTTTTGCCCTTTCAGGGCGCGACTGTTCCGACACGCGATACCCAGGGTGCCGCTTCGCTTGCCCTGGGCTGGGTGCTCCATTGGGCTTTCAGCCCGCACTTTCTAAATCCGAAAGTTGGGTTAAAAGATTACTCTTGGTTATCTAATTCATAAAAGTGACTTTTTAACCTCCTAACCCTCTAACCTCCTAACCCCCTAACCCAATTTACATACTTTCGAGGGCACGCTTCATGGCCACCAGTTCTTCCTTCACTTTGCGCAGGCGCTGTATGGCTTCGAGCGGTTGGGCAGTGCCCTGTTTGTTTTGCTTGAGCACCTCACGTGCAGCAGCCAGTTTAAGGCCGCGCACTTTTACAAGGTCGTAAATGGTACGTATCTTCTCTATGTCCTCCTTGGTGTAACGACGCACACCACGTGAGCCTTTCTTGGGCGTTATCTGCTGCGGAAACTCTTTTTCCCAATAACGCAACAAGGTCTCGCTCACGCCGAGTATCTGCGCCACCTCGCTGATGACGTAATAATATTTATCGTCGCTGATTGTTTTATCTGCCATAGTGTGTATCAGTTTTAAGATTGCAATGCGGTGCCTGCCGCCTCAGCCTCGCGTATGAGTGGTCGGGTGCTCTCCATAATGTCGAACAAGGCTTCTACCGTTTCGGCACGCAGCATGTTGATGCGTGTCTGACGGAAATTGGGAAGTCCCTTAAACAAAGGCGTGGCTGCCAAATGGCGGCGTATGTGCAATATGCCGCGGTACTCGTCAATGCGCGCCACACTTTGACGCACTTGCTCCTTGAGCACATCGAGTTTCCAATCGGCTGTCATAGGCGCATACTGGCTGGGTATGACATCGTCGACACTGTGGTCGCCCTCGTGTAAGGCATCGTGTATCTCCTTAAATATCCAGGGGCGGCCAAAGGTGGCGCGGCCTACCATGACGGCATCTACCCCAAACTGCTCAAATGCCCCGACGGCACCTTGCGCCGAAGTGATGTCGCCATTACCTATGATGGGAATGCGCATGCGCGGATTGCGCTTGACCTCGCCTATCAAGCTCCAGTCGGCTTCGCCTGTGTACATCTGGGCACGGGTGCGCCCATGTATGGTGAGTGCCTGTATGCCGCAGTCCTGCAGTTGCTCGGCCAACGGCACTATTATTTTGTGCTCGGCGTCCCAGCCCAAACGGGTTTTGGCGGTGACGGGCACATCAACGGCATCAACCACTGCACGGGTTATTTCGAGCATGCGGGGCACGTCCTGCAACAAACCGGCACCAGCCCCCTTGCCTGCCACACGCTTGACGGGACAACCAAAGTTGATGTCGAGCACATCGGGGTGGGCACGCTCCACTACTATCTGCGCAGCATCGCGCACAGCCACGGGGTCCTTGCCGTATATCTGTATGGCCACTGGGCGCTCGGCCTGGCACACGGTGAGTTTTTCGAGACTTTTGTTGACCATGCGCACCAAGGCATCGGCTGCCACAAATTCGGAATATACCATTGACGCACCAAGACGACGGCAAAGCAAACGGAAACCGATGTCGGTTACGTCCTCCATGGGGGCTAACACCACTGGGCGGTCGCCAAGGTCGAGCGTTCCTATTTTCATTTATATGTAGTTTGTAAGTGGGGATTTTGTATATCTTTTTTTAGAGTCACCGGCACGGTTCTAAGCAGCGGCCTGTGCAGCCTTGCATGCACGGTGCAAGGGCATCAGGGCACCAGCCACAAGCAGCAGGGCTACTACCACGCGGACGGTTATGCTCCACCACGACGCGGGGGCATCGTCCTGACCTAACGCCATGAGCACCACGGCCAACGTGTTGTTGGCGATGTGTGCCGGCAAGCACAAACGTAAATTGCCCGAACGCAAATAGTACAAGCCGAGCACAACGCCTATGATGAAGGCGGGTATGCCTTGTGTCACATTGCCGTGTACCAGGGCAAAGGCTAATGCGCCTATGGCTGCAGCGGCCCAACCAGGCACTTTGTGGCGGTAGAGGGTGCGCACAATGCCTACGCGGAAGACAAGCTCCTCGCACACCGGCCCGACTATGCACAACAACAACCAGCACAAGGGGTTACCGAGCATGCCTTGAAAGAGTGCCATGTCGGCATCGCTGTTCATGCCAAGGGTCGTGAGGGCCTGCGACAGGGCTATGGCCATCATCAGCACGCCCAAAATGGCCGACAACACTTGCCACCAAGTCGGCTTGACGGGCACCACATCACGCTTGAGCTTGTGAAATTTGAATATGCCTAACAACTCCGGGCGCTCGATGGATTTGGCTCGCACGCCCTTTTCAAAACGGAAGAACCATAGCCACAGGCCTAACGCCAACAGCCCTTCGCCTACCAGCATGGAGATGCCGGTGGCCATGGGCGAAACGGTAAGTTGGTCGATGGGATAACCGGTGCCCAACTTGTCGAGATTTGAAAACAATAATGCCCCAAGGCCCGTCACCAACTGAACGGCGACGAACAGTATCAACATAGTTATTGCTGTCATAAGTGTGTGTTTAGTTTAGTTTCGTGTGTTGTTATTGCGGCATCGGTTGTCAGCTATTCACCTCGTCGAGCATGGCACGTACCACATCGGCATCAATGGCAAGTTGCTTTTGCAGTGCTTCGATGCTGTCGAAACGATGTTCGTCGCGCACGCGGCGGTAAAAGCTGAGTTTGAGATGGTGGCCGTAAAGGTCGCCGCCGTCATAGTCGAGCAAGTGTGCCTCGATAGTTTGGTCGCTGCCATTGTCGAGTGTCGGCCGCCAGCCTATGTTGACCATGGCTTTATAGCGGAAACCGTCTATTTCGGCCCGTGCGGCATAAACACCGCGTCCGGGCACAAGTTGTTCGGCACAATCGGGACGGAGGTTGGCTGTGGGATACCCCATGAGCGAACCGGCATGGCGGCCCTCAACCACACTGCCCTCAAGCTGATAGGGGCGTCCGAGGCAGGCTCGCGCCATCTCGACATTGCCACCCGTAAGGAAACGGCGTGTGGCTGATGAACTGATGCGCAGCTCGTCGGTATCGAAGGGGCGCTCGCGCAGCACTTCTATGCCGAGTTCCTTGCCATACTTTACGTAGTCTTTGTAACCGGCCGAAAGGTCGGAACCAAAATGGTGATCGTAGCCTATGAGCAGGCATTGCACGTTGAGTTCCTTTTTCAGCACCAGCTCCATAAACTCGCGCGAGGTGAGCATCGACATGGTGTGGTCGAAGTGCAACATGGCACAAGCGGCTAATCCCGTCTGTGCCAGCAGTTGCAACTTTTGCGCATTGGTGGTGAGCAACTCTGGCCAATAGCGCGTTTGCGACAAGGCCAGGCGCGGGTGTTCCTCAAAGGTGATGACTATAGGCATGAGGCCGCGGCGGGCAGCCTCGGCCTTTACTTGTTCTATCAAGTAGCAGTGACCGCGGTGCACACCGTCGAAAAAACCTATGGCTGCGCAGCAACCTGTCGAATTATCAAGGTTGTGCTTGAACGTATGAAGTGTGTAATTTGCCATTTTCGTCAAAGTATTTTAGCCATTCGCTGTGGGCGGGGGCTACAAGGGCCTGCAAGCCGCATTGGCGCGCCGCCTCACAATTTACTTCGCTGTCGTCGAAAAACAAGATGTCGCCGGCGGGCACACCAATGCCCTCTGCCACTCTGGCAAATATTTCGGGGGCGGGTTTCTCTACGCCCAACTCGCACGACAAGAATATGTGTTCGAAAAAGTCTGTCACGTGCAAACCTTTGTAGCTGAACAGCGTGTCCTCGGCCATGCGCCAGTGTATGCGGTTGGTATTGCTCAACAAGCACACGTGGTAGTGTTGCTTGATTTTGAGCAACATATCGAGGCGGTCGGCCGGCACCGTGTCGAGATAACTCTGCCACGCTGCCACAAGGGCTTCGTCGGCCAAGTCGGCATGGCCGCTCAAGCGACGCAGTTCGTTGCAGAACTCGTGGGGGGTGATGCGACCCTGCTCAAGCTGGCTGAATATGCCAGACTGCTTGTAAGTACCAAGGTACGGACGTATGTCGAAGCCTAAAGCATCGAACGCAGCCTCAACACGCGGACGGTTGAGGTCGACGAGCACACCACCAAAGTCGAAGAGCAATATGGGGTTATTCATTACCAGTCTTTACTATCTTATAAAGTTTGTCACTCGGGCGCACTTTCTCGGGCACGGGTATGGCCACACGCATGCCCTTGAGCGCCTTGTCCACATGGCCGTGGTCACCATGTATGTCGGTAGCAGTCACGTAAAGCGCACCGGTTGTTGGGCCTACAATGAGCAACTTGTCGCCCACCTCAAACTCGCCGGCTTCAATATAGAACTCGCCAACGCCGAGTTTTGAAAAGTATTTCTGACCCTTGCCAATATACTGTTTCTTTTCGGTAGCAGCCGAGCCGTACACATTGCTCCACTCGCCAAGTTTCTGACCGAGATAGTAGCCGTCCCAAAAACCGCGGTTGAACACTGACTTCAGCCGCTCGTCCCACTGGGCCACCTTGTCGGGCGTGAAGGTGCCGTCCTCTACTGCGGCAATGGCCTCTTTGTAGCACTGCACCACGGTGTAAACGTACTCGGCACTGCGGGCACGGCCCTCTATTTTGAACACGCGCACGCCGGCCTTCATCATTTGATCTATGAAACCAATGGTTTTGAGGTCTTTAGGACTCATGATATACTTGTTGTCCACATCAAGTTCTATGCCCGTTTCGCGGTCGCGCACCGTATAGCTGCGGCGGCACACTTGCATGCACTGCCCGCGGTTGGCCGAACGACCAAGATTGTCGAGCGAGAGGTAGCACTTGCCGCTCACTGCCATGCACAAAGCGCCATGGCAGAACATTTCTATGCGTATGGGCTGCCCCGAGGGTCCGCAAATGTGGTCGCGCTCTATGGTCTCATGTATTTTGGCCACCTGCTCAAGGTTGAGTTCGCGCGCCAAAACTGCCACATCGGCAAACTGGGCATAGAACTTCAGCGCCTCGGCATTTGATATGTTGAGTTGTGTAGACAGATGCACCTCCTGCCCGATGCGGTTGCAATAGCTCATCACTGCCACATCGCAGGCTATAATGGCTGAAATGCCCGCCTCGTGTGCCGCATCGCAAATGCGGTGCATGAGGTCTATGTCCTCATCATATATAATAGTGTTTACCGTCAGGTACGACTTTACGCCCTGTGCGGCACATTGTGCGGCTATGTCGCGCAAATCGTCAATAGTAAATCTGCTGGCACTATGGGCACGCATATTAAGTGCTTCTATGCCAAAGTATATGGAGTCGGCACCGGCTTTGAGCGCAGCAGCCAAACTCTCGCGTGACCCCACCGGGGCCATTATTTCATATTTGTTCATTCGTTATTCTATGCTCGTACCTTCGTTTGTACCTATTTTATCGGCGCTTGTTATTACCACGCGCTTCACACCAGCCTTTACCGCCATCAAGCTGTTTTCTATCTTTGGCAACATACCGCCCGACACTATGCCGTCTGCCTTGAGTTGCTCAAACGTCTGGGGGGTGATGCGGCGTATTACGCTGGCCTCGTCATTGGCATCGGCCAACACGCCGGCGTGTTCAAAGCAGTAAACGAGCGTCACCTCGTAGTGCTGCGCCAAAGCCTTGGCCGTTTCGGCGGCTATGGTATCGGCATTGGTGTTGAGCAAATCGCCCTCGCCATTATGCGTGAGCGGAGCCATCACCGGGGTAATGCCAGCATCTATGAGCAGTTGCAGACGGTCGGCGTCCACCTTGTCCACATCGCCCACATAGCCATAATCTATGCCGTTTTTTAACGGACGGCGATGCGAGCGTATCACGTTCATGTCGGCGCCAGTCAGCCCGAGCGCATTCACGCCACAAGCTTGCAGTTTGGCCACCACATTTTTGTTGACCAGTCCGCCATACACCATCGTCACCACACGCAGCATTTCGGCATCGGTAATGCGACGGCCGTCCACCATGTGTGTTTCCACGCCAAGCTGTGCCGCCACATCGGTGGCAGTACGTCCGCCACCATGCACCAGCACTTTCGGCCCTTCGAGTGCCGAAAAACGTTGCAAAAGTTGATTGAGAGTGTCGGGCGCCTCAACAATTTTACCGCCCACTTTAACTATTGTAAGATGCTGTTTCATACTGCAAAGGTAATCAATGCAGCCACCGCAAGCAAATATGAAACACAAAAAAAGAGTTAGAAAAAGCGAGCGTTCACTTTTCTAACTCTTTTAAGAGCCTCTTGTCGGATTCGAACCAACGACCCCGAGATTACAAATCACGTGCTCTGGCCAACTGAGCTAAAGAGGCATTCATTTCGGCTCAACAGCGTTTATTTCTGTTTTGCGAGTGCAAAGGTAAGCATTTTCTCCGAACCGCCAAACTTTTTCGGAAAGTTTTTTCGCTGCAAGACATAAATCTGGCATAAAACAACTCTAAACCCGCCTCTTTTTCCCGAATTTCGTTCCAAACAACCTGCATTTCCGCAAGCCAACAGACTTTTCGGCCTCACCACGCCACTCTAATCAAAACTCATACATTAGGAGGCCAGCCTCTCCCCCACTCCCATTGCCATACACGTTGACGATGCCTTTATTTGTTAGTTATTTGCGTCTCTCAAAATTACTTTTTACCTTTGCAGCAACAGTTCTCACCACGCTTCCCGCAGATCAGCGAACCAGGGTGGGACTTTTGGTTTTTATATATATGAGATATTCAAAACAACCATTAGATTATCCGCTTGATTAAGTTGGACCCTGAGATAAAATCATATTCATCTTTATAATCATTATGAAGCATATTGGCATATGACACGGATTCATCAAACTTCTTAATGGCGAGTTCATCATTCATGCAAGTGTCATTGCCATATACATAGTCGATGTATTTCTCTAGGACAAATCTATGAATTTGTTAGTGGAAGACATGTTTTTAATACGCCTTCCACCAACTAAATTAACATACGAATCAACAAAGAGAAACTTGAAGAACAAGGACACTTTGTTGACTTTTGAGCAATCGCAACAAGTTCCTAAACGTCAAAGATTTTGCTAACAAATTTATAAGCCCGCTTTTCACCAGTTATGGGATCTACCCAATCATCGATTTCTTTAGGAATAGAAATTACTATATAAGCCTCATCGAATTTCACTTTACCGTCATCAATGCGGCCATAGAAAGTCTGATCCGTCATAGATATCCACTTGATCCTGTACAAAGACCCTGACCAATCAAAATCGATTTTCGCCTTACCATATTCTGTCTTGTAGATTTCAACATTGGTAACCTTCAGAATCGATTCTGAAGGTTGATTCACATTAGCAAATTCTACTTCTGACAAATATGCCTTATAATTATTCCAAAATCCATGATAGCCGTATTTGTAGTAAGCGGACTCGACCATGTCTTTGTCGCAATGTTTAACGACCTTGCAAGAATTGTTGTTTATAACCCAATTTTCTTTTTGTTTACCTTGCGGTTTGTACGAGCCATCGAATTCTATAATATCAAGTGGCTTTGCAAAATCAATGTCTATGCCTTGCACCGCACCAGAATGTCCGTCATCGTTGACAATACGAATCCATTCTTTGGGATTATCCAAATCTATACCACCTGGACATAACCCTCCTGTCTTGCAGCTAACTGCTAACAGCAATACTCTCTTTTTCATAAATTCCCTCCAAATTTAATTTTATCTCCAAACTTTTTAAGAAGCATTTCGCTTACCAGCCTTCGATGACACTTTTCAGGTGTAGGTTCAGAACACAACAAGACAACATTCTGATACTTGCCAAAAGTATCAACAAAATTATCTATGTTTGATTTCTCTTCCAACTGCTTGAAAAAGGCTTTCTCAAAGACTTTGTAGTCTTTTGACATCATTGTCCCTTTTGTGCGTACTTCTTTTAGAAGCTCCTTCTGGGGAGCTAAGTCAACACAATGAACATACTTGCAACCATTTGCCAAATTCTCCAAGAAATATGGCAAATCTTTCTCAAAGGCAAAGCGAGACAATTGCCCATTGGGATTAAGCCGAACATCAACAAGACAATCAATCTTGTTCGCTTTTAGTATTCCAAAAAACTGTTCGGCTGTTTTTTGGGTAAAGCCGATGTTAAATAAATTAATCATATTCATTGACATTAGTGTTAAACGTTTTCTTCCAACCATGCATCAGATTCCAATATCTATCGCAGAAATCATTGATTCTTTCTTCTATGTTATTACCATAATAATTTTCTATTATAGGCTGATCTCCGAACAAAGAACTATTAAAAATATCAAGTTTCTTTATTTCTGTCTTATTAAGTATAAAATCAGCCAATAATTTGTTCAACGTGCTGTTTGTTTGCGTCGTGATATCACCCATGGAACTACTTACGATATGTTCTACTTCAAGCCAGGTTCCAAATTGCTGTTCAATTTTTTTACTAACAAGAAAATATCGATGACAATCTATAGGATTCTTTTCGCTACACATCAAAGCCAATGTAAACCCTTTATCATAAGCATTTTCTATTCGTTTCAAACCATCAAAAAGCAACTCATTGTTTCTGAATTTTGTAAAGTCAACAATCTCGTCATTGGCATTTAGCTCTGTTCTCTCTGGCCTATTACTTTTTGGAATAGGGAAAATATCCTCAAAGAAAATGTCTGATGCTTTTGAAAAAACATCTTGACTTGGCAACGCTTTTGCGCCCAATTCTGGCATATGGATATATGGAATACCAAAAGCCTTGCCTGACATTTTTAGACTGCCCTCATTGCATAGAGGATATTGCTTGGAAAAGGGCACAGAACGAACATCTACTAAATGTGTTATTCCAAATTGATGTAAGGTTTTATACATTCTTTCCAAATCAAAATCACTTCCTCTTTGGAATAGTGTATAACCTATAGTATATATCTTACTTTTCTTCATATTTTATCTTCAAATTTGTTCCTAAACGTAATTTATCTCTGGTTGACTGAGTATATGAATATTCAATATATGCGTTTTCACTCACACTTTTGAATTCTTCATTGCTTACTACCATGAAAGTTGATTTTCCATTATATTCATTCTTGCTGTATTTAAACATTATGCGTTTTCCATCAGCCTTTTCTAAAAGATACATAAGAATAAAATTCTCTAAACCGATCTCAAAAAAGCGGCAACTAATAGCCCAATTATCAACTACAATCATATTATCGTCAATAATATACGATATTGCTGAACAAACGCCAAGACTTTCACCTGTTGGCCTATACATCTCAAAATAGACAGAAATGGTACCTTTGGCAAAAAGGCTGTTTTGTTGAGACATATTGAATTGGTTTGTCTTCTTATATAATTTTTCTGTTATAACATGATTTGTATCTCTAATTGCCTTTACATATAATACAGGAAGATGATTATTACTTCGCAGGACTTGTATCATCTTGTATTGCTTTCTTCTATTCTGAGCATTCAAGGATAGTTCGTACCTGTCAAAAACGCATCCAACAGACAACAATGTTATCAGCTCTTCATGGGTATTCCAACTTGGCACACAGATTCCTGGTATATTAGTTCTAACCTCATCTCTAATGAGTTCATTATCATCAATAAAGACAATTGATTTTGGCAATATAGACAAAGTATCAGCAATTTCCTTGATATTGAAACTTTTATCATTGTCATTAGCGACAATACAGTCTATATTGTTTTTTAGGGGAAAGACTTCTTCACTGAGAGCCTCCATTGCCTTTGAAACCATTTTAGAATCATTCCTTGAACAAACCGCAACATATATACCCAAGCTATCTGATAATACCTTTACGAAGTTGGCAAATCGTATATACTGTGTGCCAATAGTGGATTTCTGATTAGCTATAATTTCTACTATACCATCTTCTGATAATGTCCCATTCCATAATGTTTCATCAAGATCCAATACAATTGCTTTGTAAAGTGTCCTTAAACGACAGATAAGCATAGCTACAATTTTCATCACCATTATACACACTACAGACACTTTTGTTTTACTTGACAAATCAATTAGGTACAAAAGATCCTGTACATTGTAACAAAAATTATAAGCTTCACCCGTTTCTTTATTTTCACCTATAATTGTTAGGAAGCAGAAACATTCTTCTTCATCATCTGATTTTAGATTCACAATAAAGCCATAATTCGCTAATTGTGACAACAAATAAGCAAAGATCTTATCTTCTTTGTTAGCAAATAGGCCCAATCCCTGAATATTCACATTAAACAGGGACTTGTTATAAACTCGAAATGCGTTTATAACATTTTCAATGTAGAAATTGACGAAATGGTTCATACCAACGCTATTTAGCCAACGGCTTCCATATTGGCCAGTATCCTTAACTGTTGGTATATATACATGAAAAACGTGGAGCCAATTCTGTCACTCGTTCCACAGTGTAAAGGCTCTGGCATCGCCCAAGTTGTCGAAACGAGCAACGCCGAAAGCCCCACGCCTGTGTACGTATATAAAAAGCACTATTGACAATGAACGACAGAATAGTCCAAAGCCAATAAAGGCTGTATACAATACACCTCATGAAGCGTTCCCGTTGCTTTGTTCTTGACAACTTTTGTTCGAACTGCCAGATTCTTACACTGTCAAAACCAAAGCGTACAGTTACGCATTATATGTATATATGTCTGCCCGACCTCTGCCCATCGGGGGCTTTCGGCATGGGAATAGACGGCACAAATATAGTATATTTATCTCATATTCTACCTTTATTAAGTAGGTTGAACATGATTTTATAGTTTGATTTAACACTATTAAATACAAGTCTATCAAAAGAAGCCACTTTTCCTGATGTCGTCAATGCGTCACCCAAATCAATCATAGTGGACTGATGGGGAATTTATATCTTATCCGACATATGGAGTAATAAACATTGTTCTGTGCGTTAAGGGTTGTTAGCCCTTGAAAGAGCAAAACAAGGCTTACTTTTTTTGCTTTCGCCACCACAAGCAACCCGTCTTTATTACGTAATTCTTTGATATTCAATATGTGCTATGTGATGGTGCAGAAAAGTGATGAAGTCAAGAGTGTATGAACATTACATTTTTTCCCGCGAAACAAGGCTGCTGAAAAAACCGACGCGGGACGCGTCGCCCCCATTAGAGGTAGCGTTTTGTGCTTGCGTTTAGTGCTTGCGGTACCTCTACAATACTACAAAAACTTTACTTTCCGAGTATCTTGCATCTTACACTAACGCGTCGCAACTCATTGATTGTCAATACTTTAATCAGTGTAAGATGCTACAAATTCCACTTACACGCAACCTACACAACCTGCACGCTGCCACACGGCACAAGCACGAGAGGACAATAACACGGCATAGGGGAACAGAAAAGTCTGTTGCTCCGACAGATTTCTCTACGTCCCTGTGGCGTAAAACCCGCCGCATACGTACGAATCGGCTGCGCGGCAGCGGGGAGGGGTGTGTAAGATGTGTGCAGGGGAGTGTAAGATACTTTGAAATCATCTTACACTCTTTAAACCTCTGAATATCAACTTGTTACGCATAAAAAGTGTAAGATGGCAGTAAAAACACACGCACTCTTTTACATGTAGACAGACGGGGAGGGGGCAAATATTTGTGTACAAATTGTACACTTTTTTTGTTGGGTGCAATGCCTTGGTGTTACCTTTGCAGCACTTTACTTTTGTAGAAAACCAAATTGTATTGACCACCATGAAAAGAATGCTTAACAAAATGCTGCGCTATGCCGATGCCATTGTGAAACGTGGCGTTGACAAACTGATAGAC